>Ga0310786_10013096_pt1 | contig 10236 bp, 15 predicted proteins | sample AusTroGonzalo_MG_FD_203881 | JGI IMG/M metagenome (GOLD analysis project Ga0310786, IMG submission 203881) | Bovine rumen microbial communities from tropical cattle in Woodstock, Queensland, Australia - Gonzalo_03 (v2) (version 2) | ecosystem: Host-associated > Mammals > Digestive system >... | reverse complement strand
AATATCCACGATAAAATGGTTCTAAAATCTATCAATATCCAACAAGGTACAGGATATAATAACGACCTAGACGAAATATACGCTACCTATTCAAAAAGAAATATCCTAGGCGACTTCTTAACTGAAATAGAATCTACATATATAAAAGAAATATCCAAATATATAAAATAACCCTACTTCTTTATACCAACAGCTATACCCAATACCCGCATCAACCAATCAGGTATCTCACACCCCCTCTCCTTAAATATAACCTTACTAGCCTCAAATACCCCCTCTCTTATATCACCATCCTCATACCCCTTCTCTTCCATACGCTTCTTAAAATCCCTGTCTTTTCTTACATTCTCTAACGCCTCCTCATAAAATTCAATAAACTGCTCTATAAATTTAATAAAATCCCCCCTATCACTATACCTACCCTCCCCCAATAAATATAAATCTAAACAATTTAACGCTTCTTCTTTTACCATAACTATATATACCCCTTTAATATCAATATCATTATACCATACCATATATACCCAGTAAAACCAAAAACTAACTGTCCCAACTCAACCCCAGCTAGATCTGGCTCAGTCTAGGAAGGTCTAACTTGGTCTCAGTCGGTCTCAGCTCAGTCTTGCTAGGTCTTGCTAGGTCTCAGCTCAGACGAAGCATAAGGCTCCTTTCCTACTGGGCAGAAGGTTTACCCAAATCCCCCTATACGTAAAGGCCCCCTACCCGGGGTACCCCTGCCCCCAGGCCTAGTATAAGAGGGCCTTTTTTACCTAAATTTTTTTATTTACTTGGGTAATTTATTTGTATATAATAAAAGCATAAAATAAAAAGAGTTGATTATCAACTTTTATATTTTATGGCAGTTAGTTTTTGATTGGGCAATAATATATAAGATTACCCAATATAAAATTAGCAGATATATTTTGGCAGATTACCTGTACAAATAATAAAATTGCCAAGGTTTTTATGTTTACTTAGGCAATATATTTGTATAAAATAAAAATATAAAATAAAAAGATTTGATTATCAAATTTTATATTTTATGAGCAGGTAAGTTATCTAGGCAATTTATAATATAAGTCTAGGCAATCCTATATAATAATAAGATATATAATAGATTAGGCAATTCCTATATTGCTGTCTAATACACTATATATTAGAAATAGTATATAGGCAAAATAGTCAACTAAAACCAAAAGGATGAAACAATGACTAAAGAAAATGTAAAGAACTGTCGTCTGGTCAATGAACCAGTCTTGTTTAACCGTGAAGCAGCTGTAGCAGCCCTTAAGAGCGCCGCACTTAAACCGGCGGGGGCCCGTGGCGCTGCTAGCCAATTGAGCAAAGATATTATTGAATGCTTTGAATTGGCGAAAAAGTCTGGTCAAGCCGAAGTATCTGTATCTGCAATTAAAGATATGTATAATGCGGCTAAGAAAGCGACGCTCGGTGGGAAAGTATTTGCTGACCGTATCTGGGCGATGTCTGACCGGAATAAAAAGAATAAAGCGCCGCTCTTGAAAGCAGGTAAAGAAAACGGCGTTTATAGCTTGAATAAATAATCAAGCAAAGGTATATAGTGAGCGGTGCTTGTTGTATGATGAGCGCCGCTTTTATATACTATATAAATAAAACAGTAAACTAAAGGAGCGAAAGATGACGCAAACTCGAAGACTGTTAGATAATGGTAATGTTGAAATAACGACCATTAAGGAAGTGCCGCGTTATTCAGGCAGAATTATTTGTGATAGTTATCGTTGCAAAGAATTCTTAGAATGCGAGGTTAAAGAAAACGATGTCTTGATTTGGACAAATGTAAGAGATTACAGTTTTATGAAAAATTGGGACTTCGATACTGATATTCTAACAGGTAATTTGATGGAAGATAAAGCAATCCTTCAAGCAAAGATAGATGAAGAACGCGGTCAAGGTAAATATAAAGTTTATATACTTGGTGCTTATATACACGGCGCAACTTCATTTAGTATATCTGAAGAAGGTGACCACAGATGTCGTTGGGACAGTAGCCAATTAGGTTTTATTGCTGTGTCAACTGATACCAATATGCCTTGGAATGTGAGCAATGTCAATCGTTTAGCGACTATGTTGACAAGCTTATACGAAGGTTATGTCTTTGAATATGAAATTTATGATGAAGCGACTGAAGACCAAGAAATCGTTGATAGTTGCTACTTCATAGATGGAATAGATGACGAAGCTTGCGGTGACTTTTGTAAGGAAGCTTTAGCGAAATACAATATCGACTTCAGAAAAATACAACCCCATTATGAATAAAAAGGATGATGCTATGTCTGATATCATTAAAGAAGCCTTTGAAAAAGCAGGTTGGACTTCATTCGTTGCTCAGCCTGCTGAATCAAAATCTGTGTATAAACAATGCAATAAATCAGGGCATAAAATAGTTGGCTCTAATGGAACTGAATATAAATCCATTACCCAATTAGCATATTACCTGAATGAAAATGTTGGAACTATGCAAAGTAGATTCCGTCGTGGTGATTATATTAAAAACGGCGTGACCTATCGCTTAGTTAAACAACAGATTATGAATTTTGAACAACCAAGCAAATCAGCCGAAGTTGTTCAGAATAAGCCGTCTAAGACAGACCCAAAAGAAGTAATCCAGAATGTAGTAATATCTTTAATAAATAAAGACGACTATAAATCTGCGAATGCTTTGTTGGAAGTCTTAGATAAAATCAACTAAACACAAAAAAAGAGGTTTACAAAATGACTAGAATAGTGTATAATATAAATCAGATGGTTATAAATAAACTATCTAAACTCAACAGCAAACTTGAAACGAAGTATGGATTCGTTCCATTATCGTTTGAAGAAGTAGCAACGAACTTAAACTTAAGAGGTATATAAAATGTTTTATCGTAAGAAAAGACCGCTTTATGTTGATGGTGTAAGATATACTTATGCCGGTGAAGCAGCAGAAAAACTTGGTGAAGGTATTACATCTGGTGGATTGTTATACGCAGCAAGACATAATCACAATTACAAAGGTCATCATGTGGTCTATGCATGTGAATATGATGCGGCTAAAAAACAATTCCAAACGCCAGTTAAAGCTAGCCGTAAAGCATGTAAAGTATTTTGTGAAACCACTGGAAAAGTTTACCCATCTATTGAAGCAGCAGCAAAAGCTATTGGTGTTAGTGGATGGACACTTAGTATGAAAATGCAAGTCAAAGGTCAATTTATCGATAGCAACGGAAATGTCTATAAGCGTGAAAGACCAATGGATTCTAAGAATGTTTATAGTACTAAATCCGCAAGTATTAAAAATTGGAACCAGACTGGTCAAAAATCACTCAGAAATATCTATGTTCAGCCCACAAATGAGCCAGAACAAACAGTTATGACTGAAGTATTAAAACCACAAGCCACAACTGAAACTATTGCTGTGAAGGTCTTAAAAGAGCAAGCAATCAACTTTGTAAATAAAGGCGATTATGCTACTGCTAAGACCTTGTTGGAAACGATAGAAAAAATCCAATAACCAAAAGGATGAAAAATGGCTAAGCAATATGTAATCACAGACCCTTGCTACATCCTTCCTGAAGAAATTTGGGATGAATGTTGTAAGAAAGCTGGGGATAATGATAAAGAATGGTCAGAACGCTTTTATCAACATGTCACTTCAGCTTTAACGGAATTTGTTGGTTCTACAGCATATGCAGAATCTACTGGATATGGTGATTGGCAAAACAGTATTGTTTGTGGACCATGTATTACAGAACGATTCTTTGCAGATTCCGGTTCTGTCTGTGTATGCGAATATACAGATAAAGTTAAAGAAGCTTTAGATGGACTCGAAGATAAAGGTGGAGCAGCTGTCTTTGAAGCAGAAGGTAAGATTAAAGTTCAGTTTGATACTAGAGTATCTGATTGGACAGTAATTCATATCTCTGATGAAGCCAATACTGAATGGATGACAGAAAGTGCTTATCCAGATGATGAAGGCGAAGATTGGTAAGTAAAAACAATGATTTAAGATAGGGCTTATTTCGGTAAGTCCTTTTCTTTTACCTAAAAAAAGTTGTTTACAAGACAAACCGAATATCGTATAATAACAATATAACTAAGAGGTATAAAAATGTATGTAATTAAAGCGTATGATTATGATGGCAATTTCTATGGTTATTTTGCTGACCATCCGGAAGAGCCAGATATGCCATATTATGATGACAACCCTTTGAATGCTAAAGGATTTGATTCATATGATGAAGCTGCAACAGTTATTGAACGCTTTGCAGATTCATCTGAATTGGAATGCATTATCATTGAAAAGACGGAATGTTTCGTTAAAGTAGATGATATGGTGAAGAAGATTTCCAGTTGGGTTAAAGAAAATTATGGTGAATCAGAACTTTCGAATCCATCATGGAATATCGAATCACTGGCCAAATACCTTGTTGAAGGAGAGTAAGATGTCTAAAATGCAAAAGACTTATACCGGACATGGTATTATGGAATGTATGGACATATGTAAAAAATATGGATTGACTAAGCGCAATTCTGATTTACATATAAAGAACCCCATGGATTTGAATAGTCCGTGGACAGTAATTGTTAAGGACCCATTTATCTAAACAAAAGGAGTATAAAATGGGATGCAGATGTGTAATTGTCGATAAAGAAACGACAAAAGAAAATGCTGGGCAAAAGCTTGGTATTTATTTGCATTGGTATGGCAACAAAGAAGCAGTTGAATCCTTATTAGAAGAAGTCAAAGATAAACATCCTCGTGGTGTTCTTAGTGACCCTCAATATGGATTTGCTAGATTGTGCCAGATAATTGCTGATAGACTTACAAAAGATTGTCAAGAATCTGAATTTGAAACAGCAAGAAACGATGCATATTCAACAGGCATTGGAATCGGAACTGTAAATACATTAGATACGCATAATTGGGATAATGGAGTTTACTACATAGATGATGATTTCAATATAGTTAAACAAACAGACGGAAGTGAATTTGACTAACTTCTGGAATTGAAAGGAAAGAGAAACAAAGGAGAACGGCATGAAAATAACAGATGAAACTTTAGAGACTTTACGGCAAAAATTATTAGAAATTGAGCCGGAAAGACAGCATGGAAGAAAGGGTAAGGAACTAGCTGACTCTGAAGCGGAAAAGCAGAGGTTGTATAATAATTATGCATCTCGGTTATATCGTGCTAGGAAGAGATTGGCATTAAAGGAAAGCAGTATAAGAGTCCAGAAAATTGTTGATATCGATGAAAATGGAATCACTGATAAAGACATAAGACGCTATAAGAATTGCTTTCCTTATTATAATATCTTACCCGAAGTAGAATATATCAAACGAATGACTGGATTAGAAGAACAACAAATCGAACATCTTGCAAAGAAAACTGGTTTGTATCCAGCCAAAGAATAAACTATTAGTTTGATATAGTATATAGATTGATTGCCCAAAAGTTTTGATAACAATGGGCAATCTTTTTATATATAATATAAGTAGATGATTTGACTAGATAAAATGAATATCTAATCAAGTCATTTCATCCGAATGGCTTGGTTTTGTTTAGTTGACAAATAGTCCTGAGCATGACGAAAAAAGGCTCTAGTCTAAATACATAAACACTGAAGAACTAAAGGAGTAAAATATGTCAAAGACTAAGAAAACACTGACGACCAGTGAAATTAAATTGCTGGTTAATCTTAACACTGCAAGTAAGGATGCTAAGAAAGCTTTGGATGATGCTAAGGCTGAATTGCTTCCTGAATCAATAGCTGAAGGCAAGTATATTGTTGAAGGCTTTGGTAGTGTTATTAAAGCGAATGTGATTCAAACAGTAGTTGATTACAAACGCTTGATTGAGGACCATCCTGAAATCAACTTGAAAAAGTATACTGAATATAAGGAAGCTCCTCGTATCTTTATCAATGACCTTAGAGATAAAGAAAACAAGTCTTTCATCGCTAAGTTGTTGAAACATTAAACTAAAGGAGGTTGCTATGAAAACCTTGAAACAATGGTTTGATGGGTTATCAGAAGAAGCCAAGAAAGAAGTAATGCGTCATTGTGATGATTGGTTAGATACTAATGCTAGTGATTATTATAAACATACATCACTGAAAGAAGTGACTGACCGTGAATCTTTAGGTTATCATTTGTATGATAATTATGATAAAGATTCCTCACAATACAGGGAAACAAAAGAACTTTATATGAGACAAGGTATGATGTATAAGTGGTTATGCACGCATCATCCAGAAATCATATCAAAGGAAGATTGTGACCATGCATTATTGAATATGTTAAATGGTAATAATTCGTCTTCAATTCTGATTTTCTTAATAAATGATGAAGAGAAACGAATTAAGGCTTGGGTTAAGAAACAAGAAAGAGCCGGTGATAATCTGACTTTCTGGGATTGGTTATATACCTTGAAAGATTTTTCAGATATCAAATTGCCAGATAATGTATTCTTACCTAATAATACATTGACACCAGGACTTATTGAAATCTTAGGTCATGATTATTGTTATGAATTGGCTAAAGATAATTACTCAGCATTAATTGGAGGACTTTCTTATAAGAAACAATCTGATTTGTTTGATGAATTATTCTTCTGTGATAATGGTTGGAATGATACCATTAAGAAAAAAGTCTTGCAAAAACTGTATATTCCAGATTATGGTGATATACATTTGGATCAATTTGAAGACTTTATACAAAGAATCGTTGCTGTTGATAAGAAATATCTGGAGTTTATTAAACAGATTATAGATCGATATCCAGCATTGGCTATGAAAGTCTATAATCAAAAGAAACCAGATAGTGAATTAACGGGAAACGAAAAGCCTAGCATGCTCTTTAGATATAGCAAAGAGATTCGTGATTTAGCACGAATTGCTGCTGCTTGTTCTAGACGCACTATCAGTCAAGCGAATCTAAAGGGATTACATGAAATTGGGCAACTTGTTAAACTATATGGGTATAACTTTACTGACATATATAATGCTATGTATGCTCAATAAAGAATAACCTGTATAAAAAGAACCGATGAATCTTACCCAAATTTTGTTATTATGTTGGGTAAGATTTCATTATATAATAAACAAAGACATTAAAACTAAAGGAGTATAAAATGTCTATCTCGGAAAACATCAAATCAAAAATGCTCATGCCTGAGTTTACAATTGACACAATCACGACGGAGAGTGGTCAAGAGATTCCAGGTATTAAGCGTATGTTTGATATTGCTTTGGAACTTAAAGATTCTGTTATGTGTTGGGGAGGTCCTGGTATGGGAAAATCTCAAGCAGTTATGCAATGGAATCAAGAAAAAGTAGACGAATATAACAAGCGTATTGCAGATGGTGAAAAGGTTAAACCTTGGAATCCTAAAGTATGTGATGTTCGTTTGTCTATGAAAGAACCAGTTGATATGATTGGTGTGCCTATTCCATCTAAGAATGAAAAAGGTGATACAGTCACTATCTGGGCTATTCCTAATATGTGGCCAAAAGATGATGGTCAGTATTCAGGTGGAGTCATATTCCTTGATGAAATGAATCAAGGTCAGGCTGCAATTCTTAATGCTGCTTTCCAATTGGTCCAAGATCGTGCATTAGGTGATTATAAAGTGCCTGATGGTTATATAATCATTGGTGCTAGTAATCCAAGTGCATTTAATGGAACAGTCACAGAATTCAGTATTCCATTAAGTAATCGTTTCAGTCACTTCAATATCAAAGTTGACTTTGAAGGTTGGTTGAATTATCGTATGAACAATGGTGGTAATCTGGATGTCATGACTTTCTTGAAGACACAAGATCAGAATTTGTTGTTCGATCGTCAAGGTATGGAACAAAAGGTTGGGGACTTGTCTGAAACAATGTTTACAGATATAGTTGTCACTCCTCGTTCCTGGGAAGTTATTGAACACTTACTTGATTTACCTGAAGGAACTAAAGAAACAGGTGGTTTTACAATGGATGAAAAGAAACGTTATGCTTCTGGTCGTCTTGGTTTAGGAATCACTAATAGATTGTTTACCTTCATTAAAGATAAATCTAAATATCAAGATTGGCATGAAATCTTGGTTGATGGTAAAGACTTCCGTGATGAAGATAGTGAACAATTCTGGGCAGTCCAAATGTCTTGTATCAATGCTATCATCAATTGTAATGATGATGTCAAATGCAGGGAATATGTATTGAACTTTATCAAGGCTACTCGTAATCTTAAATCGAAAGCATATAAAGTTATCAATGCTACAACCTTAGTCCGTTGCAAAAGATTGAAAAGTGCTTTGCATATATTCAATCCGATTAAAGATGCTTCTGACTTGTTAGCATTTGCATCTGCTGCAATTAAAGCATAATATCTGGGAAAGCTTAAAAACTTTCCCAGTAAACTTAAGGAGTTAACTATGTCATATATAATTAAGAATATAGAAAAAGATTATTGGTTAAGCATAGATCGTGTAATCAATAATGCTACATGTGAAGTGACTACAGTAGTCGAACCTGTATACAATTATAATGTGGCTACTAAGTTTAATAGCCCTGAGGAATGCTCTGAAATAATGGCTGAGATTAAAAAAGAAGGTAATTATGATATACCTGCTTACGCGACGGAGAATGTCGAGGAACTAATCGAAGCAGAAAAGCAAGCAAAAAAGAAAGAACAAGAAAAATTCCAAAAGGTTGCTCAGGACAAATTGGACTCTGTAGTTGAAAAACTTAAGAAAGCAGGATGCAGTGATGAAGAGATTCAATCAGTCTTAAATCGAGGCATCTACATTAGTAATGAAGAACTGAAGGAGGAATAAGATGGCAGATATCAATGTGAAAGAACTTTGGGAAAATGCAATGATTAATCTAGTCATTGACTTCCCGATATATGCTGAACTTATTACTAAGATAGGAACAAACTTTGTCAATATCGAAGGTGGTCCACTTGCTTATACAGATGGTAAAAGTATAACAATCAATGAAGCAGAGATCATTAAATGTAATCAAAATCCAATAATTCAAGTTGATGGTAAAGAAATCAATCAGACTATTGGACAAAAAGAATTGCAATTTATTTTGTGTCATGAATTATTGCATTTAATCGGACTTACATTTGAACGCTGCAAGAATGTTAAATTATACCCAGAAGCATTAAATGGTGGTAATGCATCAGATGAAGATAGACGAAAATGGCAATTGTGGAATTGTGCAACCGATTATGAAATCAATAGTTTGTTGCATAATAATGAATCTACAGATCCTGTCTATGGTGATAAGAAACATAATCCAGTAGGAAACATGCCAGAAAATGCTTTGTATGAATCTAAGTATAGAGATATGGAAGCAGAAGCAATATACGAAGATTTGTTAAAAGAAGAAAAAGCAAATAATAATGGTGTGTTGTTAAAGCCTGATGATGGTAATGGTGGTAATGGAAATGGTCTGACTTTGAACTCGCCACTCTTTCCAGGTGGTAATGGTAAAAAAGGAATGGCTCCGCTTGATGCTCATATGCCAATACAAGATGAAGAGACTAAGAATGAACTTATGTCTCGTATGGCTGAAGTCTTTGGAAGCAAAGGTAATGGTCTAGGAGAATCTGGTATTGATCGTATGGTAAATCGAGTATATAAACCAGTACCCTTTAACTGGCGTAAAGCATTAGCAAAATATATTAGAAGTTATATGAAAGCAAATTATACTTGGAATAAACCAAGTAGAGCAGGTATAGCAAATAATCTTATCTTGCCTAGTGCTGGTAATACGCCTAAGTTGCATATCGGTGTAGCTATTGATACTTCAGGATCTATCTCAGAAAAAGAAATAGATGCAATGATGGATCATGTATTTACTATCTTACAACAATTCAAAGCCTTCGAAGTGGATGTTTGGTGTTGTGGAAGTGTAGTATATGAAGATACATTGATGAAACTTACTAATGAAAACAAAAAGAAATTCAAAGACTTCCAGGTCAAATCTGATGGTGGAAATGATATGAGAAAGAACTTTGAGTTTGTTAAGAATCATTATAAGGGTAAAGATAAGATAGATATGATGATTATACTTAGTGACTTTATAGATCCATTAGATGGTGATACAACTACAACTAGTATATGTCCGTGTATCTTCTTATGTATCGATCATAAGGACTTTAAGAAACCTACTAAAATAAAAGGTGAAGTGTATCCATTCAAAGTAGAATCTGGATGGAAA
>Ga0310786_10013095_pt1 | contig 10236 bp, 8 predicted proteins | sample AusTroGonzalo_MG_FD_203881 | JGI IMG/M metagenome (GOLD analysis project Ga0310786, IMG submission 203881) | Bovine rumen microbial communities from tropical cattle in Woodstock, Queensland, Australia - Gonzalo_03 (v2) (version 2) | ecosystem: Host-associated > Mammals > Digestive system >... | reverse complement strand
ACGCTGTTGTAGAATACACTGTTAAGAGCGGTCAAATCAACTCTATGGCTCCTGTAGCAGGCGTAGCATTTAGCGGAAAATATAAAGAGTCTGTTGGCAAAGTTCAAACAGTAGGTATCGGCGATGGCACAGGCGTTGTAATTGCAGACACATCATCATATAAGGATTACAAGGCTATGAAGGCAAGTGACTTCGTTGATGAAGAAGATTATACTGGTGCAGGTTTTGGTAAGATTGGTTCAACTTCGAACTACTCATTGGTTATCGTAACAGTTGCAGGCTATGACTTTGGTGCAAATTCAAGATTTGCTGTAGTAAATGCAGGTTCATTCTCAACAGGTATTGATGCAGATGGTGACTCAGTTGATCAACTCAAGGTTCTTGTAAACGGCGAAAAGACAACTTTGGACTTTGCTCCTGGCGCTAAGTTAGCATTTGGTGCGGTTAACTATGGTGATGCATTCTTCTATACAGTAGATACTGACGGTTTGGTAGATGGCACTGTTAAGATTACTCGCGGAACAATCGCAGCAGCTGGCGACTTAGCAATTCCGTTTGCTAGTGGTAAGTACGATACAGCTAAATGGGATAACACCTTAACAGGTAATAAGGACATCAAGCTTGTTAGAGGCTTAGTTGTTAAGACAGGTACAAACTCAGTTAGCTTGTTAAAGACACCTGCTGCAGTTGACGCTCCTGTTGACTTCGATGCATTTGAGACATTCTCACTTGCTGATGATTGTGTAATCTACACATATGATACAGATAGCGAAGTTGCTGACAAGAATAAGCTTGATGAAGAGGGCGTACTTGTTGCTATGAGCTACAAGGATTGGACAATTACAGAGGCTCCTGTAGCAACTCCTGCTGAAGCATTCACAGATTCAGCTTCTGGTCCTTTAAATAACGGTGTTTATGATCTTGGCGAAACATTTGTGGATGCAAACGGCAATGGTGTTTGGGATGATGCTGTAGTTATACCTGCTGGCTATTCAACAGCTAGTATCGGCCAGATTGCTTGGGGCTTCACACCAACAAAAGCAGAAGCTTTGAAGGCTCATGGTATCAAGACTTCTAAGTTCGATACTTTGGACGGCGAAACAGCAGCTGGCGATGCACAATATGCACTTGCTTTGATAGTTGACGATAAGGTAGTAGAAATCTACGAAATCCTTGCTGACTAATATCAGGCAATAAAACAAATAAAAAGAGTTGAGCATTATGCTCAACTCTTTTTGTGTGCAACAATCCCTCCGTCAGCCTACGGCTGACACCTCCCACAAGAAGTAAGGGAGGCTATAATTATTGCATATAAAAAGAGCATATATCCTAGGATATATGCTCTTTTAAACTATCTTTTTTATTTTACAATCTCAATAGTTTTAATAACAACAGGCTTTTCCGGCACATCAGTCATTGTCTGCGGATATTTATTTCCCATATATAAAATCTCACCGTCTATTGCTGTCGTTTTACCTGTTGCAATCTCATCAACCACTTCAATTCCCTTTGTAACCTCTCCAAATGCGGCATATTGACCGTCTAATGACGGATAATCCTGATGCATTATAAAGAATTGGCTTGATGCTGAGTCGGGGTCTTGCGTCCTTGCCATTGATAGAACGCCTCTTGTGTGCTTTAGCTCATTTTTAAAGCCGTTTGAGGTGAATTCACCTTTAATTGAATCGGTTTCGCGGGAAGTAAAATTGCCCTCATAGAAGCTCTCGTCAAATCCGCCGCCCTGAATCATAAATCCTTCAATAACTCGGTGGAAGATAAGTCCGTCAAAGAAGTTTTGATTGATAAGATTTACAAAATTTTCAACCGATTTGGGTGCTATATGCGGATATAAATCCGCCTCAATTTCCTTGTTATTCGTAAGGGTGATTTTAATATGCACCGCATCGGATTTGTTGGGTCCGTCCTTTTTTGCCGTATTCGTCCCGCAGCCGACTATAGGGAGCAGGGAAATAGATACGGCAAGACTTAAAATTTTTCTTGCACTACTCTTCATTATTGTCCTCGCTTTCTGTATTTTCTTCCTCCGTATGCGGAGTTGTAGCAATGCTGACAGCCTTTACGTCACCGCCAAGTCTCATAACGCGCACGCCCTGTGTCTGGCGTCCAAAGGTGCTTATTTCAGCTGTATGCGTTCTTATAATAACTCCATCGGAGGTGATTACCATAATATCGTCATCATCTGCAACAGCTTTAAGACCTATGACCTTGCCCGTTTTATCGGTAACTTTGTAGTTAAATAAACCTTTACCGCCGCGAGCCTGCACTTTATATTCCGAAAAATCAGTCTTTTTGCCATAACCGTTCTCGGTAAGCGTCAAAAGTTTCGTCCCGTCTTTTACAGTAACAGCATCAACTACGTAATCGCCCAATTTTAAGCGTATTCCGCGCACGCCGTGGGCGGTTCTGCCCATAGGACGCACGTCATTTTCGTGGAAACGTATTGCAAGACCGTCTTTTGTGCCCAAAACAAGCTCGCTGTCATTATCGGTGATTTTTACGCCTATCAGTTCATCATCTTCCGCAAGTTCAATCGCCCTTAAGCCGCCTGCGCGGATTTTGGAATATGCCAGAAGGTCGGTCTTTTTAACCGTTCCAAGTTTAGTGACAAAGGTAAGGTAATGATTTTCATTAAATTCCGCAACGGAAATCATAGCAGTTATCTTCTCGCCAGCTTCAAGCGGCAGAAGATTTACGATTGCCGTGCCCTTTGCCGTTCTGCTTGATTCGGGAATTTGGTACGCTTTCATATCATAAACTATTCCGCGGGTGGTAAAGAAAAGTATATGATTGTGCGTTGAAGTTGTCAAAAGATGGCGCACAAAGTCCTCTTCACGCGTTGCAAGTCCCGAGATGCCTCTTCCGCCTCTGTGCTGACTGCGGTAGGTATCGACAGGCACGCGCTTTGTATAGCCTGTATTGGTAAGAGTTATAACAACGTCCTCTTCTTCAATCAGGTCCTCGTCCTCAATATCGATTGCCGACATAGAAATCTCAGTTCTGCGGTCATCGCCGTATTTTTCCTTGATTTTTGTAAGGTCTTCCTTTACAATAGCTAAAATCTTGTCCTCGTGTTCCAAAATATCACGGAGATATGCTATTTTTTCAGTCACCTGTGCATATTCGGTTTCGATTTTGTCGCGCTCCATACCCGACAAACGTCCTAACTGCATCTGAACAATGGCTGTAGCTTGTTCCTCGGAAAGTCCGTATTTTGCTGACAAATTGGCTTTAGCATCGCTAACCGATGAAGATTTTTTGATTAAATCAATAACCTCGTCGATATTTTCAACAACAATCTTGTAGCCCTCTAATATATGCAGACGCTCTAACGCCTTTGTAAGGTCAAAATTGGTGCGGCGTTTTATAACGTCCTCTTGGTGATGAATATACGCGTCTATCATTTCGCGCAAGTTTAAGAGTTTTGGCTCTTTATCAACCAAAGCAATCATAATTACGCCAAAGGTTTCCTGCATCTGTGTAAAGCGATACAGATTATTCAAAACGACATTTGCGTTCGCGTCGCGTTTAATCTCAATAATAAAGTGCATATTTGCGTCCGACTCGTCGCGTGTTGCCGCAATTCCGTCAATTTTGCCGTCGCGGACAAGCTCGTTGATATACTTTTCAAGGCGCGCCTTATTAACCTGATACGGAAGTTCGGTTACAACAATTCTTTGTCTGCCGTTATCAAGCTCCTCAATCTCAGCCTTTGCACGAACAATTATTTTGCCTCTGCCCGTTGTGTAAGCCTTTCTTATGCCGCTTTTGCCCATAATTACGCCGCCTGTCGGGAAATCAGGACCTTTTATGTAGCTTTGCATAAGCTCGTCTATGGTAATCATAGGGTCATCAATGGCTGCAATTATACCGTCAATGACTTCGGAAAGGTTGTGCGGAGGTATATTTGTTGCCATACCTACGGCAATGCCTGATGAACCGTTTATCAAAAGATTTGGAAATCTTGACGGCAAAACATCGGGCTCTTGCAGCTTATCATCATAGTTCGGCACAAAATCTACCGTCTGCTTTTCGATATCGGAAAGCATTTCAGCCGCAAGTTTCGACATTTTTGCCTCGGTATAACGATACGCAGCAGGCGGGTCGCCGTCTATTGAACCAAAGTTTCCCTTTGGCTGAATAAGCGGGTAGCGGAGAGAGAAATCCTGTCCCATTCTGACCATTGCATCATAAACGGACGCGTCGCCGTGAGGGTGGTATTTACCAAGAACATCGCCGACGGTTGACGCGGATTTTCTGAAATCTGCCTCATATAAAAGTCCCGACTCGTACATATCATAAAGAATACGGCGGTGTACAGGCTTCATACCGTCGCGCACATCAGGAAGTGCACGAGCGACAATTACGCTCATTGCATAATCAATGTACGCTTTTTTCATTTCAGAATTAAGCTCAACATCAATTATTTTCTGGTTGGCAATAGCCTCCATATCAAGCTCTTTTTCCTTAAAATTTTTTGCCATATCAAAATCCTCCAAACAGGGAAAAATAAACAAAATATTACTAATACATTATATCACAAACACAAGGAAAAATCAAGCATTTCGGCAATTTTTGGGCATAAAAAAAGCCCTTTTTAAAAGGGCTTTTACTGTGCTACAAAAACTATGCGCAAATCTGTTTTTTGGGGTGAGGTGAAAGAAAGGGGAGAGAAACAGTCAATCTTTTCAAAGCCTGCTGCAAGGAAGATTTTCTTAATTTCCTCTTCTTTATATGACTTTTGCAGGTGACGTTCGCAAAATCGCTTATAATGTGCGCCGTCCTTTTCAAAGAAGTTTATATACATATCTGAAAGACCGTTTTTTTCGTAGAATTTATTCTCCCAAACATAAAAAATTCCGTCTTTGTCATAAACAAATGTATTGTTTCCGATATAATTTTCAAATTTATATCGGGTGCTTAGGTCAAAAATAACAATTCCGCCGGGTTCTAAAAAACAGGTTTTTATCCGTTTTGCAATTTGAAAGAGGGTTTTTGGCGACAGGACATAATTAAAACCGTCAATCATACACAAAAAGGCATCACAGCCGCCGTATAAATCGAGTTTAGTAAAGGATTGGGACAAAAACATAATATCAAGCTCTTGATTACCCGCCTTTTCTCTTGCTATTGAAAGCATTTGAGGCGATTTATCGACGCCAATCATATCATAACCCTTTTTTGCCATAGGAATTGTGATATTTCCTGTTCCGCACGCTAAATCACAGATAAGTTTCGGAGTTTTGCCAAAATGGGTAAAAATATCCTCAATATAGTCCGACCACCTGTCATAATCTATATCTTCACGCATAAGCCGGTCATAAATCGGAGCAAAACGGGTATAACTGTTCATATGTTTTCACCTCAGTATAATTTTATCATTTTGCGGCTGTAAAGTAAAGAATATTATTGATTTTTTCTGGGAAAATAGCTTTATGGAGGAAGAAAAATATGTTTGTGCTGATAATAAGAACGCTTATACTTTATGCATTGGTTGTTACGGCAATCAGAGTTATGGGAAAAAGGCAGATTGGCGAACTGCAGCCGTCGGAGCTGGTTGTGGCAATTATGATTTCAGACCTTGCAGCAGTACCTATGCAGACGATAGATATACCGCTTCTTGCAGGAATTGTTCCTGTTTTAACGCTTCTTATAGCAGAGGTCACAATGTCCTTTATTTCTTTAAAAAGCAAGAAGGCAAGGAAATATATAACGGGTGAGCCCAGCATTATCATATATAAAGGGCACATAAACGAAAGAGAGCTGGAAAAGGCAAGGTTTACGCTTAATGATTTAATGGAAGAGCTTCGTCTTTCAGGATATCCCGATGTGTCTAAGGTGGATATGGCGATTTTGGAAACAAACGGCGAGATTAGTCTTATAGAGCAGGACAAGGACGGAATGACGGATTTTCCGTATATACTCATATCGGACGGAGAGATAAACAAGGCAGAGCTAAAGCGTGCAGGAAAAAGCGAAGAATGGCTTAAAAAGAAAATAAAGGGGGATACGAAAGACATTTTCTTGGCGTCCCTGACCTCGGACGGGGAGTTTTCGGTGCAGAAAAAGGAGGCAAAGGGTAAAAAATGAAAAGTTTTATTGCGGCTATGTCAATTCTTGCAGTCTTAATTGTCGGCGGATTTGCATTTAACTACTGTCTTAATGTCACATCGGAAAGACTTTTGCAAAGCTGTGAAGACATAAACGGCAAAGTGAAAAGCGGAGCATTTGAAGACGCATATAAGGAGGCGGAGGAGTTATCAAGATATATTGACGGCAAAAAACCGCTTATTTCCTCGATTTTAGACCACGGGAGCATTGATGATATTGAAAAAGAAATTTCTGACCTTTTGGGATATACCGAAAATCAGGATAAAGTAAACTCGATTGTCAGCTTAAAAGAGCTTGAGCATATGTTTGAGCATCTGCCGGAAAATTACTCGCTCACGCTTCAAAATATCCTATGACACTTGATTTTATGTAAAAAATGTAATATAATACCCCTGTTAAAGGAAGTGATAAGATGAAGGACAGTTATGTTTCTCCTATAAATTCGCGTTATGCATCAAAGGAAATGAAATACATCTTTTCCCCCGACAAAAAGTTCACCACCTGGCGCAGGCTTTGGGTAGCTTTGGCGGAGAGTGAAAGGGAGTTGGGACTGGATATTTCTGAAGAGCAAATTTCCGAGATGCGCGAGCATATTTCCGATATAAACTATGACATTGCGGAGGCAAAGGAAAAGGAAATTCGCCACGATGTAATGAGCCATATTTTTGCCTACGGCGAGCAGTGCAAAAAAGCAAAGCCGATAATCCATCTCGGTGCGACAAGCTGTTATGTTGGCGACAATACCGATATAATAATAATGACCGAGGCGTTAAGGCTCATACATAAAAGACTTGTAAGCGTGATTGCGGCACTGTCAGATTTTGCGGACGAGTATAAAGCACAGCCGACGCTTGCGTTTACACATTTTCAGCCTGCACAGCCGACAACTGTCGGAAAGCGCGCGACACTTTGGATACAGGACTTGTTAATGGACCTGGAGTCTGTTGATGCACAGCTTGAAAAGACCAAATTGCTTGGCTGTAAGGGCACAACGGGAACGCAGGCGAGTTTTTTGGAGCTATTTTCAGGCGACCACGAAAAATGTAAGGAGCTTGACAAAAAAATAGCCGGAAAAATGGGGTATAGTGAATGTTTTGCCGTGAGCGGACAGACATATCCGAGGAAACTCGACTATCAAATGCTGTCGGTTTTGTCTGGGATTGCACAAAGCGCGTATAAATTTTCAAATGATATACGGCTCCTGCAGCACTTAAAGCAGGTGGAGGAGCCTTTTGAAAAAAATCAGGTCGGCTCATCGGCGATGGCGTATAAGCGCAATCCTATGCGAAGTGAGCGGATTTCATCTCTTGCAAGATATGTGATAGTAGATGCACTAAATCCTGCCATAACAGCGTCAACACAGTGGTTTGAGCGCACTCTTGATGACTCGGCAAATAAGCGTATTAGCGTTCCTGAAGCGTTTTTGGCAGTTGATGCGATTTTGTGTCTTTATAAAAACGTAGCAAGCGGACTTGTCGTTTATCCAAAGGTTATAAACCGCCAGTTTATGCAGGAAATACCGTTTATGGCGACCGAAAATATTATGATGGACGCGGTAAAACGCGGCAGTGACAGGCAAGAACTGCACGAGAAAATAAGAAGATACTCTATGCAGGCGGCAAAGCGGGTAAAAGAGGACGGGGAGGAGAACAACCTGCCCGAGCTGATTGCAGGAGACAGCGCTTTCGGCATAACTCTTGCTGAAATTTATGAGCTTTTAAAACCCGAAAAGTTTGTAGGAAGAAGCAAGGAGCAGACGGAGGAATTTTTAGAAAACTGCGCAGCGCCGATTTTAGAAAAATACCGAGCGGAAATCAGCGAAGATGTGGAAATAACGGTGTAAAAAGCAGGTGTATTTATGGAATCAACAAAATTAATTTTTATCTCGTATGCGTATTGTCCTGAAAAAGCAACAGGTTTAAATATGCAGAAATACCGTGATTCGTTTAATTTATACTGTAAAAATTTTTGCGTAGGTCTGGTTACCCTAAAACGCGATAATCCCGAATGTTCAGTAGCTTTGGTTACAAATATTGATATCCCTGATGAATATGCCGAGATATTAAAGCAGAATAATGTGCTTATTTATAAGGAAGAGTATAATTCTTTCAAATTTCCTGATAACCATAAATGGTCTGGGGCATTTTATAAACTGAACGCATTAAAAGCAATGATAGAAAATTACAATTATGAATATTACTGTTATATGGATACGGATGTTATTTGTAATAAATCTCTTGATGCCGTATGGAAAGAGGCTGATGAGAATATACTGTTGTATGACATCAATCACGGACTGAACGTAAGGGACTATAATTTATTTTTAGATGAAGTAAATAGATTTATCGGGGAGAATACATATACTACACACTATGGCGGAGAGTTTTTTGCAGCAAATGTAAAAAATGCAAAACTGTTTATTGATGAGGCGCAAAAAATTTATAATGAAATTATTAACCGAAATTATGAGTTTTCATCAGGAGATGAATTTATTATATCTTTGACAGCGCGTTCTCTAAAAGAGTTAATCAAAAACGCCGGCGCATATATTTTCAGATTTTGGACAGACCGTGATTTCAGATTGGTTTCGACCTGTTATAAATATAATGCCGTATCGTTACTTCATCTGCCTTCAGAGAAAAATAGGGGAATAGTAAAAATTTTCAATAAATATATCAAGAAAAATAAAATCCCGTCGAAGAGAAAAATATATAAAATTTGTCACTTAAACACTATTGGATATAGTGCCATCATAAAAAACTTTTTAAGCGGGATATATAATTTCATTATTTGTAAGGGTGACAGAAAAAAATAGTTATTACCAATTTTTGCAACCTAAAAAGAGGCTTTCGCCTCTTTTTTAGTTTCCGCATTCTATTGAAATTTCATTAAATATCTTAAGATAATCGTCAATTGAGTGACTTTTCTTTTCCGCCCCCGATATGTCAAGCACAATTCCGCCCTCGTGCATCATAATGGCACGCGTGCCGTATTCTACGGCATAGCGGAGATTGTGTGTTACCATAAGGGTTGTGATATTCTTTTCTTTTACTACCTTTTCGGTAAGCGTCATAACTATATCGCTCGATTTTGGGTCGAGTGCTGCGGTATGCTCATCTAAAAGTAAAAGCGCTGGCGTTTTAAGAGTTGCCATAATGAGCGCGAGAGCCTGCCTTTGACCGCCCGACAATGCGCCTGCTAAAGTTTCCATACGGTTTTCAAGTCCCATTCCCAAAAGCTCAAGCTGTGCGCGGTAAAAATCGCGCCTTGCCGTGTTAAGTCCTTTGGTAAGGTCATATCGGCGTCCCTTGTTATCGGCAAGCGACATATTTTCCATAATAGTCATAGAAGGACTTGTACCCATTGACGGATTTTGGAAAACGCGCGCTATCTTTGCCGCACGCTGATAGTTTTTCTGCTTTGTTATATCCTTTCCGTCTAAAATGACAGAGCCGCTGTCGGGCTTTACATCTCCTGAAATAATATTTAAGGCAGTTGTTTTTCCCGAGCCGTTACTGCCGACGATAGCAACAAAATCGCCCTTTTTTATGTCAAGACTAAAATTCTCAAACAAAATTTTTTCATCTATTGTACCTGCGTTAAAACGCTTATAGATATCTTTAAGCTCAAGCATTTTTCCTGCCTCCTTCCGACTTATTCATTACGCTGTTTAACAGCATAGTGAGGAGGAATAAAACGGTTACAACTAATTTAGTGTCGGAGGATTGAAGTCCCGACGAGATTGCGGCAGTTATGCAGGCTTTATAGATAATCATACCCAAAATTACGCCTGTTGTTACGCTCATAAACCGCATTTTTCGGAACAGCGTTGTGCCGATAATAACTGCGGCAAGCCCCATAACCATAGTGCCTGTGCCTGACGAAATGTCAAACTGCATAGCGCGCTGACAATAAAGCGCGCCCGAAAGACTTACTAATGCATTTGCGATAGAAAGTCCTATGATTTTTACAGTACCAGGGTTTTTTCCGAGTGTTACCACCAAGCCCTCATTATCGCCGACGCTTTTTAATAGAAATCCCGATTTTGTGCGAAGATATAAATCAAGCAAAATCTTTACAACAAGCATAATTGCAAACAAAACAATA
>Ga0310786_10013093_pt1 | contig 10236 bp, 11 predicted proteins | sample AusTroGonzalo_MG_FD_203881 | JGI IMG/M metagenome (GOLD analysis project Ga0310786, IMG submission 203881) | Bovine rumen microbial communities from tropical cattle in Woodstock, Queensland, Australia - Gonzalo_03 (v2) (version 2) | ecosystem: Host-associated > Mammals > Digestive system >... | reverse complement strand
GGCCTTGAAACTGCCCTGCGTGGTGTGCTTGTGCCATGCGGCAATCTGGTGTTCGGCCTGAAACGTCAGGCCCAGCAGTACGCCGTCTTCACGCACAGCCCACACAATGGAATCCGGGGCCTTGGCATACGTCCAGTTCACGATGCGGCCCGCTTCCAGAAGGTGTGCCGCCATGATGGAAAGGTCATTGCCGTTGTAGCTGTCCGCGGCAAACTCATATTGCAGGCTGCGCACCTGCCGCCCGCTGGCGCTGACATGCAGGATGACGTTGCCGATGATGATTGCCTGCCGAAGTGAGCTGCCCCAATAGCTTTGCGGGGTGGCCTTGGCGTTCTGCGCGGAAAAGGCGCTGTCGCCACGCGGGCCGATTTCCCATTCCATGCCGCCCATGCCGAGGATGAGGGAGCGCAGCGGCATCAGCCAGTTCACCGGGGAAACTTCCTGGCTGGCAATGGTCAGTTCAATGGGCGTATCCGCTGCCGCGGGCTTGTAGGTGGCGAAGTTGTCATAGTCCCCGCTCTTGGACATCCAGATTGTCTGCGGGCGGTTGGGGCTGGAAGCGAAGACAAGGCGCTGTTCATAGAGACATACCGCGCCGGGATAGTCCCCGTCCGGGAACGGGTCGTCATAGACGGGCGCGCCCTCCGTGGTGGAAGGGGTCACGTTGCGGTCATCCCAAGACAGATTGCTTGTTTCCGCCACGAAGCCGGGCCGTCCGCCATACGACGCCTTGTAAACGCGGTATTCCACCGCACCCGTCACGGCGCTCCACGACACGGTAATACGGCAGGAAGCCACCCAGTTGTTCGATGCCGGGCCGTCAATGTTCACCCCGGCAGGCAGGCCGCTTTCCTTGCCGTCCGCATTTACCGCCGTCACATAGTAGGTGTAGGGCGTCACGGCGTCGCCGTTGGTCTTGACCGCCGCCTGGTTCGCGGGGGCGTCTATGGGGGAGGTGAAGACCATGGAATCGAACTGCCAGCTTGCATGGCCCAGCCGCTTCAGTTTCGTCGGCACGACGCCATGCACGGCCAAAAACAGCACATCAGCGCTTTGCACATAGGAAAGCTGCTTCGCCTGCGCCAAGGTGTAGGGGCTGGTTATCTCGTAAATGTCGTCGTTCGCGTCCAGAATGAAGCCGTCCGGCGTGGCGACGCGCAGCCACTTTTCCCCGAGCACCAGGCAATACGCCTGCTCCTGGCTGAAGACGAAAGGAATCAGCACGGCCTCGCCCGGCAGGGCATCCAGCATTTCAAAGCCGGGGCGCTTCACCGCGCCGCCGTGGGCCTGCACAAGAAAATTCGTGAGCGTGCGGCAGCCCTTGTTGTATTTGGCAAGGTCTACGCGCGCGGCCAGGCTGGGGGCCAGTTCCCCGGCGGTGAAGTCGCCTTGCAGGACGGATCCGGGCATCGGCTATCTCCTCTCCGGCGTGGGCATATACAGGCCGAAGCGCGCGGACTTCCACGGCGAAAGGTGCGCGTTGGGGTTCTGTGCGGCGCAGTCCCGCGCTATGGCCGTGGAAAGGGAAATTTCGTAGTTCTGCGCACAGAACTGCTGCTTGCGCATGTCGTTTTCCTTGGCCGTCGCCAGTTCCGACGCCAGCGCCCATGCCAGGGCATCCGCGAACGAGGGCGGCCAGCGAAGCGGGTCATTGACGCGCTGCACATAAAGCAGGCTTGCCGCGTCTTCCCGTGTGCGCAGCGTTTCGCCCTCAATCACAAAAGCCGGAGAACGGTTGACGCCTGCGCACCCGTCCAGACGGACAACGCGGATGCAATCAGACGGCAGGGCGTAGGCGTGGGGGTATTCCGTGTTCTCCACGGCGTCTGCCATTTCGGCCAGCGCAACGCGGCGCTGCGCGAACGACCAGGGATGCGCGGCAAGGGTTGAATCCAGGACATGCTTGAACAGGGTTGTGCAGAGGACGCCCAGCGTATCCGTTTCGAGCGGTGAGATTCGTTCGTCAAGCTGCACGCCTCCCAGCCGGGCAAGCGCGGTGTTGAAAAGCTGCACGGTTGACTGCATGGCGTTCCTCCCTGTTCCGCGGGGAGAGGGGCGCGAGATTTACCCCCCTCCCCTTCTTGGCGTTATGCCCCTGCCGTTACGACTTGATGATGGTTTCCGCCTGCTGCACGTCCAGGACGAGGCCGCCCGTAATCGTGCCCCCGGCGGGGGGCGTCACCCCGGAGCCGGAGGGGCAGGAATAGTTCAGCCCCGCATACCGCTTCATGCCGTGCGGCAGGCGGGCGGCGACAATCTGCCCGCCGCCGACAAGGGCCGCGGAGGTGACGGGGTATTTCGCCACGGTGACAGCCGAGGTCAGCGCCCCGGAGGTGAGTTCGTCGGAAGTCTGCAATTCAACGGTGATTCCGGCGGAAGGCCCGGCGGAATAGTTTTTCGCCGTCACCACGAGCGAGGCCCGTTCCGAAGGGCCGTGGTCGCCCGCGCCCAGGTCAACCACGTCCGTGCTGGTGGCCGTGGAGGTGACTGCCTGCTCGTAGGAAAAGAGGTTCTGCTTATCGAGAATCATGGTCTTTCTCCTATGTGTAGGCCGGAGCCGGACGCATGGCCCGGCCCCGGCGGGAAGGGTTAGGAAATGGTGCTTTCAGTGCAGGTGATGCCGTCGCAGCGCTTCACGGGGATGCCGTCGAAGGTCAGAACCTTCTTGCCCTCGACGGTTTCCGGGGTGAGCTGGACGTTGCTTTTGTTGGCCTTGGCGAGGCGCAGGCGCGTCCGGGTGGAACGGTTCATGTACCAGACGGGGCGGCCCAGCTTTTCGTCGGGCAGCAGTTCGCTGGCCTGAATCATGTACTTGATGAGGTTGTCATCGGTGATGGAGGACAGCTTGATATTGGCGATACGCACGATGTACCGCCAATCACGCACCACCAGGCCGATGTCCCACTTGTAATGCGTGCGGTAGCCCTGATACTGGCCCGTCTGGCCGTTGGCCAGGGTCGTTTGCAGGGTCACTTCGCCCAGGTCGGTATGCTGGAATCCGGCCTTGCTGCCCTTGGGGTAGATGCCGAAGACGGTATTCGCACCCCAGGCCGTCAGCCAGATAGAAGTCAGGTCGTCGCCGGAGCCGCCCGCGTTGATGACGTTTTCAGCCGTGGCCGCCTTGGTCTTGTCCAGGGTGTTGAAGCGCGGGGCCAGGCCGAGGAAGCGTTCGGGGTTCTTGGCGGTGTCGCCATAGAACAGGGTGGAGGCCATTTCCTTGTTCATGGCCTGCAAGAACGCCTGGTCTTCGGAAAGGCGGAACGCGGAGGTGTTGTTGTTCAGGTCAGCCAGGGCCTTGTCCACCTCGGCATAGGCTTCCAACATGCCGCAGGTGTCCGTAATCTGCTGCGTCTGGCTCTTGGACTGCGGGACGCCGTAGTTGAGCAGACGCCAGGCGACTTCGGGGAGGCCCGTGCGGATGGTGGTCTTGTGCCCCGTGGGCAGGTTGCCTTCCTGGAACAGCATGTCGTCCAGGACTTCGTTGGTTTCGGAAAGCAGTTCCACAATCTTGTCGATCTTGCCGTCTTTGTCGAGGCGCTTGGCAATATCGCCCAGCGTCGCAACCGTGGTTCCGGTAAGTGCCATGATGCGTTTCTCCTTCCGGCAGGTACGCCGGGGTTAATGGTTCATTGTCGGGTACAGGACTTCGGCGGCACTCTTGGCCTGCCCGGAATTTTCGCCGCGGAATCCGGGTTCAGCCAGGGCTTTGCCCACCTTCGCCATGAAGTCCCACATCTTGGGGTGGCTGCCCAAGTTCGTCTGGTCGAGCAGGTCAAAAAGCTCCTTGTCGCCAAACTGCCGCAGGGCGGCCTGTATGTGGCCCTGTTCAGCCTGGAACGCGGGGCGCTTGGTTATCTCCGCCTCCCAGCCTTTCCGCGCTTCAAGCATGGCTTGCGTCTGCGCTTCCACCATGCGCTTGCCCACTTCAGCCATGCGGGCCTCGTACATGCTGCCCAGCTTTTGCGCCTGCCCCTGGGTCAGCCCGATTTCCTTTGCCGTCTTGCGGAAGTCCCCCAAAAGGTCATTGTCCACCTGCGTTTCAGGGGAGAACTTCAGGTCATAGCCTTCAGGCTTGTCCGGCACTTTGGCGGCGGGGTCGTCAGGCTTTCCCTGCCCGTCCTGCTTGTTGCCGTCCTGCCCCTGCTGCCCGGAGTTCTGGCCTTCCTGCTGCCCGGCCTTGGCATCACGGGACATGAGGCTGCCGTTCTGCACGTCGCCGGAGGTGTTGCCGCCGCTGTTCCCGGCTCCCGTGTTGCCCTGCGCCTGCCCTGCGGGCTGGTTGCCTGCGGCGTCCGCGGGCGCGCCGCCGGGGTTCTGTTCGCCTGTGTTGGTCATGCTCATTGCGTTTGCTCCTTTGCGCCCGCGTGTTTGGGCGCGGTCAGATAGCGGTCACGGCGCAGGCGCTCGATGGCGTTGATGACCTGCCGCCCGGTTATGAACCGTGTGCATTCAAACTGGCGCTCTGTGCCCTTGTGGCGCGGGCACCAAAAGTAATCGTGATGGTCAAAGGTCACGTCCATGGCATCCCAGCAGCCATGACAGACGTGCGTGTTGTGGACGCGGTAGGGCGTGGGAAATTCGCATGTCGGCAGGGAAAAGCCGCTGATAAGGACAACGGGCGTTCCAGCCGCCCACGCCAGCCAGGAAAGACCGCTGCCAAGCCCCACAAAGAAGTCTGCGTGGTGCAGCATGGCCGCGCGTTCGGCAAGCGGGCGGTTCCCCGTGAAGTCCTCCGCCCCGTGGGGGATGTGGTTCCATACAAAGCCATGCCCGACGGTGCGTTCCCGGTCGATGCACAGGACGCGGTAGCCCAGCCCCTTCAGGTGGTCTATGACTTCATCCCAGCCAAAGCCGTTGTTCCACATCTTGGCGCGGCTGGTGGAATTGACGGCAATGCAGACATACGGCTCCGCAATCTCCCGCGGCGGGTCAGGGGGCAGCCGCGGCGGCACTTCCTGCGGGTCAACGCCAAGGATGTAGCCGACGGTGCGGGCAAGGCCCACCTGCCGGAAGTCGTAGGGCTGATAGTCCTGGTCGCCGCCGAAGAACAGGCCGATGCGGTAAGAGGCGTAGGGTTCGACCGTGTGGACATTGGCCGGGGCCGAAAGGCGCATGTCCGGGTACTGCCCGCCCACAAGCTCGATGATGTTCTCCGCCATCGTGCATTCCAGCTTGCAATCATGCTCACGCTGAAACTTCTCCGCATAGGGGAACCAGGCTATCAGGTCGCCCAGCGTGCCGACGGGGAACTTGAGCAGCACGGGCCTGCCGCGCAAATCCATGCGGTGGTCAAGCAGCGGCGTTTTCATGTCGTCCCTGTCCCAGACACGGAGGCGGAACGGCACATAGTATTTCTTGGTGGAAACCACCCAGCCTTCCTCCGCGTCGCAGGAAAAGAGGATGTTCCCGGAATCATCGTCTTCAATCTCGACGTGCCATTCCCCATGCGGCAGCAGCACCCGCGCGCCTTCGTTGAAGTCGTAGCGGATGCCCCGCGGCCCTACCTGTGTGGGCACTTCGGGTGCAGGCAACAAGAATGAATCAGACATTGTTCGTCCCCATGGTCACAGCCTGAAAAGCGGCGTAATCGTCGGCGCTCTCCCGCAGCAGGGCGGCAACCTGCCCCGGCGCGGCCTTCTCAATCTTCGCCGCAAGCCAGAGGCCCACGGCGCGCAAGCCCTCGTTGTATTCCGTGCTGTGCCCGTCCTTCGCATAGGAAGGCCCCAGCGCATTTGAAACGCCCAAAATGAGGCGGAATACGCGGCGGGCGTTTTCGTTTTCCAGCGCGCCCAGGAAGTCCGTTTTCTCCTGTTCTTCATCAGGGCGCACAAAGAAAAAGCTGAATCCCTGTTCCTGCGCCCGGCTCATTGCATGGCCCCCCGCTCCTGCAATGCCTGCATGACTTCAGCCTGTTCCGCGTCCTGCGGCATGACGTTCTTGAGCGCCGCCGTGCCCTTCTGCGCCGCGTCCGCGCCCTGCTGCGCCGCAGCCAGCATTTGCATTTGCGCCTGTTGCTGCACACGCTCCTGCCGCTTGGCTTCCAGTGCGTCGGCAGAAAGCACGAGGTTCGGAGGCGTCCCCAAAAGGTCGGCGTATGTGTCCACAAGGGCGTCCAGGTTCAGCTTGTCGAGCGGGGCGGGATTGCCCGCAATCTGGGCAAGCTGGCCCGTGCGCGTCACAAGCTGGTCAACAGCGGCAAGCCCGGCCTGCTTCTGGGCCTGGGCAAGAATGGAGATAAACTCAACCTTGATAGGCTGGCCCGCCAGTTCCGGCGGGGGGAAGGCCACAAGCCCGGCCCTGTCCATGATGCCGTACACGCGCTCAATGAGCGGCTGGAACAGTTCTGACCGCAGCCTGTCCAGAACGGGGCCGAGCATCAGCAGCTTTTCCCCGTTCCGTTCGGCTACTTCCGTGGCCGTCATGTTCTTGTTGGCCTCCGAAATCATCAGGAACAGGTCATTGTGGAAGTGCTGCTGAATCTGCTGCCGCAGCCCCTCTTTCTCCGCAGCCAGGGCTTGCAGGTTGGCCCGCGTCTGCACCAGGGGCCGCACAACTTCCTGCCCTTGGGTCAGGGAGTTTGTGTAGTTGATGGCGCGGGGGGAGATATCAAGCGCCCCGGTGACGCCGCTTTGCTGCACCAGCATGGGCGGGGCCACTTCCAATTCCAGCGAAAGCCGCCCGTCTTCGGTCATCTTTTGCAACTGGCGGCAGTCCCCCAGCGCGTCCATGGCCGGAGAAGCGCCGTATATGTCGCTGCCCGTGACCACCCAGCGGGGGCAGAGGGCCGGAAATTCGTAGTATCCGCTGTCTTCCAGAACGTCGCGGTTGCCGCCCTCAAGCACCAGATACACGCTGCGCCAGGGCCGCTCTTTGCCCTTCAGGCTGCCGGGCCGGGTTTCCGCGTTCGGTTCCACGGCGTGAAGGATGGTCAGCCATTGGCTGGAATCCTGTTCCGCCATGTTGCGGATGTTTTCGGGGCAGGTTTCCGGCCATGCCTGGACAACCTGCCGGGGCGTCATGCGGATGCGGCGGTACAGGGTGTCAACGCGCCCGTCTTCGCCCGCATCCAAGGCATATTCGCCCACGGTCAGGGTGCGGCAGCGCATGATGTTCTTGGGGTCTTCCTCGATGACCACGCAGCCCGTGCCGAAGCAGGCAAGCTCCGTGTACTGGACGTGAATCTGGTCGTAAAAATTGGACTGCGCGAACAGCGCCACCATCTTGTCGTATGTGTCCTGAAGCCACGCTTTCGCGGCGGCGCTCTCCGCAAGCTCCTTGTCCTGCAACGTCAGGGAGAACCACGGGCGGGCCGGGGAGGTCAGGCCGGATTGCATACCGTTGGCGAGGATGCGCAGGGCGCGGATGCCCATGCCGTCTTCCAGAAAGTTCCGGCTTTCGCCGTTGTTCGTTTCGTCCCCGCCGTCGAGAAAACGCGCACGACGCGGGAGGAAGTGCCGGGCCAGGTCGCGCCAGTGCGCTTCCCACCCCCGTTTCCTCTCGTCTTCCAGCTTCTTCAGCCGCCGGACGTAGTGATTGATTTCCTCCCGCGTCAATGTCGCGTCCATTTTGTCCCTCCGGCTACTCGCCCAGCAGCTTCTTGCCGCCCGTCTGGGCCGCGTCCTGCACGCCCATGCCGCGGGTCAGGATGGTATCGGAACGCCCGGATGCGGCCTGCCGCCGCTTCCGTTCTGTGTCTGCCGCGCCCTGGGAACTGGTGTCCGCCTCGATAGGTGCCACAATGGGCGGCGCTACCGGGGTCGGGGTCACTTTGGGCGTGCTTCCGCCGCCGCCTCCGCCTCCGCACATAGCTTTGCCTCCTATGCGTAAAGGGATGACGCCTGCACGGCCCGGCGCGGCAGGCTGGAATTGTGCAGCAAGGAACCGGGCTGCATCGGGAAAACCGCGCACAATGCGGGGTCAACAATTCGGGACAGGCAATCAATCATGTCATCATGGGAAGACACGGGGAACGTCAGATATTCTTGCCTGTAAAATTCTTCCGTGAGGTCGTAGACCGTCTGTTCCGTGGACAGCTTGAGCAGGCGGTTCGGGAAATACATGCGGCCCTGCTCAAACACGGGGACAAGGCGGCGGATTCTGTCATTCTTGGGCATCTGCCCGCCCAGCTCCACAATGGGAAAACGGTAGTTTTCGCGCTCCATTTCCATGCGGAGGTGTTCAATGTCCGCCTGCATCCCGTAGCGTTCATAGCCGGTCATGGACGGTGACCATTTGCGGTGCAGCTCAAAGAGCGCGCGGGTGCGTTCGGCCAGGTTCACGCGGTCATGGATGCCGTCGAGGACGTAGTAATTGCGGTCGTGGTTCAGGCCGATAACCCACATTGAAGTATAGTCGCTGCCCTTTTTCTTAGCGCTGGCAGGGTCGACGACGATGTAGCGGTTCATGCCGCTGGCGTCGGGCGCATCCCCAGGCAGACGCCGCCACCAGTTTTCACTGAACCCCTGGGCGTTGTCGGCCAGCGGGTTCTGAAGCATCTGACATGCGAAGATGTACGGCCCCATGTCCCGACGCTTGTCGGCCAACACTTCCCTTGTAAGGAAAACGGGTTCCCCCTCCGGCGTTCCGTCTGCCGTGGCCGGATGGATGCGGGGAACGACGCTCTTTTGCTCAAGTATCGCGGCGTATGTGTCCGCGGCGTGGTAGCGCGTCCCAATCATGCGGATATGCCCGCCGCGCGCGCCAAGGTTCAGGGAAACGCGCCAGGCGTCGGTTGTTTTCTTAATCATCTCCGGCGTGGTCACGCTCTCCGGCGTCACCACGTCGTCGTAAATGAGCAGGCCGAAATGCCGCCCGATAGGCTGTCCGTCCACCAGGCCCCACGCTTCCACCGTGGCTTCCTTGGGGTTCGTCTTGCGCTGGACAATCAGGCCGTCATCTTCTGACCAGGTGCGGCGCTCTCCCTTGGCCGGGGGCATGATGTGGGGGAAAAGGGTTTGCAGCAGCCGGTTCCCCTCAAACTCGCGCTTTATCTGCCGCAGGAAAGACTTTGCGACGGGCCGGGAATGGCTGAAAATGCCCACGGTGATTTCAGGATTGCGCAAGATTTCCTGTATGGTCAGGGCAACAGTGATGATGGTGGACTTGTAATGTTCGCGCGCCCACAGGTCTAAACGCCCGTCCGGCTCCTGCTGCACCTCGCGGCAGCGGGCATACAGAAACTCATTGACGGCATCAGTCCGCCCCAGCCCAACGACGAGCAGAAAGAACAAGTCCCCCAGCAGCATGGCGCGCACGTCCGCGTCACTCTTTAGGGAATTGTAAAGGGCAAGGGCTTCCTTCAGCGTCACGGCACTATTCCTTCATGCCCGCAATGGATTTCAGGGCTTCTGCCACGGCGGGCGAAATGGAAAGGTTCATGTCCACATTGGAGCCGACAGCGCCGGAAAGTTCGACGTGCTGGCCCACCTTGCCGAAACCGCGTTCCAGCAGCGTGGATGCCGCTGTCACACGGGCGCTGTCCGAACCGTTGGCGGCAACGTCCGCCAGGGTATCCACGCAGGCCGGGCCGTACTGGCGGGCGCGGTCTATGATTTCATCCGGCGTTACCGGGCGAGAAAGGGGCACAAGGCGCAGCTTCTTCTTGCGCTTGGCCCTGGCCTTGGTGTTTGCCTGCTTCGCCATGTTCCCGCCTACTTGTCCCCGTCGTCCTTGTCGTCAAGGATGTCGTCCAGCTGACTTTCCACCTTGTGCTTTCCGCGCCGCAGGATGCGCTGCACAATGGGCGGTACTTGGAACCCCAGACGAACCATGTGCCCCATTACAGAGATGCTTTCTTGTATGGCGAGATATGCGACAAAAATTTCCAGGATGGGGAAATTGACATGGCAGGCCAGGTCTACGCAGGTATCAACGCCTGCGACCAAAATAAAACACAGGCCATATGACGGAATCTTCAATGCGCCGCGCTTGAATACGCGGCAGCTCAACTTTCCTCTCTTGAACCCCTCCCAAACGCCGAAAACCCAATCTGCCGCCCATGCCGCAGCCAGCCAGTACATCAGCACAGGCTCTGTGCCAAACCATGTGGCGATTGTCGCAAGCGCTGCCTTTACCGGCCACAAGACAGCCAGCGCCTGCGTGTAATGGGACATGTCGGCCAGGTCATTCATGCTGAAATTCCCGCATTCGCAGAACCCATTGCTGCATTGCTCGTTTGTCGGCGTTGCATTCGGAGAGGCGTTCCCGGAGGTCGATGGTGTACCGAGTGACAGCGAT
>Ga0310786_10013092_pt1 | contig 10236 bp, 4 predicted proteins | sample AusTroGonzalo_MG_FD_203881 | JGI IMG/M metagenome (GOLD analysis project Ga0310786, IMG submission 203881) | Bovine rumen microbial communities from tropical cattle in Woodstock, Queensland, Australia - Gonzalo_03 (v2) (version 2) | ecosystem: Host-associated > Mammals > Digestive system >... | reverse complement strand
TTTCTTTCAAAAAACTATGAAAAACACCGAGGGGGTGCCTCGCGGCAGGGGGCTCGCAGCCCCCGAGAGTGGTGTCTCAATAGTCGGACATGTCCGTTAGCGTCTGCAAACATAGTAACTGTGTGACCTTTTTAAAAACAAATTATACTGTGTGAAATGAAAATCAATTGGCAGAAAGTATTCAAGGTGCTGAAGGTCATCGGCACCATCATCACCACCGTCGTCGGCACCCTCGCCGTCCAGAATTGCACATATTAAAATCTGTGTAATCTGTGAAATCTGTGCGACCTATTAAAAATCTGTGTGAAATGAGAAGAATAGACCTGATTATTATCCATTGCTCCGCTCCCTGAAGGTCGATTACCCCGATGCCAAGATCCTTGGCCATCGTGACCTTCCCTGGGTCAAGAAGGACTGTCCCTGTTTCGACGCCCGTACTGAGTATTTAACTCTCACGCCCTTGAAGCTCGAACAGTAGTCCTTCTCCCAAAATCAATGAAACCTCAGTCATCATTTCGCAGACTGAGGTTTTTTATGTCCTCATTTCGTATGAAAAACTAAAAAAACAAGGAATTATTTGCGAAAGTGCGGATTTTTCTCTAATTTTGCAAAGAATAAATAATGAACGAACAAAGATGAAAAAAATAATAGTGATGTGTGCAGTCTTGTTAACAGCTGCCTCGACGGTTCTTGCAGCCCAGCAGCTGAGTCTGAAAGATGTGACTGGCGGCACTCTTCGTGCTGAGACGATGGTGGCTGTGGAGCCGCTGCAGGATGGCGAGAGCTATGCTCAGATATCGAGCGATGGCAAGCAGATAGTGAAGTATTCGTTTAAGACCGGCAAGCAGACGGGTGTGATATTCGATGCTCAGACGGCTCGTGGCCCGAAGGTGGAGAAGGTGGATGGCTATGTGATGAGTCCCGACGGTCAGCGCCTGCTGATTCAGACGCAGACGAAGTCTATCTACCGTCATTCGTTTACCGCCACCTATTATATATATAGTGTTCAGAACAACAAACTGGAGCCCCTGAGCGATGGTGGCCCTCAGCAGACCCCTGTGTGGAGTCCTGACGGCAACCAGGTGGCTTTTGTTCGTGATAATAACATCTATCTGGTGAAGCTGCTGTACAACAACGCCGAGAGTCAGGTGACCAAAGATGGTAAGGTGAACGAGATTATCAACGGTCTGCCCGACTGGGTGAACGAGGAGGAGTTCTCGTTTAACTCTGCCATGGTGTTTACTGCCGACTCCAAACAGATTGTGTGGGTGCGCTACGATGAGGGTGGGGTGAAGCAGTACAGCATGCAGCTCTTCAAGGGCTCGAACCCCGCCAAAGATGAGTATGCCACCTATCCCGGCTTCTATCAGTATAAGTATCCGAAGGCTGGTGAGGAAAACTCGAAAGTAAGCCTCCAGAGTTATGATATCAAGAGTCACCAGACGCGCACTGTACAGCTGCCGCTCGATGCCGACGGCTATATTCCCCGTATCAAAACAACGAGTGATCCAACTAAGATTGCCGTCTTCACCTTGAACCGCCATCAGGATGTGATGAAGGTCTTTATGGCTAATCCTATGTCTACTGTCTGTCAGCAAGTTATCGAGGATAAGGTCGACAAATACATTAACGAAAATGTGTTCGCTCATGTGAAGATTACCGCCAACAATATTGTGCTGACCAGCGAGCGCGACGGCTATAACCATATCTACCTCTACAACCTCAACGGACAGCTGGTGCGCAGCGTGGGTGATTTAGAAGCGCCAGGAACACGTCTCGGTGCAGATGCCCATACCGTCGTTACCGATGTCTATGGCTATGACGAGCAGACCGGCGACATCTACTTCGCTGCCCTCAGCGACCCGATGAACCAGAAGGTCTATGTGAACCACAAGAACGGCAAGACCGACTGCCTGACGCCGAAGGAGGGCTGGAACTCGGCCATCTTCTCCAGCGACCTCAAGAACTTCGTGCTGACGTGGAGCGATATCAATAATCCTGCCGTCTATTCACTCTGCAACAACCAAGGCAAGACGCTCACCACGCTCATCGACAACAAGACGCTGAAGCAGAAGTACGACGCCTACGACATGGGCACCAAAGAATTCTACATCTTCACGACGCCCGAAGCAAAGCTCTGTGGCTATATGGTGAAGCCTAAGGATTTCAATCCGAACAAGAAATACCCCGTTATCATGTACCAGTATGGCGGTCCCGGTTCACAGCAGGTGAAGAACACCTGGAACATCGGCATGTGCGGCAATGGCGCGCTGATGGAGCAGTACCTCTGTCAGCAGGGCTATATCTGCGTGTGTGTCGATAACCGAGGTACCGGCGGACGTGGCGCAGCATTCGAGAAATGTACCTACCTGCGACTGGGAGAGCTCGAGGCCAGGGATCAGGTGGAGGCCGCCCTGTGGCTGGGTCAGCAGTCGTATGTCGATAAAGACCGCATCGCCATCTGGGGCTGGAGCTACGGAGGCTGGAACACGCTAATGTCGATGTCAGAGGGTCGCCCTGTGTTCTGCTGTGGCATCGCCATCGCACCTCCCACAAGCTGGCGCTTCTACGATACCGTCTATACCGAGCGCTTTATGCGTACTCCCAAGGAGAATGCTTCTGGCTACGACGAGGTGAACCCCATTGCCCGTGCCTCGAAGCTGCATGGCGCCCTGTTGCTCTGTCACGGTCTGGCCGACGACAACGTGCACTATCAGAACACCGCAGAGTATGTGGAGGCATTGGTGCAGGCCGACAAGGACTTCCGTCAGCTGGTCTATACCAACCGCAACCACGGCATCAGTGGCGGCAACACCCGCAATCACCTGTTCCGCCAGTGCGTGAACTTCTTCAACGAGAATCTTAAATAAAACCAACTATATGAAAAAACTAACCCTACTACTCATTGCGCTCGCCGTATGCTTCACGGCCGACGCCAGGAAAAAGAAGAAAGTGGAGCCCGAGGTAGTGCCACCACCCACCACTATTGAGATTATCACGATGGTGAACGACTACTGGCAGCAGAACCATCAGCCCCAGGTGCGCTCGTTCTGGGACGAGGCTGCGTATCATACAGGTAATATGGAGGCCTACAAGCTGCTGGGTGTGGCCCGTTGGCTGGACTATAGCAACGTATGGGCAAACTATAACCTGTGGCAGGGTGCCAGAGAGAAAGACCCCTCGAAATGGAAGTATCAGAACTATGGTGAGGGGAACGATTATGTGCTCTTTGGCGACTGGCAGATATGTTTCCAGACCTATCTTGACATCTACGAGATGCAGCCCGACGACTATAAGATAGCACGTGCCTTGGAGGTGATGGACTATGAGGTGAACCAGCCCCAGAACGACTTCTGGTGGTGGGCCGACGCCCTGTATATGGTGATGCCTGTGTTCACCAAGCTCTATAAGGCTACGGGCGACGTGAAGTATCTGGACAAGCTGACCGCCAACTATAAGTGGTCAGACTCATTGATGTTCGACCCCGAGCAGCACCTCTATTTCCGCGATGCCAAATACATCTATCCCAAGGCAAAGACGCGTAATGGCGGCAAGGATTTCTGGGCCCGTGGCGATGGCTGGGTGCTGGCAGGACTGGCCAAGGTGCTTACCGATATGCCTCGCGACTATAAAGACCGTCCTTTCTTCGAGAACCGCTTCCGTCAGTTGGCAGCAGCTGTGGCCGACTGTCAGCAGCCCGAGGGTTACTGGACACGCTCCATGCTCGATAAGGATCATGCCGAAGGTCCTGAGACCAGCGGCACAGCCTTCTTCTGCTACGGATTGCTGTGGGGCATGAACAACGGCCTCCTTTCCCGTAGTCAGTACGAAGCAACCATGGAGCGCGCTTGGGACTATCTGACACAAAAGGCCCTGCAGCCCAATGGTGCCGTAGGCTTTGTGCAGCCCATCGGTGAGCGTGCCATCCCTGGTCAGCAGCTCTCAGAGAAGAACGAAGCCAACTTCGGCGTGGGAGCGTTCCTGTTGGCTGCCTGCGAACATCTGCGCTACGAGACCCTCAATGCTGGCAAGGGTTCTACTGTCAAGGTGACCATTGAAAACGCTGCCAGCGAATATCGTGAGCAGATAGTGGAGCTGCCTGGCGACACCATCTTCAAACGTCTGAAGATAGAGGGTGGCCGACAGTTTATTGTCTATGATGTTGCCGGTCTGGAGGTGCCTTATCAGATTTCTCCTGACGGAAAGGTGCTCATCGAGGCAGGCGTAGGTCCTAAGGGTAAGCAGACGTTTACCATTCACCGCGGTCAGCCCAAAGCCTATAAGACGGTATGTTACGGACGCATCTACCCTGAGCGTAAGGATGACTTTGCCTGGGAGAACGACCGTGGTGCCTATCGTGTCTATGGTCCTGCACTTCAGAAGACAGGCGAGAAGAGCTATGGCATTGATGTGTGGTCGAAGAACACGCCCGAGCTGGTGCTCGACCAGCGCTATTGGATTGAGGATGTGGTAATGATGCCCTCCGTAGAGAAGTTGCGTAGGGAGAACCGTCAGCGTGGCGACTCCCTCTATCGTCTGAATTCCTATCATCATGATCACGGACGCGGCTCAGACCTCTATAGGGTAGGGGCTACGCTGGGATGCGGCACGCCCGCCTTGTTGGTTGACGACGAGCTGGTCTATCCCTATTGCTTCAAGGACTATCAGGTCTTGGAGTCTGGTCCGCTGCGTTTCTCTGTTCAGCTGAACTATAACACCACCGTAGTCAATGGCGACAGCCTGACCGAGCATCGCATCATCACCCTCGACAAGGGCTCTAACTTCAATAAGATGACGGTGTGGTACGACGGCTTCACCTCGCCTGTTGAGTTGGCCACGGGTGTTGCCGTTCATCAGGAAGACCGCAACAGTGTGGTGCTGGCCCGTGACTTTGTGCATTATGCCGACCCCACCGACAATGTGCCTGTAAACAACTGCCAGCTGTTTGTGGCTACGCTCTTCCCCAATGGCATCACCGAGACCACCATTAAACAGTTCAAGAAGGTGATTGACGGTGCTGTGGGTCATGCCCTCGGTATTCTCGACAACTATGCAGGCGATCCTTACACCTACTATTTCGGTTCAGCCTGGTCAAAGTTCGACGTTCGCACGCAGGCCGAGTGGCAGCAGCGCATCGACTGGACCATGCGTAACCTGCGCCAGCCGCTGAAGGTTGAGGTCAAGTAAATAAGCCCCAAAAAGTTTGAGGTGATGTAAATAAGCAAAGAGATATGAAAAGGGGAGGGTAGCCTTAGCGGCTGCTCTCCCCTTTGTTTTTATGGTTACGGATGCTTATTTCATGAACTTACAGCTGACGCGAGTGCCGTTGGCGTCAGTGGCCTGAGCCACGTAGAAGCCAGGCTCCAGCTGGGTGACATCCACACGAGCCTTGCCGCCCTTGGCAGCTACAGTGGTCTGCTCGACCATCATACCGTTGGCGCGACAGATGGTTACTGTCATAGGACCGTCTTCCTCGCTCTTCATAATCAGCTGCTTGTTGCCGTAGATGATGCGCAGACCATTGGCGGCAGCAATAGCAGGCGTCTTGACAGAGGTGATGACAGACTGGTCTACAGCGGTCATATACGACGACATGATGTTTTGCTTGCCGATGGTGGCTACGTTCATGGCATAGACGTCGGACGAGCCGTCAGGGAAGCGTCCAACGGTGGTGTTGGCATCGTGGGCTTCGTAGTTGATGATATCCTTCCAGCTCTTGTCGGCTGCCATGAGGCAAAGCTGACCGCCATCGCCGTCAATCTTGAATGAGGCGTGCAAGCCCTGATCGGTGGTGGCGCGTTTGTTGTCGCACCAGATAATCAGGTAGCCATGAGCAGGAATCTTGGTGTTGGCGTGGGTATTGCCCTTGGTAATCTGATACTTCATGGGCTTCTCCAGGTTGTCAGTCAGGTACATACCCTCAACGTCGATCTCCTCGTCAGTGGTGTTGTAGAGCTCCAGCCAGTCGCCCTTCTTACTGTATTCGTCGATGAAGCTGTTGTTCGAGCCGCTCACCTCGTTGATACGTACAGGCGTGATGTTCAGCTTTTCCTTCCTAGCCTTGTTCATGGCTGTGAAAGTGGCCACGAGATTGATGTCGGTGTCAGGCAGGTCAATCTCCTCGTGAGAATCAAAGAACGAGGTGCCGTTCTTCTTCCACGACTGGAAGGTGTATCCTACAGGTGGGATGACCTTGATTTTTGCAGGTGCGAAGAGCGTGCCGCTAAACTTTCCTGTGGGCAAGGGTACGCCGTTAACCAAGATGGTAGCTCCCTCGATAGCCGAGGAGAGTCGTACCGTGTGTGACTTAGCGTCCCACATCTCGAAGTCGGAGAAGTTCTTCACCGAGTTGACCACATTGCTCATGCGGTTGCTCACCCTATTGCGTACATTGTTGTAGGTGCTGTAGGCCGAGCGTCCCTCAAGACTCATGGCAGGATCTACGCGTTCGTATAGCTCGTCGAGAATCTGCTGTGCACGTTCCGTCTCGAACACGCTGCCTGCCACGATGCAGTAGGTGTCGATGAACTTACGACGATAGCTCTCGTTCTTGATGAGGTTCTTAAACAGCGTCACCATGCGTATCTGTGCCGTGATGCGACCCAGCTCGCGTGGATAGAGCTGGTCGAAGGTCCATGTTTCTTTCCACATAAACTGGTCGAACACATCGGAGCCGTAATCGAAGGCAGCGTCAACGTCGAACAGCACGAAGCGGAACTTACCGCCATCGCGATAGCGGAAGCACTTCACGTTGTTGCGGGGCCAGTCGCTACCGCCATAGTAGAACTGCACTGCCATATAGTTTGTGAACTCGTCGATGTCGAGCAGACGGCAGATCTCTGCGTAGGTGTTGGCGTCAGCCGCATTGGGCGACAGTTCATCAACCAGTTCCAGATAGGCATCAGGTGTGCCGCATTTCTGCACGTAGCCAGAGTCGGGCGACATCTCCCACTGGTCAATCTCGTCGTCATCCCATCCGTAGTTGGCATAGACATAATGCTTATTATTAGGTTCGCGCACGTTGAGCACACCGATATATTCACCATTGATGAACTCGTGCACAGGCTGGTATGACTGCACATCGACGTCGAGCCCCGACGTCTGTACGATATATGCCAGTGAGGCGTCCTTGAATCGGCAGTTGTTGTCGTTGCCGCCATTACGAATCTGCAGGGTGCGGTTGCGGATGTAGGGCTTCTGTGTGAAGAAGGGGTAGGGCAGGTTCTTGTCGCCACCCATCTCCTTGGTGCCTTTCAGCTTGAAAGAATGTGGTGTCCACGCACGGCTCCATCCGCCACACATCTCCAGGTTCACGTCCTGGTTGAGCACCATCTCGCCATTCTCGTCGAGGTATGAGAAGTTGACGGGGCGCTCCCAGTTCATGTTCCAGTTGCACTTGTCGCTCTGTCCGTTACCAGGTCGTCCGTTGGGACCTTTTGTCATCACGCCAATCTCCTTGTTGTAAAGGAAGTCGGGATCAGTGACCACCGACACCACAGGCAGGTAGTAGTCCCTGTCGCGCTCGATATACGAGCGGGTGGTGACGCGTGATGGCAGCCTATCATTGGCAAACAGACGGAAACGGAAACTGCTGGTGCTGTTTACAGAGAACTGTCCCGTGGTGCTGGTGTCGCCATTACTCATCGTGGGCAGCGTGCCGTCGGTGGTATAGCGCAGTGTGCAGCCAGCAGGGATGGTGACGTTGACGCTGAGATTACCCATAAACAGCTGCGAGGGCTGGTCAACCACAGGCGCATCGATCTGCTGTGTCATCAGCGTGATGCCGTTGTTCGACTGTCCTGGTGTGGCTGTGGCGGTGTAGCCCCAGTTGCCTGTGCCGTCAGTAGCACGAGCATAGCTGATGCGCTCCAGTGCCGAGGGGTATGTCTGCTCGTCAATCACTTTTCCCTGTGCGTCGCTGATGGTGATGGTAGCGCCATCCACATCGAGTTTGATGGGTGCGTTGTGAGGATTCAGGTCGGCAGAGTCGAACCATACGACGAAAAAGCCCTTAGCAGGTATTGCCCCCATGTCGGCAGGCATGGTCCACGCCTCATTGCCGTTGCTAATCTTCAGTCCGTTCACCTCCACAGGTTTCTCCGTGGGGTTGTACAGTTCTATCCATCCGTCGAAGTTCAGGGCGGGACTCATTATCTCGTCCACGTTGGCAGCCATCACCTCGTTGATGATGACAGAGCCGGGCTTGGCAGGGTTATGCTCAATGGTGATGGTTACCGAGCCTTTGACGTCAGTGCCGTCGAGTGCTTTGGCATAGATGGTGGCGGTGCCGGCCTTCAGTGCCGTGATGAGTCCGCTCTGCGTGACGGTAGCCACATTATTATTGCTCGACGACCACTCCACATTGCTGATGGTGGCGTTGGCAGGCGACACGATGACACTGGCCTGTACCGTCTCGCCAACTGTCAGCGAGGTGCTGGGCACACTGACGCTGACATCTGTCACCTTCACGTAGTCGCCGTAGTATTCCAGTTTGAAGTTATCGAAGATACACCAGTTGTTGCCTTCATAGCTGTCAGTCTTCAGACCAATGCGGAAGTTGCCGTCGGCCTCAAACTCCATGGTGTTCCAGTATTTTCCTTTGTCGAACCACACACGGGCCGACTCCATCGTATTGGGGAAATAGGGGCTATTCCACGAATTCCAGGCACCATCAACCCAGTCGTTGGATGGCTCGGAATACACGCTCACCAGCTTCTGCTGTGTGTCGCCAGCATACATCACGGCGGGGATATCCTCCGTGCCGTTCTGATAGTTGCGATAGCCTTGGTTGTTATCGCCAACGCGATAGAAGGTCTGTACAGAGAGACGATACTTGCCGTTGTGGTTGTAGTTGACATCCTGATGAATGTCGAATGTGCCGTTCCAGAACTCCATGCACTCCACACGAGCCGTTTGTGACCAAGCCTCGCTTTCCCACTGCCAGCCGTCCTGACTGTTGTTGTCGAAGGTGGGGTTTTGCAGCACCTGACTGGTGATGTCGATCCACGCTTTGCCGTCAGGTCCTATGGGACTCTGGTATTCCAGCATGAAGTTGTCGAGCACGCAGTAGTTGCTGCCTTGATATTCGCTACATCTCACGCCAATGGTAATCTCACCCTGAGCCTCAAACTCCAGCGTGTTGTAATACAGTCCCTCAGCAAAGGCAGCCAGCGCAGCCTCCTTGCCGTCGGGGTAGTAGTGAACGTCGTCGGGCGTGTAGCAGCGTCCGTTGGCGTTATAGTCAATCGATGCCGAGTATAGGCTCGCCAGCGGCTGACTGTTCTGGCCTGCATAGAGGAAGGCCGTGATATTTTCTTGTCCGTTGATGTAGGCATTATACGCACTATTATTATCGGTGGTGCGATAAAAGCCCTGTACGCTGAGTCTGTAGGTGCCTTTAGGCAGTCCGCTCAACGTTTGGTGCAGGTCGAAGTTGCCAGCATAGAAGCTGATGCAGTTTACCCTGACCTCTTGCGTGCTGGCATTACTTTCCCATGTCCAGCCTTCGTTGCTGTTATTGTCGAAAGCCGGATTGGTGATAAAACGGTTGGTGACGTCACTCCAGGTTTGGGCAGTAGCCAAAGAGGTTACCATGAGCCATGCTGCTGCACAGAGGATTCGTTTTAAGTTCATCGTTTTGTTATTGGTTATTTATGAAAAAACTGCGCTGGCGCTCCATACGGTTAGGAGCCACCAGTGCAGTATATTGTATTCAGATGCTTAATAAGCAAAGAGAGGATATGCCTTCATCTTCTCGTTCACCTCGCCGCGCACCTTAGCGATGACCTGCTCGTTCTCAGGATCGTTCAGCACTTCCTCAATCCAGGCGGCAATCTGAACCATCAGGTCTTCCTTGGCACCACGTGTGGTGATGGCGGGAGTGCCCAGACGGATACCAGAGGTCTGGAAGGCGCTACGAGAGTCGAAGGGCACCATGTTCTTGTTCACGGTGATGTCAGCAGCAACGAGGGCGTTCTCGGCTACCTTACCAGTCAGCTCGGGATACTTTGAGCGCAGGTCAACCAGCATAGAGTGGTTGTCGGTACCACCGCTGACGATGGTGAAGCCACGCTTGATGAGCTCGTCGGCCAGCACGGCAGCATTCTTCTGCACCTGCTTAGCCCACTCCTTGAACTCAGGCTGCAGAGCCTCGCCGAAGGCCACAGCCTTGGCAGCGATGACGTGCTCCAGCGGACCGCCCTGCTGTCCAGGGAATACGGCGCTGTTCAGCAGCTG
>Ga0310786_10013090_pt1 | contig 10238 bp, 12 predicted proteins | sample AusTroGonzalo_MG_FD_203881 | JGI IMG/M metagenome (GOLD analysis project Ga0310786, IMG submission 203881) | Bovine rumen microbial communities from tropical cattle in Woodstock, Queensland, Australia - Gonzalo_03 (v2) (version 2) | ecosystem: Host-associated > Mammals > Digestive system >... | reverse complement strand
CAAAAAACACCAGATTTATAAATGTCAAAATTTGACAATTCTAAACTTAAACCCTCTTGCGCATTAATCCAAAATATGCTATAATTCATTTATAAAACAAACACCCTAACCATACCCCATAAACATATACACCTCACATCTTATCTGAAAGGAAAAAACAATGTGGTACGTTGAATTAAACGGCAAAATTATTCCTCAACCCTATCAATATTTTCATGATTGCCTTGAAGAATGCATCAGGCTGAGCCATGAAATGTGCGCCGTCAGCACGAGGCCGGTGTATATCAATTAAGCACCATTGCCACATACAATGTAAAAATCGCCGATATAATTTGATTTAATGCGTCAAAATCTGTCGCCTTGATATATTATTGAAGCAAAATCATATCCGAACTTTTTTTCAATGGAGGAAACGTATGTATCAAATCAAAGTCAACGGCATTTTAATGCCCACCATATATTGGTCATTTCAAGAAGCATTGGCAGCTTGTGAGGCGGAAAAAGAACGTTTTTGCGCCATCATCACCGAAATCGTTCATGTTGATCAATAACACCGGAGTTTTAATATGGAAACAATAAAAAATTTTTTCACATTCAAAGGGAATTACTCAAGGTTTGAATTCCTTTGCCTGATTTGCGCCATTGAGCTTTTGCGGGTGCTTATCATCGGCATTTATGCCTGTTTTTCTTTGCCGCATAAGCCGCTCATTGTTTTTTGCGCTGATTTTCCGCTGATGCTCGGCATTTTGTATCTTTACGGCGCAAGCATCGCGGGAAGGCTAAATAAGCTGAATATCGACCCCCGTTTTGCCTATTTCGGCGTTTTGAGTGTATGGCTTTGCAAATACGCGCTTTTGTCGCTTGCACACACATCCGGCAACATGCAGTTTGTTTATGCCTCGGGCGCGCTTTTCGTTTTGCTTTTGGCGCCGCTTTTCGCTCAAAACAAAAAGGCATTATTGCTTTCGGCAAAATAAAACTTGCATATTACCCTAAAAATGTGATATAAGATTTTTAACCTATAAAGAGTGTGCGAGGGACAAGCCCGATGACCACACAGCAACCGACAAACCGCACGGTGCTAAAGCTTGGATGATGGGTTTCTTTTCTAAACAAAGCCTGTCGTCACCGATAGGCTTTTTTTAGCGCTCTTTATCAGGTTCTGACTAAAACTGACTTTAACAAAGAAAGGAACCTTTAATGACCATCAAATTTTTTGTTCGACCACCCGAAGCAAACAACGAGGCTTTGGAAAAACTCTTTGCAAACATCGACCTTATCGAAAGCAATCGAGAGCTTATTTTATCAACGCCCGAATTTTACGGTATTCATATTTCCGGCACAGGCATTTACCCGATATATACCGCACATTTGCCGCTTTTGCTCGGCGATTTGCTGATTTTGTGGCAACAAACCCTTTGGAAAACCAAAGATGCGTACGCTTTTCATATTGTCGGCAGCCCCCTTTCAGGTAGCAACAGTTGCCGCATTTGGAGCAAAAAGAAGGGCTTTCAATACACACACATGCCCTCCATGATGGCAATGATGCGGCCTGCATTTTTGCTTGTGCAAACCGGCAAAACCGAGCGCGACGGCAACACGCTTTCGGCCGAAATTCCACTGCGCCCGTCTTCCACACTCACAATTGACGATTTGATCACCCGCCTCAAACAAAATTAAAAACTTTGGTTTTCCTGATACAAAAAAATGAGGTTGTCTTAACAGGCAACCTCATAAACACTAAACCATGCAAAATATAGCTTTGATGGCCTCTTCTTCCGAAAGCTCACCTTTGGGCGATATCCACTTCCATTCGGCGATATGGCGATATTCCGTCTGAACAACCTCACCGCCGAAAGCGTCCCGAAGCCGCACGGCATACTTCATTTCGCCGACATAAACGCCGGGCTTCAAGAACAAAGCGCTGAAATAGCAGACATTGTCTTCGTTCATGTTTTCGCGGTAGATAAAATCTTCGTAATTTTTTACCACGCCCTCGGAAATGATAAAAAGCTTCCAATAATTGATAACTCTTGAACACGAAAGAGCCTTCATCAGCCTCTTTTTAGTGTGTCTTAATCTTTTTTCCATACGCAAATAATTTTTAAATAAATATGTTGTAGTCGGTAAGCTATCACAATGAATTTCTTTGTCAATATTTTTTAGTTCGATTAAAGAAAAATATCGTTTTCATACAACACATTCCGCAAAATCTTATCCCATGTGCACAATAAAAAAGCCGCCATAAAGGCGGCTCTTTTTATTGGTACGCGCTTTGGGGATTACTTCATTTCATTGCGTTCACTACGCTCATAAACCTACCGGTTTAGCGCGATGCTTCCGCCTCGCTTTCGCTTGTAGTCGAACCCTTTTTAAGAGGGTTCTTATCCCATGTGCACAATAAAAAAGCCGCCATAAAGGCGGCCCTTTTTATTGGTACGCGCACAGGGATTCGAACCCTGGACCCACTGATTAAGAGTCAGTTGCTCTAGCCAGCTGAGCTATGCACGCATCTTAAAATCAAAAACCTTATAACAAAATAAATTTTAATTTGCAACAACTTTTTTTATTTAATTTCAATTTTCGGTTCACATATTAAAAAAATATTCTTACAAAAAAAACAAAACCCGCAAAATGTTTGCGGGTTTTGCCTTATCTTTTGAAAAAAAGATTATTTCAGTCTGTCGATTTCAGCCTGAATACCGGCTTCATCAATAACCTGAATTTGCGTACCGTTCAAGATAAGAGCCGGAACGCCACGGATTTGGAGCATGTTAGCTAAATCAGCAACTTCTTTGATTGTTGCATCAACTTTCGCAGAAGCAACATCTTCTTTGAATTTCTTCATATCCAAACCGGCTTTTTCAGCCATACGGTTGATGATTTCTTCAGACAATCTTTCTTCAGAACCGAGCATAACGGCATACATTTCCAAGAATTTGCCTTGCTCTTGTGCAGCTAAAGCAGCTTGAGCAGCATATTTGGAAATCTGAGAAACGAATGTAATCGGCTTGAAGACAACTTTAACATCAGGATTCTTCTTGATGATTTCTTCAACCGAAGGAGCCAATCTCTTGCAGTAACCGCAAGAAAAGTCAAAGAATTCAACCAAAACAACTTTGGCGTCTCTCGGACCGACAAACGGTGAATTCTCATTGTTGTTTAACTGCTCGATGTTTGCCTTCATCAAACGAGAAGCTTCTTGCAATTGAGCTTCACGTTGAAGCTGCTCATATCTTTGAAGAGCACTGACAACCATCTCCGGATCGTTTTCCAAAGCGGCACGAATTTCTGCTTTATCGAGAGAAGCAGGAGCTTTTGCTTTATTGGCGCAGCATCCGAAGAAGCAATAAAGAGCTGTTGCAACAGAAACAATCAGTGCGACAACCGACATATATAATGAGTTTTTCATATTTTTCCTTTCTAAAATTACGTAATTATAAAAAACATGGTTAATCTATACTCTTTTTTCATAATTAGCAAGCTAAAATATCAAAATAATAACAAAAAATGGGGCAGATTCGCAATGTTTAACATAAAGTTCACATTATTTTCAAACACAAAAGAGCTTGAACAAAAAATTGATGAATTGCATGATAAAATCATTGAAATTTCAATGGTTTTCAAAAAAGCCGTTCACTTGTTTTTGAAAGAAAAACGAAGCACCAATTATCGCAAACTCAGCAAAGAAATTAAAATCATCGAGCACGATGCCGATGTTTTGCGCCGCGATATTGAAAGCCGTCTTTATGCTCAAAACCTTATTCCCGACTTTAGAGGTGACGTTTTGGAGCTCGTTGAAAATTTAGATAAAGTTATCAATGAATTTGATGAAGTGGCGCATCAGTTTTATTTGGAACAACCCGTCATTCCGGCAATTTATCACGATGCCTTAAAAGAATTGGTTGACCAAGTTTGCGAATGTGCCGAAAATCTGGCCTTTGCTTCCCGCGCCTTTTTCAGAGATTTTACGGCCGTGCGCAACTATTCCAAAAAAGTTTATTTTCTTGAGCACGAAAGCGACAAAACCATTGCCAAGCTTATTGATGAAATATTTTCGTCTGATTTGGAACTTGCACACAAATTACAGCTTAAAACCTTTTTCTATGAGGTTGCCGATGTGGCCGATTTGGCCGAAAACTGTGTTGACCAACTGCTGATTTATGTTATTAAACGGGATATTTAACGCATGAATCCGATGTATTTCATTTTTTTATCAAGCGGTTTGTTTTTGGGTTGGTCATTGGGGGCCAATGATGTTTCAAACATTTTCGGCGCCGCCGTCGGCTCTAAAATGCTCAAGTTCAAAACAGCCGCATTGATTGCTTCCGTTTTTATTATTTTGGGCGCGGTTTTCGGCGGTTCGGGCACCACGGCTACCCTTTCGTCTTTAGGTGAAGTCAATGCCATCGCCGGCTCGTTTATGGTTGCCTTGTCTGCTGCTTTAAGCGTTTATTTTATGGCAAAAACAGGCCTCACGACTTCCACATCGCAGGCCATTGTCGGTGCCATTATCGGTTGGAACTTATATGCGCAAAAGGCCACCAATATGTCCGTGTTGCTTAAAATTGTTTCGGGTTGGGCGGTTTGCCCTTTTTTATCGGGCTTAATTGCCGTTTTTCTTTATTTTTCGCTCAAACGCATATTAAACAAAGCACACATTCACATGTTGATGCAACATCAACTTTTGCGTATCGGTTTGGTTTTAGCCGGTGCATTTTGCACCTATGCCTTGGGGGCAAACAACATTGCAAACGTTATGGGCGTGTTTGTGCAAACGGCTCCGTTTGATGCCGTTTCAATCGCAGGTCTTGTTTTTTCACCGATGCAAATATTGTTTTTCTTAGGCGCGGTTGCCATTTCGGTCGGCGTTTTCACATATTCGCAAAAAGTGATGGCAACCATCGGCAAAAATGTGATGAAAATGTCGCCTTTTGCGGCACTTATTGTTGTTTTATCACAAGCACTGGTGTTGTTCGTTTTTTCATCATCGGCTCTTCGCAACGGCCTACACGCCGTTGGGTTGCCGGCTTTTCCGTTGGTGCCTGTTTCAAGCACGCAAGCCGTTATCGGTGCCATTTTGGGGCTCGGCCTCTTAAAAGGTGGCCGAACAATCAATTGGTCGATTACCGCGCGTATTGTTGCCGGTTGGTTTACAACGCCGTTGATGAGTATGCTGATTTGCTTTGTCAGCCTGTTTTTCTTGCAAAACGTGTTTAATTTAACGGTCTTTTTGCCGTAAAATCACAAGCCCATTAAATTTTTGGCGTAGTCATCCGCTTTGAAAACATCCAAATCTTCAACTTTTTCGCCTACCCCGACAAAATAAACGGGCGTCGGATATTCTTTGGCTATTGCCGGCAAAATGCCGCCTTTGGCCGAACCGTCGAGCTTTGTAACGACCAAACCGTTAACATTAACCATATTCTTAAAAGCCTCAACCTGCGCCAATGCGTTTTGCCCAGTTGTGGCATCTATAGTCAAAAGCGTTAAGTGCGGCGCATCTTCCATCACCTTTTTAATTACGCGCACAACTTTTTTGAGCTCATCCATCAAACCTTCTTTGTTTTGCAAACGGCCGGCCGTATCAATAAACACAACATCATCGCCTCTTTTAACGGCGGCATTTAAGCCGTCATAACAAAGGCCGGCTGCATCGCAGCCGTGTTCGCCCTTAAAAATATGTGCATTTGTGCGAAATGCCCATGCTTCAAGCTGTTCAACCGCCGCGGCACGAAACGTGTCTGCCGCAATAAACGAAATCTTTTTGCCTTCAGCCGTCAATTTGGCGGCCAATTTGCCGATGGTGGTTGTTTTGCCCGCCCCGTTCACGCCGACCATCAGCAAAACGTAAGGCTTTTTTTCGCTAACGTCAAAAGAAACTTCAAGCGGTTTTAAGAGCTTTGCGATTTCGGCAGACAAAGCTTCTTTAACTTCTAAATCCGAAACTTCTTTATCAAATTTTTGGGTGCCGAATGACTTAATGATATCCGTGCTCGCCTTTACGCCTAAATCCGCACCGATTAAAAGCTCTTCCAACTCTTCCAAAACAGACGCATCCACTTTGCGTTTTGAAACAATATCTTTAATACCTGCCGATATTTTATCGGAGGTCTTTTTAAGGCCGAGACCCAATTTCTGAAAAAAACTAATCATTTGTATCCTTTCTTAAATCTCTTAATATTTTGGCGCGTTCGCGGCGTTCGTGCATATCAATTTGGGGCATTTGAGCCGCCGGCGTTCCTTTGCGCTCCGAATAAGGAAAAACATGCAATTTATTAATACCTGCTTCTTCAACAAGCTTACACGTATTTAAAAAAGCGTCTTTGCTTTCGGTTGGAAAACCGCAGATAAAATCTGCCCCGAAAGTTGCATCTTTGCGAACGGCGCGAATTTTATTGCAAAGCCCGATCACATCTTCTCTTGTATGGCGGCGCCCCATACGCTTTAAAATCAGGTTATCCCCCGATTGCACCGAAAGATGAAAATACGGCAAAATTTTTGCGTTTTGACCTATCAAATCAATCAAATCATCATCAACGGCGGCCGGATCCATTGAGCCGAACGAAAGCTCTTTAATCCCCTGAACTTCGCTTAAAACGGCGCGCACCACATTTGCAAGCCCATATTCATACGAACACAAATCAACGCCTGTTAGGCAAATTTTATCCAAACCCTGTTCAACTAAAACTTTAACTTGACGCACCACATTCTCAATCGGCGCCGACCTGTTTTTGCCTCGTGCATACGGCACAATACAGTAAGTGCAACGATGGTTGCAGCCTTGCTGAATTTGCACAAATGCTTTTTGACGCCCCTCAAAACCGGTAATCATGTAAGAATCAATATTTTCGGCCGACGAAATCCCCTCAACAACAGCTTTCACATCACCAAGTGCCATATATTTTTCAATATCGGCTTTTTCCTTGTTGCCCAACACCAAATCAACCTCTTTCATCCTTAAAAACGAATCGGCATGCACTTCGGCCGAACAACCGGTTACCACAATTTTGGCATTCGGGTTTTCTTTTTTTAATTTGCGAACAGTCTGACGGCATTGGCGCTCGGCCTCCCCCGTTACCGCACAAGTATTAATCACAATCAAATCATCCGAAAAATGCCGAAGCTTTTCTTTAATCACTTCGGATTCAAATGCATTAAGGCGACAGCCAAACGTAATAACCTGAACCATATTTCTTTCTTTATCAAATTTTAGAATTCTAATATAAATAAAAAAAATATCATTGCAATTTAATTTTGATGTTTTATAATCGCTTTGGAACGAATTTTTTTAAAGAAGGAAAAAATGATTAAAAAAATTTCTCTTTTTATCGCCACTTTTTTCGGTGCCGGTTTGGCAAACAAAGCCCCCGGAACATTCGGTTCGCTTGCCACATTGCCGCTTGCTTTCTTAACGGCATATTTTTTCGGCTTTAACGGTTTGCTTTACGCGGCGCTTGTCGTTTTTGTTGTTGGCACGATTGCCATATATTTTGCCACCAAAGGCGAAAAAGAAACAGACCCCGGCAAAATCGTGATTGATGAGGTTGCCGGACAACTCACATCTTTTTTACTTGTAACCTCTTATTTACACCACACCTTTAATATGAAGGCGTTTGTTATATACCTTTTGGGTTTTGCCCTCTTTCGGTTTTTTGATATTATCAAAATGGGGCCTGTTAAATGGGCGGATACAAAAATTAAAAATGCATTCGGCGTTATGCTTGATGATGTTTTTGCAGGCATCTTTGCCTCACTTGTTCTGATGCTGATTGCACAAAGATTGTAATATTTAAAGGAGATAAACCATGAAAACAATATTTAATTATGTGAAAAATTCAAAGGGCATCGGCGCCTTTTGGATTTTTATTTTGGCGCTTATTGTCGCTTTTTCTTCCGCTTATTCGGCTAAAAAATTATTGCCTATCGGAATTCCTTATTTTCAAGAATTTGCAGATACATTCTTCCCGATTTCCATTCGAAACGGACGCGTGGTCTATCCGGAAAACACCATTATCTCAAAAATATATCATGTTGACGGCAGGCCCCTTGTTCTGACGCTCAACACCACGAAAGATTTTTTGGATGAAGGCGACCACACAACAGGCCTTTATTTAACGCGTTCATACCTTTATTCCGTTACCGACGATAAAGTTCAGCGCCAAAAATTAAAAACGGATGTTGATCTTGTCAGACAAGACTATACGCCGCTTTTAAACAATTTGATTAAATATATTGTGCGCGGCATTTTCATTGTCGGCCCGTTTTTGAACTTTTTGTTCTTTTTGCTTGCCGTGGTGTTTTATGCTTATGTCACGGGGTTTGCTTGCCTTATCAGCAAAGTAAGCATGGCTTTCAAAGAAAAAATGCGCCTAAACACCGTTTTGTTCATCGGCGTATATTTTGTTTCGTCTCTTTGCTATTATGTCGGCTTTAATCTGTCGATACTTTCTTTCTTCCTGATTATGCTTGCTTTACAGCTTATATTGGTTAAAAGAGTCGGCACGCCCGTTATTTCGCAAGCGGTTTCAAAATAATTTTGAACGACCTTAAAAAAGAAAACCTCCGATTTTTTCGGAGGTTTTTCTTTGGCATAAAAAAAGCGCCGGAATAATTTTCCCGAGCGCTTTTTTGATAAGATCAACTTAAAATAATCAGAATTATTTAACAGCGTCTCTTAAAGCTTTACCGGCTTTGAATTTAGGAGCCTTGGAAGCAGGGATCTTGATTTCTTTGCCTGTTGCAGGGTTGCGGCCTTTACGAGCAGCACGTTTTGCAACAGAATATGAACCGAAACCAATGATTTGGACTGATTCGCCTTTTTTCAAAGCTTTCGTGATAACAGCAATACCAGCTGCTAAAACTTTAGAAACTTCAGCTTTGGTAACACCGGCTGATTTTGCAACATTTGCAACGAATTCTGTTTTATTCATGTTAAATTTCCTTTCTATAAGTTAATAAGGGTCATAACAACCTCTCAACAAAATGTTAGGTGTTTTATATCAAATGTCAAACAAATATTTCAAAGTTATACAATTTTTTTTGATATTTTCCCCTATTTTAGGCTTTTTGAGGCATTCAAGGGGGGCTTAAAGGCCGTTTTTAGGGCTTTTTAAAGCAAAAAAGAGCTCAAAGAATCGGCGAATCGGTCGATTCGGCTTTAGAGAATCGATTCGTTTAAAAAAAAGAAAGCGCCCTTTCAAAAGAAAGGACGCTTAACTCTCGGAACATCTGCTAGAAATCAGACACTCTGACCACACGATGGTTAGCATGCAGGGGAATCTGGATACCGAATTCGCCGATACCGCGAAGCGAAGTCCACACTTCATTCAGGGCAAAACCCGGAAGAGTCTGGACACCGCCTCTGATGAACATTGCCGAAGCAAGGCTCTTGGAAAAGCGGAAACGAATCTCGAGCATACTCTGAGCATATACCCCGAACCCGTTGTTCCATACATACACATCACCCACGGTCTTATCATACCGACCATAGATGGCACCGATACCCGCAGTCAGGTTGACAGCCAGACGATATTTTGTCCAGTTATCAAACCCGGGCACGCGCCACTTCAGGTGGGCAATGCCGCCGTAGGAAAGATATTGTCCTTCCGAGTCGGCCTCCGGAATGTACTCCCTCATCCCAATGTGGAACTGAAGCTCGAGAGAGAATGCATGGCGCCAATCGCGAACGATGCGGCCATCAGGCATCTCTTTGTAGCCGTGGCGATAGGTCGGAATGCCCTCCCATGCCAGCGAAACACTTCCGTAGGGGCGGATGGCGTTGTCGATACCGCGGAAACCGCCTGACACGCCGACGAAGAAACCGTTGCAGTCGAACGCACCCACATCTCCCTTGGAGTTCTGAAACGCGATGGTCTGCGATTTGTTTCCGTCTTCGACCCTGGACTTGAGCTCATCCTTGCTCATTTCGGATAAGGAGCGAGCATCGAATTCTTGTGCATAGATGTTCGTTGCAGCCAAAAGGCAAATGCCCATGGCAAACATTTTGAAGATTGCTTTCATAATCACGTGATTTTATTATCAGTTAGTATTAAAAATTTCAAACTTAATACGAAATCATGGAGATGAAAACAATCACTCCACAGATAATAGGCATAAATATAAAACCTAATTCGTATTTTTACGTTCTTAATGTATCATAAAAAAAACATTAACGCAAGAAAAAAATGCGCCGAAAATCGTTTTTTTGTTTATTTTTTGTATAAAACAAATTAATA
>Ga0310786_10013089_pt1 | contig 10238 bp, 6 predicted proteins | sample AusTroGonzalo_MG_FD_203881 | JGI IMG/M metagenome (GOLD analysis project Ga0310786, IMG submission 203881) | Bovine rumen microbial communities from tropical cattle in Woodstock, Queensland, Australia - Gonzalo_03 (v2) (version 2) | ecosystem: Host-associated > Mammals > Digestive system >... | reverse complement strand
TGTTTTGGGAGTGTGACAGCCTTAAAACGGCCGGTCCTATAGGTAGTGGATGCAATTTTGAGTTTGGTTGGGTAGATACAATACCTAGGCGTATATTCAATTACAGTTTCAATGAGGTCATCCTAACAGAGGGTATTACCGAAATTCCTTATGAGGCATTCTCTTTCTCACCGGTTAAAAACGTGTCGCTACCCTCTACGCTTCTTTTCATAAGAGAAAAAGCATTTATGAGTGCAAAAAGACTTAAAAGTATAGTCGTTCCTAATAGCGTAAAAGCAATCGGGACGTTGGCTTTTGCCTTTTGTGATAGTTTAGAATCCGTAGTACTATCCAACAAGATAGAACAAATACCTGACGCATGTTTTAAGCAATGTAAATCGCTTGACAATATTATTATTCCTGGTTCTGTTGTTTCAATCGGTCAACTCGCTTTTGAAGGTTGTGCTTTTAAAAGCGTCATTCTGACGGATAATCTGGTTTCAATAAGTGAGCAGGCTTTCTGTTATTGTGACAGTTTGAGAAATATTTTCAACTACTCTATAAGTCCTCAGTTAATTAGTAATGACACTTTTATTGGATGTCATAACGTGGTTCTTCATGTTAAACAAGGTTATCACGAACCTTACAGAAGCAGTTTGTGGAGCCGGTTTATTATTAAGGATGATATATAGAATTATGATAAGCTTCCATCAGCTACTTCCTGATGATAGAGAACCACTATAATTATGTCTTGCCCTAAAATTGTTGACTCGATTGTTTTATACATATTGAATATCACCAGTTTGACTACATCCTATTAGAAAAAGAAATGTAAGCAGACCTATAGTGTTTCTCTTGTAAGTCATTGTATTTTTAATATCCAAATAGGGGTTAAATCCACATAATTTATTACGTCTACTTTAGTTTCTATAAACCTCCTTCTCCTTTGTTTATCCGATGGTGTTATTGGGGAGTATTGTAGTATAATTGAAAATTTCATTTTCATCATTTTTCTAACCCCTATGGACTTTAGTCCATTAGTAATTTAGTTTTTGCAAAGGTTCTTCATTTTTATTATAATGTAAAAAAATTGCAAGCAATATGCATTTTCGATAAATTTGCAAAAATTTTAAAGAATATGAATAAGAAAGTTAATTTTGGAATAAGTAAGTTATTCATTTCGCTGATTGTTTTGTCAACACTAATATCCTCATGTGTACAGGGTGATTTGTATGAATTGTATGATAAAGAAGATTTGGTTCTTGGAGAATTTACAAAAAAGACTAAACCATGGTCTGACCCTTTGTTGAGCGAACAAGGAACACATAATGGAAAGGCTCATTTTTATGGCACAGAATGCGCAGCTTTTGCACTTTCATACTATTTGTCCGGAGGGCAATTAGAAGGTTCAATTGACAATTCTGTAAAACTACAAGCTATCAAAGCCTTGATGAATTGGAATTATAATGACGATTCATTTGCGTATAATCCTGATTTAAATAATACATATAAAACCTTGATATTGGATGATGGTATGGGCGCCTCAACTCAGAATAGAATGATTCCTGCAATAAAAAAACTATTTAATAAGGTTTATGTTGCGGCTACTAACTCAACGGGGTACTTAACAACGATGCTACCGAATATTGATGAAGATGGAAATGTCTCAGGGATGTATTTCATTGTTACCGAACATCATGTAAGCGTTCCATATTTTTATAATAGAAACACTCTTACATTTACTTGTTATGACTGTGATGGAGATGACTTTAATGCAAGGGTAATTAATGATATTAAATTTGTTCTGTTAGAAGACCCAAATAGTAATAATCAATAAGAGTGAAAAATATTGTTATCATTTTGTTGTTAATCATTATTGCATCATGCAACCGCATTCTGACCAGTTCGGTTGCAACCGCCTATGATTCTCAAGGCAGCCCTACTGCAAAATGGGCATTAGGATATGATAGAAACGGCAATATAATATCGCGGCTGGACTACATTCTTGTGGATGAAACTATTGTAGAAGACCAAAAGATGGAATGTATATGCAAATTTAATGGCGGTTTAGCTGATTCTGTCAGGACATATTATAAGATGGTTAATAAAGCATGGGTGCCCGTATCGAGAGTAGTTGACAGCTATAATGAGCAGATGCAGAAAGTCCGGACAACAAGTCTAAGCTATAATGATGGTAGCTGGAATCAGGAATTTATTGTTACATGGACTTATGATTCACTCTCCAGAATCAGTTCCATTTCAAGCCGAGAATGGCAGGCCCTTTCTCATTATGATGCAGAAGGCAATGCAATACGTACAATGTCAAATCTTGAAGACGGTGAATACAAGATTCACGGTATTGTTTTTGACACGGTGGATTCAAAAGGCAATGTCATCAAAAGCGTGGTTAAAACAAAAGCCCCAGTAGGATGGAGCAACAATTCAACCACAAACAGGATATATGATGAAAAAAATCGGATGCAGACTGAAACCATCAATATTTTTGAAGACAATGTGATAATAAGTAGCGCTAAGATTGAATACGCTTATAACAAGTCCGGTCAGGCTATCAGGGAAACTACCATGCATCTTAATGATGGAAAATGGAAGGTGAGTTATCAGACCGAATGGGAATATGAAACATCCGGAAAGGTCAAGAAAAGTACTTTTACCAGAATGGGCAATGAGCAGTTGTCGGATAAGGTTATAACGGAATACGAATATGATAAAAGAGGCAACAAGACACGTGAAACCACTAAACGGGAGAGTGGTGACACAGGTAATATGTCTGTTGCCGAGATCCTTGTGATAGAGAACCACTATAATTATGTCTTGCCCTAAATTGTTGACTCGATTGTATTATGCATATTGAATATCACCAGTTTGGCTACATCCTATTAGAAAAAGAAATGTAAGCAGACCTATAGCGTTTCTCTTGTAAGTCATTGTCTTTTGAACTGCAACACTGCAACAACTGCATCAGTTTAACTGAAAAGCTGACATCGTTTTTTAGGCCTTTAAGGAGAAAAAATTTACGCTCCAGTTAGAGCGTAAAAATTCTCTAGCTAGAGCGTAAAAGTGTGCATTAATTGGAGGGACAAAGCTAATCCATTATACAAAGGATGATGAGGAGAACGGTTTGAGTTCGTTAAACGTGTCCTTAAGGTCTGTGAACAATGAAATAAACGCGATAGGCTCTATTATGCTGCCAACTAATGCAATGATGCTGATTATGAATGCCGCGGTAAGCATACCTTTGAGCTTGTAATGCTCAGGGTTGGCCTTGACTATATTGCGTCCTTTGCTGCTCTTGACGAGCGCTATCAGGGCAAACACGAATCCCAGTACGGGGATTACTGCACATTCATTGGCCACAAGAGACCATACAAAGCCGCTAATGGTATGAGGGGCTACTTCACGTGAATCTTCTCCTTCTTCAGGCTGTTCAATGGTGCCAGAAGCCGTTTGCTCTGTCACTGGTTCTACAACTGGTTCTACAACTGGCTCTACAACGGATTCCATTACTGTTTCTGTCTCACTGTAAGAAGGTTCCTCAACCGGAACGGAACTGGTTTCCGGCTTATTGGTTTCATCAATATCGGAGTTAATGGCAACGCCTACCTGCGCACCGCAAAAAGGACAGAATACGGCATCTTCCTGAATTTCCTTGTGGCAATTGTAACAAAACATGATTCAAGCTATTTAAAGGTTTGTTTTTTACAAAGATAATGCAAGTTTCATTATCTTTATACCCAATAAACGAAAGTTATTATGAAAAGAATAGTTTTGCTTGTTGCGTTCGCGTTTTCATTCCTTTGCCGGGCGAGTGATCTGGTTCAGTCATACGAGATAAAGTCACCTGACAAAAAGATCAGTTTTAAGCTGAATCTGGATCTGCAAATACAAACATTATTGTATAAGATTACTGTGGATGGAGTGGACGTGATTGACTGGTCTAAATTAGGATATGTCAATGATCTTGAGGAGACTCCTTTTGCTTTGGATTCACAACCCCTTAACCATCGTCCCCATAAGAATAAGGGTGTATGGAAACCTGTGTGGGGAAAACGTTCCCTTGTTAAGGATGTTTATAACTGGGCTCAGTATGATATTCAGTGTAATATAGGATTAATGCGTCTTGAGGTCCGTGTTTACAATGATGGTGTAGCTTTCAATATGTACGGTTTTAAAGAATCCACCCGTTACGAGGCTACCGAATTCAACTTTGCGGGAGATTATACGGCTTGGTATTATAATGGGGAGAGACATAATATAGGACCTGAAAAACTGTCCGATGCCAACGGCGAGCGTCTGCCTATTATGATTGTCAAGGCGGCTGATGACCTTTATTTAGGTTTGCATGAGGCATCTTTGCCGGACGGCGGCTGGCCTATGAGACTACAATCGGAGAGTGGTTCCACCAGCTTTAAAGTAATACCTGAAAAGATACCTGAAAAGAAGTGGGGATTTCCGGGTGCATGGCGTGTACTTATGGTGGGCAGGACTCCGGGAGCTCTGGTGGATTCACATCTTTTGGAGCTGCTCAATTTCGAGCCCTCGGGTGATTTCAGCTGGGTGCGTCCGGGTGTTTACCTTTGGGACTGGCGTATTGATGGCGCAGTCTGGGATGGTTACCACTATGGCATGAATTATGAGTCATGGGTCAAGATGATTGACTTTGCCGCTGAGCAGGGATTCCAGGGCCTGGTGCTTGATGCCAACTGGTACGGGCCGGAGTTTGAGAAGGATTCTGATCCCACCAAGGGTGACAAGGCCCGTGATGTACAGCGCATTATCAAATACGGAAAGGACAAGGGTGTGGGCGTTTGGCTCTATCTGAATGATGTGGCCGGCACCAACTATCCCATTGAGGAGACTCTGGCCCAGTATGAGGAGTGGGGCGCAAGCGGCGTAAAGTACGGCTTTATGAACGGCAACCCGCAAGAGAAGAACCGTAAGACTCAGGAGATTACGGCTCTCTGCGCCAAGCATCACTTGATGGTTGACTATCACGACTATCCCGTGCATCCGTACGGACAGATGCGCACATATCCCAATGCCGTTACGCGTGAGTATTGCAAGGCGCAGTTGGACGGCCGTCAGATATTCCAGCCCAAGACATTCGTGACATCGGCATTTGTGAATATGGTGGCAGGTCCCATTGACCAGAACAACGGATTCCTGGAACTGCATCAGGGACGTACCACACGCAAGGACAATAATCAGGAAGTGCCATCGACCGTAACGGGTGAGATTGCACGTACTCTTATTACCTGGTCAGGTGCTACGGTTATTCCGGATATTCCGGAGTACTACAGGAAGTATCCCGCACTGCTGGAGTTCCTGAGTGCGGAGAAACAGCCTTGGCAGGAGAGCATAACGCTGGCCGGTGAAATAGGTGAGTATATTGTGATGGCGCGCCAGAACAAGGACGGAGACTGGTTGATTGGTGCTGCTACCAATGAGGATGCCCGTACCCTGAGCGTTCCGCTCAATTTCCTAAAGAGGGGAAAATACACGGCTACAGTCAGTACCGATGCCGATGATACCCACTACCGTACCAACCGCGAGACTTACAGAACCGTTGAAGGTGTAAGCGTATCGTCAAAGACAAAACTGGAAATCCCCCTTGCTCCCGGTGGCGGTGCATGCATATTGATAAGAAAGACCAAATGAACCTGTTCCAGCTTTTCCGTAACATAAAGCCGTTTGTAAGACCTTACAGATGGCTTGTTATCATAACCCTGATACTGACTCTGTTGGGGTCTGCCATGCAGCAGGTCAACGCAATTGTGCTGGACCGTACAGTTGATTCCATAAACGCGCTTATAGGGACTGATTTCACCTGGAACCAGGCTGCCCGCATACTCATAATTATATCGGCAGTGCTGTTAGGCAAGGAGATACTGTCGGCAGGAATAACTTTTGCGCAGAACTATTACGGTGAGCGAATGCGCATATTCGTGTCAAGAGACCTGTCACAGAGTGTGATAGAGAAGGTGCTCACGTTCAGGATGGCGTTCTTTTCACAGTCCGATAACGCTACGGGTAAGATTCAGGCCCGAATAGACCAGGGAGTGAGCAGTCTGTCACGAACGGTGCAGAACTTTTTCATAGACCTGCTGCCCATGTTTACAAGCGCTCTGCTGGCGCTGATACTCATGTTTGCTGCCAATGTCTATGTGGGGCTTGTCGCCCTGTGCATAGTGCCGGTTTATTTCTGGATAACATACAGGCAGGCACGCAGGCTTAAGGGATGGCGCCGTGAGATGCGAGGCTATCTGGAATCCAAGAGCCAGGGTATAAAGAACATAATTGATTCCATAAACGTAATCAAGTCTTTCAACCGCGAGAACATTGAGGGCCGCAAGCAGCTTGACCTGCAGAACCAGGTTACCGAGAATCAGCTCAAGACCCGCCAGGTAGGCTTCTATTACAGCAGCCTTAAGAGTTTTGTAAAGCAGGTGGGTACCGTGCTTGTCATCATCCTTACCGCATATCTGGTGCTGATAGACTATCCGGGAATGTCTATAGGAAAGATCATGTACCACGTCATGCTGTTCAGCAACGTGATAGCCCCCATTACTCAGCTGCAGCGTATATTTGACGATGTTAACGATGCCCTTATCTACGCCGAAGGTTTCTTTGACATACTGAATTCGGACTCTGAGGTGGAGCCGTCGGGCACATACCGTCCGGAAAAGATAAAGGGAGAGTTCAAGCTCGCGGGTGTGGACTTTACCTATCCTAACGGTAACAAGGCCCTGTTCGGGGTGGATATGACCATAGAGCCGGGCAGGATTACCGCGCTGGTGGGCCTGTCGGGAGCCGGCAAGAGTACCATAGTGAACCTGTTGGACAAGTTTTACGAGCCGCAGGCGGGAACTATAACGCTGGACGGGGTTGATCTGCGGGAGTATGACACCAAATACCTGCGCGACAACATAGGTCTGGTGCTTCAGAAAAACCATATATTTGACGGTACCATCGAGGAGAATATATTGTACGGCAAGCCTGGAGCCACACACGATGAGGTTGTTGAGGCCGCCCGTAAGGCCTGCATATTAGACCAGATCATGGCATTGCCCCAGCAGTTCAACAACAAGGCTACGGATCTGTCGGGCGGACAGCAGCAACGCATAGCCATAGCCCGCATGTTCCTTAAGAATCCGCCGGTGATATTCCTGGATGAGCCTACCGCCAGCCTTGACGCCATAGCAACCGAGCAGATTAAGAACAGCATTGACGCTATCAAGAAAGACCGCACGGTTATAATCATATCGCACAGCATATCGCAGATTATAGACAGCGATATGGTCTATGCGTTACAGAAGGGGCGGGTGGAGCAGTCCGGCCACCCCGATGACGTTTATAAGAAAGGAGGTGTCTATAAGGATATCATAGACGCTTCGGCCCGCAGCCTGAACATAGACAAGATAGCCCGGACCATAGAAGGCAGCTGATTGTTGCGGTATTTTCTTTTTTTCACTAATTTCGCTACCCATAAAAGAATATTGACAAACAACTAAATAACATCTCGCTTATGAAAAGAACCGCTTTGATCTCATGCCTTGCTTTGGCTGCAATGATGCTGCCCGGCTGCAAGGCCCAGAATTACGAGTATCCATTCCAGAATCCCAATCTTAAAGTCGATAAGAGGGTGGACAATCTGCTTTCACTTCTTACCCCACAGGAGAAGATTGGCCTTATGATGAACGGTTCAATATCTATTGACCGTTTTGACATTCCGGCTTACAACTGGTGGAATGAGGCCTGCCACGGAATCTGCTATGATGATGTTACAGTATTCCCGCAGGTAATTGCCCTGGGTGCCACATTCGATGCACCCCAGCAGCTTGAGATCTACACTGCCGTATCCGATGAGGCCCGCGCCGTATGGAACACCACAAACCATCATCAGATGGGTGTGAACCAGACCAACAGCAGCATCTGGCATCAGGGACTTTCATTCTGGTGCCCTAACGTGAACATATTCCGTGATCCCCGCTGGGGACGCGGCCAGGAGACTCCGGGTGAGGATCCGTATCTGAATGCCGTAATGGGTACCCAGACCGTAAAGGGTATGCAGGGTAATGACAAGAAATACCTTAAACTGCACTCATGCGCCAAGCACTATGCAGTACACAGCGGTCCCGAGCCTCTGCGCCACCAGTTCAACGTGAGCGTATCCGGGCGTGACCTTTGGGAGACCTACCTGCCGGCATTCAAGAGCCTGGTTCAGGACGGAAACGTACAGGAGGTTATGTGTGCATATCATCGTTATGAGGATGAGCCTTGCTGCGCCAGCGACCGTCTGCTGCAGGACATACTGCGTAACAAGTGGGGATTCAAGGGTCTGGTGGTAACAGACTGCGGTGCCATTGGTGACTTCTTCAACGCCCGCCAGCACGGCACCCATAAGGATGCTGCCAGCGCATCGGCCGATGCAATCCTGTCCGGTGCCGATATTGAGTGCGGTACCAGTTACCGCGCACTCAGCCAGGCTATCGAGCAGGGTCTCATTACCGAGGCCGATATAGACGTGAACGTACGCCGCATCCTCAAGGCCCGTTTTGAGTTGGGTATGTTTGATCCCGCCGAGAACCTGCCTTGGGCCAATCTTGGTCTTGATGACCTGAGCAGCCCCGCTCATACAGCTCTTGCCAGCAAGGCTGCCCATGAGGCCATCGTTCTGCTCAAGAACCAGAACAATATCCTGCCGCTGAGCAAGAACAAGAAGATTGCCGTGGTAGGTCCCAATGCCGATGACGCCCGCGTTATCCTGGGTAACTACAACGGTTATCCCACCGCAGCCAATGCCAAGACTATCCTGGACGGAATCCGTGAGGCTGTTCCCGGTTCCGAGATAATTTATGAGAAGGGTTGTGACCTGAACGCTGCATCAATCACCACTCACTATGTGGGCCAGATAAACGGTGGCAAGGGCCTGCATGCAGAGTATTACAACACTCTGGACTGGACCGGCAATGTGGTGGCCCGCGTTGACTATGACGAGCCTCTTAGCCTCAATACCACATCACCCGCTCTGGCACGTGAGGACTGCCCCTGGGCCGAGGGTGTTAACATGACCGGTTTCTCAGCCAAATACACCGGCAGCTTTACAGCCGATTATACCGGTGATATGGTTTACAGCGTACGCGGAAGTTCTCGCTACACATTCAAGATAAACGGCAAGACAATTGCCGAGAATGCAGGTCAGGGCGGCGGCCGTGGCGGATTCGGCGGCTTTGGCGGATTCGGTCGTGGTGGTGCTCCCGCAACCACATTCAAGGTAGAGAAGGGCAAGACATATGATATTTCAATCGAGCTCAGCCAGCCCGAGGCCCGTTCGGCTTCATTCTCATTTGATATCTACAGCCGCGGTCCGGTGGACTTTGCAAAGGTCGTTGAGAGGGTTTCAAAGGCTGACGTAATTGTAATGGTAAGCGGTATCTCATCGGACATAGAGGGTGAGGGACATGACCGTTCATCAATAGAGCTCCCCGAGGTTCAGCAGCAGCTGCTTGCCGAACTTGACGCTACCGGCAAACCCATCGTTCTGGTTAACGTATCAGGCAGTGCCATTGGATTCGGTAATGTGGAAAGCAGGTACGACGCCCTTATCCAGGCTTGGTACGGCGGTCAGGCTTGCGGCCTGGCCGTTGGAGACGTGCTGTTCGGCAACTACAATCCCGCTGGCCGTCTGCCGGTAACCTTCTACGCATCGACCGACCAGCTGCCCGATTTCCAGGACTACTCAATGAACAACCGCACCTACCGTTACTTCAAGGGCCAACCCCTTTACGCTTTCGGTTACGGACTTAGCTACACCACATTCAGCTATGGCGAGGGCAAGACCGCAGGCAAGGCCAAGAACATGACTCTGACCGTTCCCGTTACCAATACCGGTAAGATAGACGGCGACGAGGTTATCCAGGTCTATGTAAAGGCTCTTGACAATGCCGACGCTCCCATCAAGTCTCTGGCAGGATTCGCCCGCGTAAACATAGCCGCCGGTCAGACACAGAACGTGACCGTTGAGCTTAACAAGGACGCATTCAGCTTCTACGATGAGGCAACGGACGGACTTAAGTTCCGTCCCGGCCGCTACGCCATACTTTACGGCGGCTCATCACTTGACAAGGACCTTAAGAGCATCGAGGTAAAGCTCTAAAATGATACAATTGGGGGCGGTGCCATTGGGGACGGTTCTGTTTGGCACCGTTTTGCTCAATATAAAACAGCGGCGTTTTTTTGCG
>Ga0310786_10013088_pt1 | contig 10239 bp, 7 predicted proteins | sample AusTroGonzalo_MG_FD_203881 | JGI IMG/M metagenome (GOLD analysis project Ga0310786, IMG submission 203881) | Bovine rumen microbial communities from tropical cattle in Woodstock, Queensland, Australia - Gonzalo_03 (v2) (version 2) | ecosystem: Host-associated > Mammals > Digestive system >... | reverse complement strand
CCATAGAAACAAGCCTTGACGGGAACGGGAAGGACAATCAGGCGAATCCCGCGCTCCTTCAAATCATTGTTGAACTTTGTGATAGCCTGGGCAGGATCCGGCTGAACACCACTCTGTTTGCGTTTCCACTGACGGGCATGTCGCATAAAACCGGGTTCAAGCAGATAATCGACATCTTCGGGATAAAACAGGTAGCCGTCTTTGCCGACGATGACTTTTTCATTGCCGGTCTTCATCGCGGTCAACAGGAACTGTTGAAGCGGTTCCAGGAAAGCTTCGCGAACAGGAGTTGTCTCATTGATGGCATCTTCGTAATCCTGAAATCCTTTTTTCAGAGTCTCGTTGAACTCTTTTGGCGAATTCGTCTTGAACGCGGCTCCGATTGCCGGGAAAATGGAACCGACCGTTTCACTATGACGGATAATGTGGATGACAGGGAATGTGACAATCATCACAATGAAAACAATTGAGAGAACTTTCGCGGCTGTCGGAGAGATTTCGGTATGTCCGACTTCGATGGCGGCGATTTCTTCGCGTGTCAGCTGTTTTTTCTTGGCCATAAGTCAAATCCTTAGAATATGAAGTAAATGAAGGGGTTGTAGCTTTGAACGGAAAGCGCCAGAATGGCGAGAAGGAACACGATGATGCACCAGACCATTTTCGGAACGGTCAGCTTTCTGGTGAAGTCCCAGACCTGGGGCATGGTCCAGATGATGATTGCGCTCAAGACCATGATCCCGGCGTAGTAAGGATTCTGGAGCAGAACGCGGATAACGGTCCCGGAAGTCGGGTCTTTGCATGGGAATCCGAACAACGAGGCGAAATAGTGTCCCGCGTCCGCGAGCGAATCAGCACGGAAGAGAACGAAGCCGAAGCAGGCGATGACGAACGTGATAATCGTGGCAAAAACATCCTTGGCAATTCTTTTTGCACGGGACACCTGCACTTCTTCCGTTCCCTTTTTCTTTTTGTTCTGACAGGCCGTTTTGACGACGTCATAAATGATGAACACGCCGTGATACAGCCCAAAGAAGACAAAAGTCCAGGAGGAACCGTGCCAAAGTCCGACAACGAACCAGAAGATGACGAGCACAATCGAGGACGGAATGGCTTTCGCCAATTTCTTGTGCCCGGATTTCACATAATGTTCCGTCAGGTTCATGCACCAGTTCGACCGCAACAAAGTGAAGAAAAGATAATCCTTCAGCCACACGGACAGAGAAATGTGCCAGCGCCGCCAGTATTCGGGCATGCTTTTCGAGCGGAACGGCGAATCGAAGTTTTTGGGGAAAGTGAATCCCAGCATCAACCCCAAACCGACCGCCATATCGGAATACCCGGAAAAATCAAAATAGATTTGGAAAGCATACGAGAAAATGCCGAGCCAGGAATCGGCGAGCGGCAGATCAATTCCAGCAAACGCATAATCGGCGACTTTTCCGCATGGATTGGCCAGAAGCACCTTCTTTCCCATGCCGAGCATGAAGAACGCAAGCCCTCTGGCGAATTTCTCCATGGTGTGGGTTCGCGTATTGAGCTGTTTTGCGACCTCGGTAAACCGGATGATAGGGCCGGCGACCAATTGCGGAAACATGGAAACATAGCATGCGTAATCGGCAAAGGAACGGACGGCTTCCGCTGTGCCGCGGTATACGTCGATCACATAGCTCAAGGACTGGAACGTATAGAAACTGATGCCGAGCGGCAGAAGAACGCGGAGGAAATCCTCATATTGCCAGGACGGCAATCCCATGGCCGCCATCAGGTTGTTGTAATTCTCCATGCCGAAATTGAAATACTTGAAATACCCAAGGACCGTGAGGTCAAACAGAATCGAAAAAGTGACAAATATCTTTTTCCGTTCCGGGTATTTGGTAATCAGTTTTCCGTCGGTGTAATCGACAAGGGTTGTCGAAAACATCAGGAGCATAAAGCTCGGATTCGTCCAGCCGTAAAAGATGTAGCTGACAATCGCCAGGACTGCGTTCTTGAACTTCCTGGGCGCGCAGTAGTACAGGAACAGCGCCGGAGGCAAAAAGAGAAATATGAACAGATAACTGCTGAAAAGCATGTTTGTTTCCGAAAAATGTTGATTACGATTACTTCGTCGCTCTTTCCACAAGGATGTCAGCCATTGCGCCGACGTTCTCCATTTCGAGAACTTCCTTCATGGCAAACTTCATGCCGAACGCCTTTTCCACGGCTGAGATCAGCGTGATATGGCGGAGGGAATCCCAGTCCTCCACGTCGTCGGCGCAGGTCTCGTCGGTCACGACAAGCTCCTCATCGTCGAAAATGTCCTGGAAGATTTCGTTGAGGCGTTTGAAGACTTCTTGGCGATCCGTCATGATTAGCTCTCCTTGATGTAGTTGGGAGTGAATGTGTATGTGTTCGGGTCTGCGTGGAAGATTCCATTCCCGCAGTCGGTGAAACCGTGTTGTGTGTAGAGCTGGGCGACCATCGCGTTCTTCTGCGTCCGGATGTATTCGCCTTCGACGAGCGTAAAGCCGTTTTCTTTCGCAGTGCTGACGATCTTGTTGATGATGAACTCCTCCATTCCGCGTTTCAGTACGCGGCAGCTCATCAGGAATTCATTGACGAACAGCGTTCCGTTGTCGCGCTTTTCCAGGATAACGACCGAGATGAGACCGTGGTCACCGAACTTGTCGCGAAGTGTGAAATAGAGCGTGATGAAGTGGTCGTCATCAGCGATGCGCTTGATGTCGCTTTCCGTGTAGCGGACAGTGCGAAGGTTGAACTGGTTCGAGCGTTGCGTGAGCTGGGCGATGCGTGCAAAATGAAATTCATCGAACGGCTTGGCTTCCGCCACCATTTCGAGGCTTTGCAGGTACTCGTCGTAGGAGGCGAATGTTGCTGCGGATTCCGTGCGCTGGGCCTCCTCACGATATTGCTGCGTCCTTTTCGCATCTTCGCCGGAGACGGAAACCGTTTCAAAGAGGTTCGACTTGCGCAGGAAATCAAGATACTTTTCAGGTTCCGGCGGAAGCTCCGGCACGGTCAGATCGGCAATTTGACTGCGGACGGCGTTTTGCTCGAATGGATTGTCATCGATGAACACGATGCTGTCCATGCCGATGTTTAGCGTCTCCCTAATCCTGCGGATGTTGCTGGCCTTGTCCTCCCAGTTCGCCACGAACATCACGAAGTCATCCTCGCGGAGTACCATCTCCGGGTGTTCGCGGAATGGACGGATTGCGGCGTCATATTCGTTTTTGCTGCACACGGCGAGCAGGATTCCACGATTGCGGAGTGCCTTGAAGTACCGCTGAAGGTCGGAATAGATTTTACCGTCCTTCAGTTCGCCGATACGGATGCCTTCCATACCATCGTCACCAACGACGCCACCCCAGAGCGTGTTGTCGAGGTCAAGCACCACACACTTGCGGAAATGTCCGGCGAGTGCTTCGATCGTGTCGAAAACGCGCTTTGCGACCTGCGGCAGAGAATCGACCTGGATCGGCATCTTGGCGATGTAAAAAAGCTGTGGATCGAAGAATGTGTCGCGTCCGACCTGAGCTGAAAGCGAGTTCAAAGCAATGGGGAACACCTGTTTGTCCTTGGACGCCGCCTCGGAAAAGAGCATGTTCAGTTTGCGGATTTGGTAGAGGAATGATTTCTGCGTTTTGAGGCCGTAATTTCCAAATACGCCGTCGTCGATTTCGATGAAGTCGAACTGGATGATCGGGGCTTTCGTCCGGGCTTCGATCCTGCGCCAGTATTCCTGAATCCGCGCCATGACGCGATCCGCAAAGGATTCCTGCTCTTCCGGCGACAAATCGCAGAACTCCAGCTGAAGTTTCTCCGAGCAAAGCTGGATCAGGATGTAGTTCGGTTCGAACGTGAACAGTTCCGAGTTCGGGTCGAGCGTTTGCGGTTCCAGCTGGTCGTAGTCGGCATCGAACATGTTCAGCGCGATCTTGAGTTCATACGCATACCCGCTCAACGCCTGGCTCAGCAGCTGCGTCGCACAGTTGCCGAGGACAGCAAGTTTAGTTTCTTTGAAGCCAGTCGTGTCCTTCTTCAAATTCTTCTTGAGCTGTGAAAAAGTGATTTGTTCCATAATTGCTCCCGTTACGATTACGGTTGACGCCAAAACTCGACATCTTGGGATTTAAAAACAGAAAACCCGGGATAAAGATCTGTTGCTCCATTCCGGGAAAAAGGGTTAAAGGCACGAGGCATCGACCGGACGAAAGGACATCCGGCAAAAAAGCGATAAAGACTGGATGAAGAACTGTGCAGGAACACTGTGCCTCGGACGGGTAACGATCTACGCACGAGGTCACGTCTGACAACAAAAAAGCCGGACGCTTCCCATGCGTGTCCGAGAAGGTCCGGCCAAGAACCTGCGACTGAAACGACGAAAAAACGCCCAGCAAGACACAAAGACACTTTGGTCCCTTGCTGGTTTTTCAATCAGTCGCAAAAGATCTTTTTAAACTTGGCCGGTTTTTCTCGGACTTTTGCTGAAAATACCAATGTAAAGAGCTTAAACGGGATTCCGTTTGGTCCGGTATCCGTTACTAAATAATAATTTATCCCCGAATCAAGCGAAAGTCAAGCTGATTCTTGCTTTTTCGGCGACATTTTTTTCGTTGGAGGCTCGTGATGCAGAGTCTTTGCTTACTTTGATGTCAGGCGTTTCGCGGCGTCGCGTGCTTCGGAGATAATCTCCTCCTCGCCGTCGACGTGTCCGCCGCGCATCAGGATGCGTCCGTCGCAGACGACCGTGTCGATGCAGGAGCTGTCAGCGGCGTAGACCATGTCGGAGATCAGGTTGAACCCGGGCACGAGGTTATGATTGTTCAGGTCCACGAGGATGCAGTCGGCCAGGCGGCCTTCCTCGATCACGCCCGCGTCGATGCCGAACGCCTCGGCCCCGGAGCGCGTGGCGGCGCGGAAGACGTCCGCGGCCTTCATCGCCTTCGGGTCGCCGGTGAGGTCCTTCCCGCGGAGCGCGGCGGTCTTCATCTCGCCGAGCATGGAGAGGGAGTTGTTGGAGGACGCGCCGTCGGTGCCGATCGCCCAGCGGCATTTGCCGAAGAGCGCGGCGCTGTCGTAGCGGAAATGGCCGGAGACGAGCTTCATGTTCGAGACGGGCATGTGGACGAGCACGGACCGGCGTTCGGCGAGGAGTTCGATATCCTCGTCGGTGAGCGCCACGGAGTGCGCGAGGATGGTCTTGTCCGTGAGGATGCCGCAGCGGTCGACGTAGGCGGTCGGGGTCGCGCCGTGCTGCGCCATGCAGTCGTCGAACTCCTTCTTCGTCTCGGCGAGGTGCGTGTGGATCACGAGGCCGTATTTCTTCGCTGTGTTCGCCACGTCGCGCAGGATTTCCTCGGTGGTCGTGTAGATCGCGTGCGGCGCGACGGAGATCTGAATGCGGTCGGAGACGTTTCCGCGGTTCTCCAGCAGCCAGTCGTTGTCCAGCATGGGGAGGAACGCCGGATTGCCCATGGTCTGGCGCAGGATGCCGACGCAGGCGCGCACGCCCATGTCCTCGGCGGCCTTCACGACCTGGCGGCCGCGCCAGTACATGTCGTTGAAGAACACGGTGCCGGACTTGATCATTTCGAGGATGGCGAGGCGGGTGCCGGCGTAGACGTCCTCGTTCGTGAGGCGTGCCTCGACGGGCCAGATGTGGTTGCTGAGCCAGTCGAAGAGGTCGAGGTCGTCGGCGAATCCGCGCAGCAGGGACATGGCGGCGTGGGTGTGGGCGTTGTAGAACGCGGGGAGGATCGCCATTTCGCCGTGGGCGTCGAGCGTTTCGTCGGCGGATTCGGCGGGGACGGCCTGCGAGATGCTGGCGAAACGGTTGCCTTCGATGCGGACGTTCACCGTGGAACCGTTGAGGACGACGTTGCGGAGGAGGATGCTTGACATGATCTTGACCTGCTGTTGAGATGAAATGAGGTTATTTGATTTGAATTTGATTCCGTTCAGAGTCCCAGCGCGTCGATCTCGGCGTTGATGACGCCCGCGGCGCGGACGTCGGCGAGGATGAAGTCTTCGACCTGCGCGGACGGCGTGAGGATGCCGGATTTGCCGTTGATTTGTATGAGCTCGAGGATTCCGGCGTTGTGGAGCGCCAGAGTCGGATCGATGTAACGCGTGGACGTGGGCTCGGGGAGCATGAAGTTGACCGGACGCTTGCGGTTGACGGCGCGTTCCGGCGGGATGTCGGGGCCGAACTCGTCGTCCGCGCCCATGTTCACCAGCAGCGCGCCGCTGTCGAGCAGGAGTTGAGCAAACGGCGCGAGCGCGCCGCGGATGCCGGTGGCCGCGATCACGATGTCCGCGCCGTCCAGAAGCGCGGGCGTGAAGACGCGGCCCTGCGCCGGATCGACGATGCGGAGGGTTGCGCCCGCCTGCGTCAGGGAGTATTCGATGCCGCGTCCGACGCGTCCGTGCCCGAAGAGCAGAACGGTCTTTCCGGCGGGATCGACGCCGATGTGCCGGAGCCCGCGCAGACATCCGTCGCCGGTGCCGAGCACGGTTTCGATGGACTTGATACGCCCGGAATCCGCTGCAAAAACAGGTTTGTCGGGCGGATTTGCCTCGTAAATATGGACCCCGGAACGGGTCAGCTCGCAGTAGCCGAGCCGGGCGGGGATGTCGCGGTTCAGCGCACCGCAGTCGAGCACGGCGTCGAACGGGCCGGCCGTTGCGGCTTCTTCCGCGCCGTGACAGGTCCTGAGTCCGATTCCGGCGAGGAAATCCGGGATGGCCGGATCATAGCCGAGTTCATCGGAATACACGACTGCGATATCGGCTCCGGCCTCAAGCAGCGCGGCATACTGTGCCAGCGTGTTCAGAAAGAGCGGCGTGCCGCAGAGGACGCGGATGCCTTCGAACGGACGCTCCTCGCGCCAGCGTTTCGCCTGTGCTGCGAGCGCGGGGTAGTCCCGAGCCGGGTCGAGTTCCGGCGCGAGCGTTGCAGCGATCGCCTGAAGCTGTGCGGCGCGGTCGTGGATCATAACTTGGAGAGTTCCGGCCCGGCGGGCGTATCCTTCACGGCCCAGCCTGCGGCATTGATCTGAGCACGGAGTGCGTCGGCCGAGGCGAAATCCTTCGCCTTCTTCGCTTCGGCGCGTTTCTGCGCGAGCTCGAGGATTTCCGTCGGGACATCCTGTTTCGGAGCCTCGGCGGCTTCCAACGCGGAATCGACATCGAGGAAAGCCAGCACGCGGTCGAAATCGCGGTACTGGTCGAGCAGAACGGCGGCGGCGTCATGGCCCGCCCCCTTTGCGAGCAGGCCGTTGACTTCGCGCGTGAACTTGTGGACAGTTGCAAGCGCTTCCGCGATATTCAGGTCGTCGGCGAGTCCGTCGGCAAACTTGGCGCGCGCGGCTTCCGCGGCGGCTTTTGCCTCGGCGAGAAGCGCATCCTCGGCGGGAACGGCGTTCAGGCGGGCGAAAAGCGTGTGGAATTTCTTCAGCGCGGTCCGGGCCTGTCCGAGCGCGTCCGGGTCGAAATTGAGCTTGGAGCGATAATGCGTGCCGAGCAGGAGATAACGGATCTCCGCGCCGGACCAGCCTTTCGCCGTGAGGTCGCGCAGCGTATAGAAATTGCCGAGCGACTTCGACATCTTCTGTCCCTTGATCGTGAGGTGCTCGCAGTGGAGCCAGTAGTTCACGAACTTGCAGCCGTTGGCGGATTCGCTCTGCGCGATCTCGTCCTCGTGGTGCGGGAACATGTTGTCGACGCCGCCGGTGTGGATGTCGAACGTGAGGCCGAGGTATTTCCGGCTCATGGCGGAGCACTCGAGGTGCCAGCCGGGACGGCCGGGCCCCCACGGGCTGTCCCACTTCACGTCGCCGTCGTTTTCGTCCCAGGCTTTCCACAGGGCGAAGTCGGCCACGGAGTCCTTGGCGTACTCGTCGCTGCGGACGCGGTCGCCGATGCGCTGATTTTCGAAGTCGAGCTTGACCAGCTGCCCGTAATTTTTGCATTTCTCGATGGAGAAGTAAATGGACCCGTCGTCGGACTGGTACGCGTAGCCCTTGTCCATCAGCTGCTGGATCATGTTCAGCATTTCCGGGATGTGCGCCGTGGCCTCGGGATAGTGTTCCGCCGGTTCGACGCGGAGCGTGCGGAGATCCTCGAAGAACGCATCCTTGTATTTGCGCGTGAAGGTCTGGAGCGGCAGCCCCGCGGCGCGCGAATCGCGGATGGTCTTGTCGTCGACGTCGGTCAGGTTCATGACCTGAGTGACCTTGATCCCGTGGTATTCGAGCGTGCGGCGGAGAAGGTCTTCGAAAAGATAGGCGCGGAAATTGCCGATGTGGGCATAATTGTAGACTGTGGGGCCGCAGGTGTACATCCCGGCGTATCCCTCGCGGATCGGGGTGAATTCGGTCATGCGGCGTCCGAGCGTATTGAAAAAGCGGATCATGTGTTTTCTCCTGATTTCTTATGGCGTTTCCGTCTGATGCGGATCATGAGGCGATTGCCTATAGATTCAATCATGTCATCCATTGATAAGAAATAATATTATACACCATTTTCCCATTCTTTTCAAGCGTCTTGCCGAAAATACCGTGGAAGGTGTGGTTGTACCGTTTCATCCTTACGTCTTCCTCTTACTGTCGAACAGATGTGTCGGACATGTTTAACGGAAAATTAACGTGAAAACATCACAGGAAACGGCTTGTTTTTTCCGAAACTAAGGATATTGTATCGGTAGGAATCTTTTTCAACACATTCAACCAGGAGTTATCCATGATCGAATCTCTTCCCCGTATTGGAATCCGTCCGGTGATCGACGGCCGCCGCAGAGGCGTCCGCGAATCCCTTGAAGACCAGACCATGAACATGGCGAAATCCGCCGCCGCGCTGATCTCCGGCACGTTGCGCTATCCGAACGGTCTGCCCGTCGAATGCGTGATCGCCGACACCACGATCGGCGGTGTGAACGAGGCCGCGGCCTGTGCGAAGAAATTCGCCGGCATGAACGTGACCGCCACGCTGACCGTCACGCCGTGCTGGTGCTATGGTTCCGAGACGATGGACATGGATCCTCTCACGCAGAAGGCCGTGTGGGGATTCAACGGCACGGAGCGTCCCGGCGCGGTCTACCTGGCGGCGGTTCTGGCGGCATACGCGCAGAAGGGGCTTCCGGCGTTCGGTATTTACGGGCGCGAGGTGAAGGACGCCGCCGACACTGAGATCCCGGACGATGTCCGCGAAAAGATACTGGCGTTTGCACGTTCTGCCGTGGCGGTCGGGCTCATGCACGGCAAATCTTACCTCTCCATCGGCGGGATGGCCATGGGCATCGCCGGGTCCATCGTGAATCACGATTTCTTTGAAAGCTACCTCGGCATGCGCTGCGAATCGGTCGATATGAGCGAGATCATCCGCCGCGTGGACGAGGGCATCTACGACCCGGTTGAGTTTGAAAAGGCTTATGCGTGGGTCCGTGCGAACTGCATCGAGGGGCAGGACAACAACCCCGCCGAAGTCCAGCGGACGAAGGAACAGAAGGATCAGATCTGGGCGTACGTCGTGAAGATGATGATCATTGCACGTGACCTCATGATCGGCAATCCGCGCCTCGCCGAACTCGGGTTCCGCGAAGAGGCCGAGGGGCACAACGCCATCGCCGCCGGATTCCAGGGACAACGCCAGTGGACCGACCACATGCCGAACGGCGACTTCATGGAGGCCATGCTCTGCTCGTCGTTCGACTGGAACGGCCTCCGCGAGGCGTTCGTGCTGGCGACCGAGAACGACTGCCTAAATGGCACGGCGATGCTGTTCGGCCACCTGCTCACTGGTACGGCGCAGGGATTCTCCGACGTCCGCACGTTCTGGAGTCCGGAATCCGTGAAGCGTGTGACCGGATATGACATGGAATATTCCGGTCTCATCCACCTTATCAACTCCGGTGCGACCACGCTCGATGCCACAGGCCGCGCCGAGCGCAACGGCAAGCCCGCGATGAAGCCGTTTTGGGAGCTCACCGACGCCGATGCCGATGCCTGCTTGAAGGCGACCAAATGGCGCGCCGCCAGCCACGGGTATTTCCGCGGCGGCGGGTTCTCCAGTTGCTTCCTCACCCGTGGCGGCATGCCCGTCACGATGAGCCGTGTGAACCTGGTTCACGGGCTCGGCCCGGTCCTTCAGATTGCTGAAGGATATACCGCCGAACTCCCACCCGAAGTCAACTCGGTTCTCGACCAACGCACCGACCCGACCTGGCCGACCACGTGGTTC
>Ga0310786_10013087_pt1 | contig 10239 bp, 8 predicted proteins | sample AusTroGonzalo_MG_FD_203881 | JGI IMG/M metagenome (GOLD analysis project Ga0310786, IMG submission 203881) | Bovine rumen microbial communities from tropical cattle in Woodstock, Queensland, Australia - Gonzalo_03 (v2) (version 2) | ecosystem: Host-associated > Mammals > Digestive system >... | reverse complement strand
TCGCTGGTGGGTGGTTTCGTGAATCATAAGGCTGACGTGTTTATCGTCACCGTGGAACCCAAGCCTGAGGCTCACACCATTTATAAGAACACACATGCTGGACAGGAGTTCAACCTCGTGCTCGAAGGCAAGATGGAACTCTATATCGCTGGCAAGACCATCGTACTCGAAGAGGGCGACAGCATCTATTTCGACTCCACCAAGCCCCACGGCATGCTGGCAGTAGGTAACAAACCCGTTAAGTTCTTAGCTTTTACAGTTGAATAAATCACGATATAACGTCAAGCGTTATAACGAAAGGAAAAAATATGGTAGAAAGATTTTTGAAACAGACGCATTTCGAGTCTGTAGAGGATTACAATAAGCATCTGGAATTCATCGTTCCAGAGCACTTTAACTTTGCCTACGACGTGATGGACGCATGGGCAGAAGAAGCTCCAGAGAAACTAGCCCTGCTTTGGACCAACGACCAGGGCAAAGAGATTCGTGCCACATACGCACAGTTGAAAGAGCAGAGCGACCAGGCTGCTGCCTACCTGCAGTCACTGGGAGTCGGCAAAGGCGACCCCGTGATGCTCATCCTGAAGCGTCATTATGAGTGGTGGATCATCATGCTGGCCCTGTGCAAGATTGGAGCCATCGTGATTCCTGCCACCCACATGCTGACCAAGCACGACTACGTCTATCGTAACACACGCGCCTCGGTGAAGGCTATCATCTGTGCTGACGACGACTATATCATCAGCCAAATCAAGTTGGCCATGCCTGAGAGTCCAACTGTGAAGCAATATATCACGCTGCGCGACGAAGAAGGCTTCCACAACTGGAAGACCGAGTGGCAGCAGGCACCTAAGTTTGTGCGCCCAGCCTTCGTCAACAATAACGAAGACACAATGATTATGTACTTCACCTCGGGTACCAGCGGCGAGCCTAAGATGGTGGCACACGACTACCTCTATGCTATGGGCCACCTGACCACTGGTGTTTTCTGGCACAACCTGCACGAGGGGTCTCTGCACCTGACGGTGGCCGACACCGGTTGGGGCAAGGCTGTGTGGGGTAAGTTCTATGGTCAGTGGTTTGCTGGTGCAACGGTATTCGTGTTCGACCACGAGAAGTTCAATGCCGACACCCTGCTGCGCCAGATGGAGAAATACAAGGTGACCAGCTTCTGTGCACCTCCCACCATCTATCGCTTTATGATTCGCGAGGACCTGAGCAAGTACGACCTCAGCAGTCTTCAGTACTGCTGCACAGCCGGCGAGGCTCTGAACCCTGCCGTCTATGAAAAGTTCTATGAAAAGACTGGCATCCGCATGATGGAAGGCTTCGGACAGACAGAGACTACCATGACTCTCGGCACCTTCCCTTGGATGACACCTAAACCTGGCAGCATGGGTATCCCCAATGCACAATACGACATCGACCTGCTGCGTGCCGACGGCACTCCCTGTGAGGACGGTGAGAAGGGGGAGATTGTGGTACGCGTAGGCGACAAGAAGCCCATCGGCCTGTTCAAGGGCTACTACCGCGATGAGGAGAAAACCCGCGAGGCATGGCACGACGGCATCTATCACACAGGCGACATGGCCTGGCGCGATGAGGACGGTTACTACTGGTTCGAGGGACGTATTGACGATGTGATTAAGTCTTCAGGCTACCGCATCGGTCCGTTCGAGGTCGAGAGTGCCCTGATGACGCACCCCGCCGTAGTCGAGTGTGCCATCACTGGTGTGCCCGACGATATCCGCGGCATGGTGGTTAAGGCTACCGTGGTGCTGGGTAAAGAATGGAAGGACAAGGCTGGCGATGACCTGGTGAAGGAACTGCAGCAGCACGTCAAGAAGGAAACGGCTCCTTACAAGTACCCCCGTATCGTGGAGTTCGTCGACGAATTACCCAAGACTATCTCAGGAAAGATTCGTCGTGTGGAGATTCGTCAGAAAGACGCTGAGAAATAAATAGGAAATCTGATTATACAAAGAAAGGACTGCTTGTTGGCAGTCCTTTCTTGTCATTTTCAGAACATCATGACCAGTAGCGGGATGGTTATCATCGACAGGAGTGTGGTGATAAAGGTAACCTCAGCCATCAACGATGTATCACGATTGTATTTCAGACAGAGAATCGTACCATAGGTAGCCACAGGCATCGCAATGACTACCGTATTAATGTTCACCACATAAGGGTCAAAGCCTAACAGCAAACATAGGAAATACATGGCTACTGGTACTACTACCAGTCGCATCACGGTGGTTATATAGACTGTGGCATTTCCCATCAATGCCCTAAGTGGCAATTGCGACATGCTGGAACCAATAATCAGCAGGGCTGCAGGCACGGTGATGTCACCAATCATGGTGAGTGGCTGACTGATACAGGCAGGAATATTATCTATCTCCAATGCCACGATGAGCATCGTAAGATAGGCCGACAGCATAGGCGTGCTATAGAGTACCTTTTTCTGGAAACGGGGACCTTCCACCTCTCCCTTTCCTGTCACGAGAATTGTGCCTACGGTAAAGACTGCAAACGTATTAACCACATTAAGTACAGCAGCATAAAAGACGGCTTCATGACCAAAAATGCTGGCAACAACAGGATAACCCATGAAACCTACATTACCAAACATCATGGCGAATCCCACTACACCTTCATCGTCTTTGCGGCGCGTCAGAAAACGAGGCAACCAGAAAGCGACGCCTGTGAGCACCAAATAGGTCACCACACTGATAGCCAGCAATGGTAGAATGAAACGACGATCGGGCAATTCACCCGTCATTGCCGACGAGAGAATCAGCGCCGGACAGGTCCAATTGATAACCAGACTCGACAGCTTGCGATCAAACTCTCCCCCCATATACCCCAATTTGCCAGCCATGTATCCAACGATGACAATGACAAAAAGCGTCGACATTACTACAATCATCTTAGAAAAGTGCTTCTTTTACTTGAATTTAACGAACGAGCGTGCAAAATTACAAATTATTTTTCGTAATTTTGCAGCAGTTTATGTGAATTATCGGAGAAAGAAGAAAATCATGAAGAAAAGAATCGTCATCAAGATCGGTTCAAACGTTCTAACACGTAAAGACGGCAAGCTTGACGTCACTCGTATGTCGGCTCTTGTCGACCAGGTTGCGTGGCTACGAAAGCAGGACATCGAGGTTATACTCGTATCGTCAGGTGCTGTAGCTTGCGGACGCAGAGAACTGACCGTTGACCACTCGCTCGACTCTGTAGAGCAGCGCCAATTGTTCTCGGCTGTAGGACAGGTAAAACTCGTGGGACTCTACTACGACCTTTTCCGCGAATTTGGCATTCACGTGGGCCAGGTACTCACCATGAAGGAGAACTTTGAGCCAGGTGAGCAATACCGCAATCAGCAGGCTTGTATGAAGGTGATGCTGGAAAACGATGTCCTGCCTATCGTCAATGAGAACGACACCGTAAGCGTCACCGAGTTGATGTTTACTGATAATGATGAACTGAGTGGCCTTATCGCCCAAATGATGCAGGCCGACACGCTTATACTACTGTCTAACATCGATGGTATCTATGATGGTCATCCTGACGATCCCTCTTCAAAGATTATCCCTCAGGTGGAGCCTGGTCGCGACCTCTCGCAATACATCAAAGCCGAGAAGAGTGCCTTTGGCCGTGGGGGTATGCACTCTAAATACACCACAGCCTCAAAGGTATCACAGGCTGGCATACGCGTCATCATTGCTAATGGTGAGCGAGAGGACATCCTCATAGACTTGATGGAACGCAGAAGCGAGACTCCTCATACAGAGTTCTTGCCAACAGAACGTTAAGACAGATGGGAGTTCTTACCCTGCGGCAAGATCATCAGCACTAACCAGATAAGCAACGAGTCATAACAACTATAGACAGATGAACGAACAATTTGCAAAGACCAAACGGGCCAGTAAGAGTCTGGCACTACTCAGCGACCAGCAACGCAACGAGATTCTGCTGACTGTGGCCGACGCCATCATAAAGAATCAGGAACGTATTCTGAAAGCCAATGCCGAAGACTTGGCCAAGATGGACAAATCGAATCCGCTATACGACCGTCTGCAACTGACAGAAAGCAGATTGGAAGGTATTGCCAGCGACATGTGCAATGTAGCCAAACTGCCAACACCCCTAGGTCATATTACCAAACAGAAAACGCTACCTAATGGTCTGCGCCTATGTCGTATCTCTGTTCCATTCGGTGTGATTGGCATGATTTACGAGGCTCGACCTAACGTCACCTTCGATGTCTTCTCGCTCTGCTTTAAGAGTGGTAATGCCTGCGTGTTAAAAGGCGGCAAGGATGCCGACTGTTCAAATCGCGCAGAAGTAGCTCTAATCCATGAGGTGCTGGAGAAATTTGGTGTCTCAAAGGATGTCGTAGCCTTACTGCCAGCCACCCACGAGGCCACAGGCGAAATGCTGAATGCTGTGGGTTATATTGATTTGTGCATTCCCCGTGGAGGAAGAAAACTTATCGATTTCGTTCGCGACACAGCACGAGTGCCAGTTATTGAGACGGGTGCTGGTGTGGTTAACACCTACTTCGACAAAGACGGTGATGTAGAGATGGGTAAGGCTATCATCAACAACGCCAAGACACGTCGTGTATCTGTATGTAACGCCCTCGACTGTCTGTTAGTACATCAGGATAGACTAGTGGACTTAGCAGAACTAGTAGAGCAAGTCTCAGAGAAGCATGTCATCATCTATGCTGATGAGAAAGCCTATGCCTCCCTCGTTGGCAAATATCCCTATCTAGAACATGCCACCGCAGACAGCTTCGGTACAGAGTTTATGGACTATAAGCTCGCTATTAAGACCGTAGCTTCACTTGAAGAGGCACTCGCCCATATCGACGAAAACGGCAGTGGCCATAGTGAGGCCATTATCACACAAGACAAGGCTACTGCACAGAAGTTCCAGCAAATGGTCGATGCGGCCTGTGTCTATTGGAATGCTCCTACATCTTTTACAGATGGAGCTCAGTTCGGGCTAGGCGCAGAGATTGGTATCAGTACTCAGAAACTAGGTCCCCGCGGCCCAATGGCCTTGGAGGAGATATGCACCTATAAATGGCTCATCGAAGGCGAAGGGCAAATAAGGTCATAACTATTTATGAAGAAAGCCATACTTCTTTTAAGCATCCTGACAGTCATCATTACTGGTTCATGTTCTAACTCTGACGTGAACCAAGAGCGTTCATTGCATCATAACAATGCCGTGATTAGTGATTCTGTTGTAGATAAGGTCTATGAACTAGACCTCAACGATGCGCTAACACTTATCGATAGTCTGGAAGACTGCCGAGAGCTCTCAGAACCACGAGCCAACTACATAAGAGGTCTCGTGTATAACGAGGCGGGGCAAGAACGCATGACTGAGCTCTACTTTAAGAAAGCTGTTGCTGATAGTCACTTTCAGAAGCAATACCCCTACTATTTCTATCACGCATACAACAATCTGAGCATCATCTACTATAACAGATTTTTACTGGCGGATGCCATTACCTATGCAACAAAAGGTTATGCCATTGCTTGCAAGGACACATCGCTCACAGCACAACAATACCAAACGCGCTTCCTGGCTCAGATAGGCAGTTGTCAGATGCGACTTGGACAGACAAAAGAAGCCAACGCCAACTTCGAGAAAGCCTATCAGTCAATCTGGTTACTCGCTAAAGATCCCAGTGGATACAAGAACCTCGATGCTCTGGCTACAATCACCAACAACATTCTGATAGACATCTCTGAACAAGAGGGACAGATGGCCGAAGCACCCGTCTGGATAGAAAGGGCAGAAAAAGCAATTGCCATGCTCGACACCTCGTCAATAGTTACAACTGTCACCAAAGACAGACGCAAGGCACGACTCACGGCAAGTAAAGCAATCATCCTGGCCCAGCAAAAACAATACGAAGCTGCCGACTCGGCATTTCAGCAACTGCTGAAAACAGAATTTGCCCAAACCTACGACGGTCTTGTAGACAGAATTACCTATCTTGATGAAGCTCATCGATGGAAAGAAGTCGTAGAACTGATGCAAAAGCTTGATTCTATCGACCAAGCAGACGGGACACCCTTGACACTTGATTACCTAAGGAGTTCATTGGCTCTGCTCTACAAAGCCTATTCCAACGAGGATGACATAGTAAACGCCTTGAAAACGGCCGACCGCATCGTAGCAGGATTAGACTCGGCATACATCACTCAACAACAAAGCGATGCCACCGAGTTGGCCGTCATGTATCAGACACAAGAGAAAGAGGCTCAGATTGCACAACAAAATGCGTCCATGAAGCAACAGCGTGCCATTGGCGCCGCTGTTATCTTGGGTATTATGCTTATCTGCCTTATCGTTGTGATGACTATCCGCCATAAGGCCTCCGTGCGTTTGAGAGAAAAGAACCGACAGCTGGAAGATAAGAACAAAGAGTTGATTATTGCCAATGCCCGTGCCGAGGAGTCATCACGTATGAAGACCGACTTCATCCAACAGATTTCTCATGAAATACGCACACCACTCAATATCCTTAGTGGGTTCACGCAGATTGTCACCACGCCAGGAATGACACTTCAAGAAAAGGAACTCAGCGACGCACGGCTTCAGATTCTGAAGAATACTAACCGTATCACCGGATTAGTCAACAAGATGTTAGAGTTGAGTGAAGCCAGCAGTCAAGTTGTTATTCAGCGTAACGACTGCGTGTCAGCCGTTCAGATTGCAGCACAGGCAGCAGAAGATTCTGGAATCAATGAAGTGGTACACATTCGCTTCGATATGGAGATTACGCCCGAAGCAGAAAACCTCACATTCAAAACTAACCTACCACAGGCTGCACGTGTACTCTCTCTGGTTCTCGACAATGCCCAGAAGTTCACAAAGCAAGGTCATGTAACCTTGCACATTTCGTCTGCACAACAAGACGAGCGCCCCGTAGTGAATTTTACCGTTGAGGACACAGGCATTGGCATCCCCAAGGAAGAAGCAGAGCATGTCTTCGAAGAGTTTGTTCAATTGGATGAGTATTACAATGGTACAGGCATCGGGCTTACCATTGCCCGTAGCATAGCACGCCGTCTGAACGGAGACCTTACGCTCGACACGAACTATGAAGGTGGAGCACGTTTTATTATGACATTACCTATCAAAGATTAAGAAATATGAAGAGCTTTATTAACGTACAGGACCTGGGCCCGCTGGACAAGGCTATGGCCGAGGCATTTGAAATCAAGAACGACCGTTACAAGTACCAGCATCTGGGCAAGAATAAGACCTTGATGATGATATTCTTTAATAATAGTTTGCGCACTCGCCTCTCTACACAGAAAGCAGCAATGAATCTGGGAATGAACGTTATCGTACTCGATGTCAATGCTGGTGCCTGGAAGTTGGAAACTGAACGAGGCGTCATTATGGATGGTGACAAAAGCGAGCATCTGCTGGAGGCTATCCCTGTGATGGGCTGCTATTGTGACCTCATCGGTGTCCGTTCGTTTGCAGGACTCACGGATCGTGAATACGACTATGCCGAAACTGTGCTTCATCAGTTCATTAAATACAGCGGGAAGCCCGTCTTCGCCATGGAGACTGCTACCGTACATCCCCTGCAGGCTTTTGCAGACTTGATTACCATTGAGGAGCACAAAACGGTGAAGAAGCCAAAGGTGGTTCTGACATGGGCACCTCACTGCCGTGCTCTGCCACAGGCTGTACCCAACAGTTTCGCGGAATGGATGAATGCTGCAGACGATATCGATCTTGTCATCACTCATCCAATGGGCTATGAGCTCGACCCGAAGTTTGTGGGTAATGCCCGCGTGGAGTATGATCAGAAGAAAGCCTTCGAGGGGGCAGATTTCATCTATGCCAAGAACTGGAGTAATCCTGGTGTGACCAACCTCGCCGACTATGGAAAGATTACTTGCGAAGATCGCTCATGGACGGTTGATACCGAACACATGTCGTGGACAAACAATGGCAAGTTCATGCATTGTCTGCCCGTACGTCGCAACCTCATCGTGACCGATGATGTAATTGAGAGCCCCAATTCACTGGTGATACCCGAAGCCGCCAACCGCGAGATTTCGTGCTCGGTAGTTCTCAAACGAATGTTAGAAACCCTGTAAGATATGGATATACTCCCCCTTTGGGCGTGGCTGCTTTTCTACGTCCTAGTATTTATCATGCTGATTGCCGACTTGAAGATGTTCGGCAAGAAAGGTGAGCATGAGGTAAGCATCAAGGAAGCCCTTAAGATGACGGGCATTTGGATTGGTGTGTCACTGGTATTCTGCGCTGGCATCTATTTCCTCTACCCTGTGGAGTCCCATGAGAAAGCGATGGAGTTTCTTGCAGGCTATCTCATTGAGAAATCACTGTCGATGGACAACCTCTTCGTATTCCTTATGCTCTTCTCATTCTTCGGCGTAGACCGCAAATACCAGCATGAGGTCTTGTTCTGGGGAATCTTCGGTGCCTTGGTACTGCGCAGCATCTTTATATTTGCAGGTGCAGCAATGGTCGAACAGTTCGAGTGGGTGCTAGGTCTCTTTGGTCTGTTTCTGCTCTATACAGGCAGCAAGATGTTCAGCCATAGCGAAGAAGCAGAGAGTGATCCTTCGCAAAACATCATTGTACGCCTGTTTAAGAAGTTCTTCCCCGTCACCGACCAGATGCATGGCGAGAAGTTCTTTATCAAAGAAGGCACCAAACGTTTAGCTACGCCACTGTTCATCACGCTACTGGTTATCGAGACCACCGACGTGGCCTTTGCCGTTGACTCCATTCCAGCAGTCTTCTCCGTGAGTCGTGATCCATTCATCGTACTCACCTCGAATATTTTTGCTATCTTAGGCCTCCGTGCACTCTATTTCGCACTGGCCGCCGTAGCCAAGTATTTCACATATCTAAAGTATGGCTTGGGGGTTATTCTCATTTTTGTAGGCATCAAGATGCTATTGGCTATGAACGAGTATATCAATGCCGGAGCTGCATGGCTGGGCTACGACCTCCACATGCCCCATATTGAAATTCCTACAGTGTGGTCGTTAGTATTCATCTTCGGAACCTTGATTCTTTCGATGGGACTGTCTTACGTGATATCCAAACCCAACAAGAACTAAATACACTATGATTTCATTTGAATGTGACTATGACAACGGCGCCCATCCTTTGGTGATTGACGCCTTGGTAAAACACAACGACGCAAAGCCAACTCCCTATGGCTTCGACGAGTTCTCTGAGCGTGCCAAACGACGTATCCGTCAGGCTTGCGGACTACCCGATGCTCAGATATTTTTCCTAACCGGTGGTACACAGACCAACGCCACAACAATTGATTCCATGCTCTACCAGTATGAGGGCGTCATCTGCGTAGGCACTGGTCATATCAACGTACATGAGGCTGGTGCTGTGGAGTTTACTGAGCACAAGATTATCACCTTGCCGGATAACCAAGGTAAGATGGAAGCCCGCGTGCTAAAAAAGTATCTTGACGACTTTATGGCTGATGGCAACAGAAACCATGCCGTTCATCCTGGATTAGTCTATATCACCTTTCCAACAGAGTTGGGTACGCTTTATTCTGCTCGTGAGCTGGATGACATCTATCAGGTTTGCCGCAACTTCGATATACCTCTTTATATAGATGGTGCTCGCCTTGGTTACGGACTGATGGCAGAGGGATGCGATATTACCCTGCCCTACCTGGCTCGCCATTGCGATGTGTTTTACATCGGTGGAACGAAAATAGGCGCACTTTGTGGAGAAGCAGTTGTTTTCACACATGGCAATGCCCACAAGCATTTCTTCTCTATACAGAAGCAGCACGGCGCCGTGATTGCTAAAGGAGCTCTGATTGGACTACAGTTCGAGGCGTTGTTTACAGATGACCTCTACTTTAAGTTGGCCCGTCACGCTATCGAAAAAGCCATGCAGATGAAACAATTGTTCCAAAAGCACGGCTACTCCTTTTTTATTGACTCGCCCACCAACCAGCAGTTTGTCATCATTCCAAATGCCGAGGTACAGCGATTAGAGAAGCACATGCAGTTCACTCATTGGGGACCTTACGACGACAGACACATGATCTGCCGCTTCGTCACCAGTTGGGCCACCACAGACGAGGAGTTACAAATATTAAAGGATTGTCTGTGACTACAGACAATCCTTTAATATTCTCTTTCCTTCATAAGTGTTGACGTTAAGCCAAACGGA
>Ga0310786_10013086_pt1 | contig 10241 bp, 4 predicted proteins | sample AusTroGonzalo_MG_FD_203881 | JGI IMG/M metagenome (GOLD analysis project Ga0310786, IMG submission 203881) | Bovine rumen microbial communities from tropical cattle in Woodstock, Queensland, Australia - Gonzalo_03 (v2) (version 2) | ecosystem: Host-associated > Mammals > Digestive system >... | reverse complement strand
CAAGGACGTGAAGAAGCTGGTGCCTGAAGGCATCGCCGGCCGCGTACCTTATAAGGGCACCGTGCAGGAAGTCATCTACCAGCTCACCGGTGGCCTCCGCTCTGGTATGGGCTACTGCGGAGCACCCGACATTGACGCCCTCCACAACGCCCGCTTCACCCGCATCACCAATGCCGGTGTTCAGGAAAGCCATCCCCATGACATCACAATTACCAGCGAAGCACCCAATTATTCCAGACCCGAATAAACCCTCATAAGTCCCAGAAACAAACAAAATCAACAATAATGAAACTGAAAACACTTTTTGCGGCTTGCCTGATGAGCGTCGCCGCAACAGCACAGACAGAAGATCCGGTGATAATGACTATTAACGGTGAGCCTGTCACCCGTTCCGAGTTTGAATACTCCTATAACAAGAACAACTCTGAAGGTGTCATCGACAAGAAATCGGTAAAGGAGTACGTGGACCTCTTCGTAAACTACAAGCTGAAGGTCTTTGCTGCCATTGATGCGAAATACGACACGTTACAGTCATTCAAAGATGAGTTCGCCCAGTACCGTGACCAGCAGGTGATGCCCATGCTTGTTACTGACCTGGACATGGAGGCTGAGGCTCAAAAAATCTACGACCAGACGGTGGAACGCATTGGCCCTGACGGCTTGGTGCAAACGGCTCATATCCTTATCAGGTGTGAGCAGCAGGCCCCACAGGAGGAGTGGGACAAGGCCCGTGTGCGTGTTGACTCCATCTACAAGGCCTTACAGGAGGGGGCTGACTTTTCCGAGTTAGCCACAAAACTGTCACAGGATCCTGGTTCAGCCCGTCAGGGCGGTCTGCTGCCTTTTGTTCAAAGAGGTCAGTTCGTCAAGGAATTTGAGGATGCCGCCTTTGCCCTGAAGGACTCCGCCGAGCTGTCGCCTGTGGTGCAGTCGCCCTTCGGCTACCATATCATCCAGTTACGCGGTCGCAAGATGCTGGAACCCTTCGAGTTCCACCACGATGCCATCATGAAGTTCATGGAGCAGCGTAACATGCGTGACCAGGTGGCAGCCGCCAAGGTGGATACACTGGTGAAACAGACGGGTGTGGACCGTAAGCAACTGTTAGAGCAGAAGGCTGCCGAGCTGTCGCAGAACGACGAGGAGCTGAAATACCTCATTCAGGAGTATCACGACGGGCTGCTGCTCTACGAAATCAGCAACCAGCTTGTCTGGGACAAGGCTGCCAAGGACGAGGCAGGACTCGCCAAGTACTTTAAGAAGCATAAGAAGGACTATAGCTGGAGTGAGCCTCGTTTCAAAGGTATGGCCTATCATGTGAAAGAGCAGGGAGATGTAGAGGCTGTAAAGAACTGCGTAAAGAAGTTAGCTTTCGACAAATGGGCTGATGCGCTGCGCACCACGTTCAATGCCGACAGCGTTATCCGCATCCGTGTAGAGAAAGGCATCTTCAAAAAAGGTGACAATGCCCTTATAGACAGCGTTGTCTTCAAGAAGGACACTACTGTGAACCACCTGAAGGACTATCCCATCGACGCCACCTTCGGCAAAATACTGAAGAAAGGCCCTGAAGACTATACTGACGTGAAGGGTCTTGTTGTGGCCGACTATCAGGAGCAGCTTGAGAAGGAATGGGTAGCCCAGTTACGTCGCCGCTACACCTGGACCGTCAATGAGGACGTGCTTGAAACCGTAAACAACCACGAATGAAAAGAGTTTTAGCAACAGCTGCCTTGTTTTGGGGGATGATGAGCGCTATAAGCGCTATAAGTCCTATGGAGTCCATGAGTCCTAAGGACTCGCTCGGCCAAATCGTTGATGAAGTGATCTGGGTAGTGGGTGATGAGCCTATCTTGAAAAGCGATGTTGAGGTAACACGTATAGAGGCCGCCATGGACGGCATACGATGGAAGGGAGACCCCGACTGTGCCATCCCAGAGCAGATAGCCCTACAGAAATTGTTCCTCCATCAGGCTGCCATCGACAGCATCGAGGTGACAGAAGCCGAAATCTCACAGCAGATGGAGGCCCGCATTGACTATATGGTGCAACAGATTGGCTCACGTGAGAAGTTGGAAGAGTATCGTAAGCAGTCGATGACGGAGATTCGTCAGTCGATGCACGACGACCTACGCGACCAGATGATGATCCAGCGTATGAAAGAACACCTGGTTAAAGACATACAGGTGACACCAGCTGAGGTACGCCGCTTCTTCAAGAGCATGCCCACCGACAGTATCCCCTACGTGCCGACTGAAGTTGAGGTGCAGATTATCACCCAAACGCCCCGCCTTGAGCAGGAGGAAATCAATCGCGTGAAGGACGAACTGCGCAGTTATACTGACCGTGTAAACAGAGGTGAGTCGTCGTTCCAGACATTGGCCCGCCTCTACAGCGAAGACCCGGTTTCAGCCCGACAGGGTGGTGAGCTGGGTTACACCGGCCGTGGCCAGTGGGTGCCTGAGTTCGCCAACGTGGCGTTCAATCTTACTGACCCCAAGAAAATCTCGAAGATTGTTGAGACAGAGTTCGGCTTCCACATCATACAGCTTATTGACAAGCGCGGTGACAAGGTCAATGCCCGCCACATCTTGCGCAAGCCCGTGGTGAGTGACTCAGCCATCTACGTTGCTTTAAGCCATCTGGACTCCGTAGCCGACTTCATTAGGACAGGTTCGACACCGCCGATGCTGAAGGCGTTCTTCACTGGTGACAAGTTCACCTTTGAAGATGCTGTTGTAGTCTATTCCGACGATAAGGACACCCGCAACAACCGTGGTCTCATGGCTAACCGTTCTGAGCGTGGACAGACATCGCGCTTCCAACTGCAGGAACTCCCGCCAGAGGTGGCGCGTGCCGTCGACTCACTGATGGTGGGTGAGGTGTCACGTTCGTTCCAGATGATTAACGACAAAGGCAGGACTGTCTGTGCCATTGTCAAGCTGAAGAGCCGCAGAGAGGGCCATAAGGCCACTATCACTGAAGACTTCCAGGTGATGAAAGACATGGTACTTGAGAAACGCCGGTCGGAAGCCCTGCACGAATGGGTAGTGAATAAGATTAAGGACACCTACGTGCGCCTCAACGACAACTACTGCGACTGCGAGTTTGAGTATGAAGGATGGGTGAAGTAGGACCTTGATTCGAGACAGATAGAGATTTGAGTTTTATGAATAGACTTTATTCGGGAGTTTCACTGCTACTCTTGGGCTTGTGTGTCTATACACAGGCGGGAACAGCTATCACCCAAATCTCAAAATTCGATTCTCAAGTCTCAAATCAAAATCAAGACCGCATCTACCTCATCCATGCCGACCAGCTCACTTACGACCGTTGGAAGAATTCCGGGGCGCAGGTGTTGGTGGGCAATGTGCAGTTCGAGCACGCTGGAGCAAAACTATACTGCGACAGTGCCAACTTCTTCGAGGCCACCAACTCGTTTGAGGCTTTCGGACATGTTCGCATGATGCAAGGTGACACGCTCTCACTACACAGCGACTTTGGCTACTACGACGGCAATGAGCAGATTATGCAGGCTCTCTACAACGTTGTGTTGCGCCACCGTACAACAATTCTCTATACAGACTCACTCTTCTACGACCGCATCTGGAACATGGGCTACTTCCAGGAAGGTGGACGACTGGTTGACAACACCACCACGCTGACCAGCGACTGGGGGGAGTACCACACCGACTCAAAAGAGGCCGTCTTCTATTATGACGTACACATGGTGGACAAGAAGTTCCTGCTTACCACCGATTCCCTCTACTACGACACGCAGCGTAAGCGCGCCCATATTGTGGGGCCATCTGACATCACCTCCGGCAACAGCCACATCTATTCCGAATTAGGCTATTATAACACCATTACTGAGGAGGCTGAGCTGATGAACCGTTCGGTACTAACCAACCAAGGCAAACGCTTGGTAGGCGACAGTCTGTGGCACAACGGGAAAACAGGCCGTAACGAAGCCTACCGCAACGTCATCTTCACTGACACCATCAACCGTAACCAGCTCTATTGCAACTTCGGCATCTATGAAGATTCCATCGGTTATGCCCTCTGCACCGATAGTGCCATGGCTGTGGACTACTCGCAACGAGACTCGTTGTTCATGCACGCCGACACATTCAAGGTGTTCTCTTTCAACCTCAATACCGACTCTGTCTACCGTGAGCTGCATGCTTACAACAAGGTCAGGGCGTATCGCATCGACCTGCAGGCCGTCTGTGATTCATTGGTCTACAACTCCAAGGACTCATGTATGACACTCTATCGTGACCCCATCGTATGGAACGTGAATCAACAGTTGCTCGGCGAGATTATCGAGGTCTTCATGAAGGACTCGGTCATCGACCATGCCCACGTCATCAACCAGGCCTTCAGCATCGAAGAGCTGAACGAGAAGGAATGTTATAACCAAGTGTCGTCGAAGGAGATGTTCGCCTTCTTCAAAGACGGAGAGATAGAGGAGGCACAGGCCAAGGACAATGTCCTCGTGGCCTACTACCCGGAAGACAAAGCCGACTCGTCGTTCGTGGGACTCGTCTCGATGCAGACCAGCGACCTGCGTATGTTCATGGTCCAAAAGAAGCTCCATCGTATCTGGACGCCCAAGAGCGACGGCACCATGTACCCCATGAGCCAGATTCCTCCAGCCAAGCGCTACTTGGAGAACTTCGCGTGGTTCGACTATGTGCGGCCGCTCTCCAAACAGGACATCTTCAACTGGCGGGGCAAGAAAAAGGGCACCGAGCTGAAACCACAGAAAAGACGTGAACCGCCCAAACGAAATACTGAACAACTACCATAACTAACGATTACTAACATGGAAAACAAACTGATTACAAAACCTCTATTGCTCTTCATCATGGCGTTGTCGTGCCTCTCGGCATACGCCATAGGCGGCGACGGCAACTATTTCGTGCAGACCTTTGAAGACCTGACCACCTATCCGGAAACGAAGATGGACAGCGAACAGACGTTTGTAGTGGAAGGTCAAGGCGAGTGGATTTACTTCAATGCCTTCCAGGCCACAAACAGCAGCTATATCCCCGACGGGTCAGAGCACAACCTACGTATGCCCAAGAGCGGAAGCTACGTGGTGACACCAGTAGTGGCAAACGGCGTCAGCCGCGTCACGTTCGATATCGGTCGCGCCTCAGTGAAGGTGTACACCTCTACCGACGGCGGAACCACCTGGACGGAAGCCGGACAGACCACCAACGGCAAGAAGGTGACAGTAACGGTGAACAGCGAGGCCGTGAACCGCATCAAGGTGGCCAACGATGCCTCGAAGGATGCCGACATTGACAACCTCGCCGTCTATGCCCAGACCTACGACACGCCTGTGGAAGTGGCTACCGGCGAGGTTGCCGACATCACAGTCAGCAGTGCCACGTTGAGTGGCAGCATCACGAAGCAGGAGGCGGAAGTGACGGAGGTGGGCTTCGTATGGAGCACCACCAACAAGGAACCAACACTCAGCGACAATGTGGCCACAGCCCCCTTGGCTGAGTCTTTCACCGCCGCATTGACGGGCCTCCGTGAGGGTGCTACCGTCTACTACCGCGCCTATGCCAAATACGGTGACACACAGACTTACGGTTCCGTGAAGTCGTTCAAGACCTTGATTGACGAGACGGCACAGACCGTGGACGAGGAAGGACGCTATTTCGTCCAGGACTTCGAGGACCAGTCGACCTACCCAGCCAACTCGTCAGCCGTAGACGCTGAGTACTACGTTCCCGGACAGGGCACGTGGATTTACACCAAGGCAGGCCTCTCAACCAACAGCAACTACACTAACGGCTCCACCGCCAACCTGCGTATGCCAAAGAACGGCTCGTATGTCATCACCCCGGTACTGAACAGCGGCGTGAAGAAGGTCACATGGATTCAGACACGTAAAGAGGTAACGGCCTACACGTCTGCCGACGGCGGTGACAGTTGGACTGCCGCCACCATCACGAGCGATGGCAAGCTGCGCACCGTGACGGTGGAGAGTCTGAACGTGAACCGCATCAAGCTGGCCAACGACACAGGCAGTGACGCCGATATTGACGACCTCACAGTTTATGCCCAGGCCTTCGGCACACCCGCGACGGTGGTGACCGGCCAGGCCTTCAACATCACCAAGAACTCCGCCGAGGTGAACGGCGAGATAGCCGACCGTGGCGACCAGCCCATCACCGAGGCCGGCATCATCTGGAGCCTGAACGCCCAGCCGTCATTGGCTGACAACAGCGTTGAGGCCGAAGACCCCACACAGGACAATATCTCCGTGCTCATCACCGGTCTGAAGGCCGAGCAGACAGTCTACTACCGTGCATACGCCCTGTCGAATGCCGGCTATGCCTTTGGCGACGTGTTGTCGTTCCAGACAGCTGAGGCCACTCCCGCCGTCGTTGCCACTACCGACGTGACCAAGAGCGGCAAGAAATACCGCTTAGGAGGTATCGTCACCGACGACGGCGGCATGGAGCTGACAGAGGTCGGTGTCATCTACGGCAAGGAACCCGGTCTGGATTATAATAAAGGTACGCGCGTAGCCATGTCACGACCTTCATATAAGTTCTCCACCAGCGTCGCCCTCGACGAGGCCACCACTTACTACCTCCGCGCCTACGCCATCACGGCCAAGGGTACAGCCTACGGTGAGGAGAAAGAGTTCGTGACCGAGGACATCCCCGAAACGCCTGATGACATCAAGGGAGAGGAAATCTGGTGTTCGTCCGACGGCAACGACCAGACGGCCGACGGCTCACAGGAACGTCCCTTCTTTGACCTGCAAAAGGCCATTGCCATCGCACAGCCCGGCGACCGTATCTGGATGAAGGCCGGTACGTATGTCTATGACAAACGTATCAACATCGACGACACCAACGGTGAGCCTGACAAGCTGATTGAACTGTTCGGTTATCAGGGCCAGGCCGTGCTCGACTTCTCGGGCATGCCCTATCATGCCCACTCGAACAACCCCTATCAGGGTGTGCGCCTGACCAGCTCGTATTGGCACTTCAAGAACATCGACATCACCAACGCCTCCGACAACGGTCTGCTCATCGAACGCAATAAACCCACGGGCGGCTCTTCCTCAGACATTATCAACCGCACGCAGGACGGCCACGACAACATCATCGAATTGTGCAACTTCTATCGCAACGGCGACACCGGACTGCAGATGAAGAACCTCGCCGCCAACAACAAGGTCATCAATTGCGACTCTTACCTGAACTGCGACGAGGGCGAAGGCGACGCCGACGGCTTCGCGCCGAAGCTCTCCGTAGGTGACAACAACTATTTCTACGGATGCCGTGCCTGGGCCAACTCGGATGACGGCTGGGACGTGTTCTACAAGAAGGACGGTGGCTTCGGTGACAATATGACCATCGTCATCGAGAACTGTATCTCGTACAAGAACGGATTCCTCGACCTGCAGACCATTGCCCCTGACGGCAACGGCAACGGCTACAAATGCGGTTCCAACCAGGGGGCCATGAACGTTGTGCTGAACCGTTGCCTCGCCATTCACAACAAAGCCAAAGGTTTCGACCAGAACCACAATGCCGGCGACATCATCATGAACAACTGCACAGGCATGACGCTGAAGAGTCTCTGTGGTGAGAAGAGCTACAGCTACCGCATCTACGAAGCCATCGCTTCCGGCCATGAGGTGCGGCTGACCAATTGCATTGCCATCAACGACAACGATGCCACCGACAAGCGTGACAAGAACACCGGTCTTCCCAAACCGGGTGAACATGGTAAGTACGGCGAATACGGACGTTTCGAGGTGGACGAGACGCTCGACGGCATGACCATCACCACCTGCGAGTTCCATAAAGCCGCCCCGACACAGTTTGTCAACACCGACAACGACGAGGAACTCATCGCCGACCGCGACGAGGACGGCAACCTGCCTGAGATCACGTTTGCTCACCTCAAGGAGGGTTCGTTCCTCATTGATGCCGGTACGAAGATTGACGCCACCACATACCGTGGCATTGAGGTGAACGGCATTGAATACACCGGCGAGGCCCCCGACCTGGGTGCCTACGAGTATGACGGCGAGATTGGCAACGCCATCTTAGAAACTTGGACCTCCGAGCGCAACAACGTCAGCCTCTTCCAGGCACAGAATGGTATCTTGATAGCGACCGTCAGTGGTCCTGAGGGCTTAGGCACTTACAAGGCTACCCTCTACGACGCTTCCGGCCGTATCCTCGGCCAGCACCATTTCTGCGGCAAGACCACCGCCCTCCGTCTGCCGAAAGGCGTGAACGGCATGGTGGTGCTGAAGGTAGAAGGCGACAACGGTTTCCATGGTACTCTCAAGGCAGTCATTAAGTAACTCCAGAACTCCCGAACTCCTGAACTCCAGAACTCCAGAACTCCTGAACTCCTGAACTCCTCCGACATGTCCGACATCATCCAGCTTCTTCCCGATAGTGTTGCCAACCAGATAGCGGCCGGCGAGGTGATACAACGCCCCGCCTCGGTCATCAAGGAACTGGTTGAGAACGCCGTCGATGCCGGTGCCAAATCCGTCCACGTGGTGGTCGTTGATGCCGGCCGGACGTTGATACAGGTGGTTGACGACGGCAGTGGCATGTCCGAGACCGACGCACGCTTAGCCTTCGAGCGCCATGCCACGTCAAAGATACGCAAGGCCGACGACCTATTCTCTCTTCACACAATGGGCTTCCGTGGCGAGGCCCTGCCGTCGATAGCTGCGGTGGCGCAGGTGCAGCTCACCACGCGCACCGTCCATGAGGACATTGGCACGCGACTGACGCTTCAGGGTTCGAAAACTGTTTCCCAGGAGCCTGTGGCTTGTCCTGTGGGTTCCAACTTCAAGGTCGAGAACCTCTTCTTCAATGTTCCTGCGCGACGCAAGTTCCTGAAGAGCAACGCCACCGAGCTCAACAACATCCTCACCGCCTTCCAGCGCATCGTACTGGTCTACCCCGACATAGCCTTCTCCCTGCACAGCAACGGTCAGGAGCTGCTCACCCTCCGCAGCGGCACGCTCCGTCAGCGCATCGCCGATGTCTTCGGCCATAAGCTGTCAGCCGACCTCCTGCCGATTGAGGTCGACACGACCCTATGCCGCATCACCGGATTCGTGGGCAAGCCGGAGGCGGCCCGTAAGAAAGGCGGCCTCGACCACTTCTTCGTCAACGGGCGCTACATGCGCCACCCCTATTTCCACAAAGCCGTCATGTCTGCCTACGAACGACTTGTGCCCGAAGGACAGGCCGTACCCTACTTCGTCTACTTCGACGTTCCGCCTTCAGACATCGACGTGAACATCCATCCCACCAAGACGGAGATTAAGTTTGAGAACGAACAGGGCATCTGGCAGATTCTCTCCGCTGCCGTAAAAGATGCGTTAGGGCGCTTCTGCGACGTGCCGTCCATCGACTTCGATACCGAGGGCCGTCCCGACATTCCCGTCTTCAACCCTCACCAAGACCGCGTCGAGGCGCCACGGGTGCAGTACAACCCCGACTACAACCCCTTCAGGAGTAATGGGACTAACAGGAAGAGCCAGGGGATGGGAGGCGACTGGCAGCAACTCTACGACGCTGCTCTGTCGCCAAGACCTTCACAAGACCATACCTCGCTCTTTCCCGACACCTTCGATGCCGACGTGCCTGCCGACCAGACGCTCATCGCCGAGAAGTCGCCGGTTCACTATCAGTACAAGGGCCGCTACATCATGACCGCCGTGAAGTCGGGCCTGATGATTATCGACCAGCGGCGGGCCGACATACGCATCCGTTACGAACGCAACCTGCAACGGATGACACAGCACAAGCCCGACACACAGCGACTGCTTTTCCCCGAAGTGGTTCAGCTGCCACCCTCCGATGATGTGCTTCTCCAGCAATACCTGCCCCTGCTGCAAGCCATGGGCTTCGACCTCCAGTCATTAGGTGGTGGCAGCTATGCCATCGGCGGCATCCCATCGGGCTTCGAAGACATGAATCCCGTGACACTGGTTAACGGCCTTCTCGCCGACATCACAGACAGTGGCGCTGTGGCACCCGAACAGCTACACGCCACGCTGGCCCTCAGTCTGGCCCGCCACGCAGCGGTTGAGCCTGGCCAAGTTCTTTCCAACGAAGAGATGGAACGAATGGTAAACGAGCTGTTTGCCTGCCAGAACGTCAACTACACGCCCGACGGCCGCGCCATTCTCTGCATCTTACCCCAAAGCGACATCGAGCAGCTGT
>Ga0310786_10013084_pt1 | contig 10242 bp, 4 predicted proteins | sample AusTroGonzalo_MG_FD_203881 | JGI IMG/M metagenome (GOLD analysis project Ga0310786, IMG submission 203881) | Bovine rumen microbial communities from tropical cattle in Woodstock, Queensland, Australia - Gonzalo_03 (v2) (version 2) | ecosystem: Host-associated > Mammals > Digestive system >... | reverse complement strand
CGGTGTAATCCTTGTGGTTCCAAATGAGCGTGTCAAACGAGCGGGCGGTGCTGCTGTAAGAGCCGTTGGAGGCGCTGCCCCAACTGTTGTTCATGACGCGGGCGCCCTGATTGTAGGTGTCCTCCAGCTCGGAATCGGAGCCTGTGTAAAGCCCGGCATCGGCGCCGCAGGCCAAAACGTAGAGGTTGGCTCCCGGCGCCATGCCCTTGAACTGGCCGTCGCTGGCAGATCCTGTTCCGCACATGGAGCCCGCCACATGAGTGCCATGTCCGCTGTTGTCGTACCAGTCGGTGCTGCTGCCACGCTCCCGTGAGGCGCCGCTGGTGACCTTTCCGCTGACACGTTTGTTCTTGAAATCCGGATGAATGTTTGCGGTGTCGCCGTTGTCCAATCCGGAGTCGTGCAGGCAGACCGTCTGGGAAGAGCCGTTGTAGCCCCGCATGGTCAGCTCGTCCACGTTGCAGCAGTGGGAGGAGCGCGACATGTCGTTCATGGCCACGGGATCCACATAGCTTTCGATGGCGGCGACCTCGCCCATTTTGGCGAGACGCGCGATCTGAGAACCGTTGAGGTGGGCCGTCAGCGCCGGGCAGATGGTTTCCGAGATGACCCGGTATTCCACGCCCTCTTCGTCCAGGACGTCTTTGACCGTTTGTAAAAATTCATCGCGGGTAACGGCCACTAGAACGTAGCGCGGATTATCGGCGGAAGCCGCGCCGAAGATCCCGTTGTCAAGTTCGCAGACCGTCTTGTATTCCGGCAGGAATTCCCCCAGGTAAACAAAGGAAAAAAGTTCTCTGAGTCTGGCGATCTGCTCTTCCGTTCCCTCCAGGATGTAGGCGTTGGGAGGAACGTGGCCGTAAATGGAAAGCCCTAATTCTTTTATTGCCTCCTGCTCTTCTGGATCGAAGTTCGTCTCGGGCTGCGCCAGATACAGCCTGGTTCCGGCGGGGGAAGGCAAGCAAACAGGTTCCCGCGGGACGGTGCTCATAAGGGAAGTGTTGGCGGTGTCTAAGGTGGTTTTGGCGAGCTCGATTTTGCCGGGATCGGCAAGGGAGGTCAGAGCAACTGTTAGAACAAATGCGTATAAGGCTTTTTTCATTTAGTTTTTCCCGTTTATTTTCTTTTCAGAAGAACACGGAGTCCGAGAGCGATCATGATAAGCGCGATCCCCGGTTCAGGCACCAGGGTGAAGTTAGCTTTGGAGGTGCCGGCCTCATAGGTGGTCGCGCCTTTGAAAATTCTGTATTTCAGGCAATAGGTGGCTTTGTAGGGAAAATTCGTCGGGGAGAGGCTGGTGTAGTCCCAAACGTAGGTTCCGGTCTTCTCGCCCGCGGTGGTGAGAAGCTCGAAAGAGACGTCGGGGTCTTCGATATCGACCGCGGTGACGGTGATCCTGCGGTCGTAGTTCTTCTTCTCCCAAGCGGTGCTGTAAGGAATGGGATAGGTTGGGAGAAGCAGCCTTGTCTTGGATGTTGTGTCCAGGTCGAGATTCGACCAGCTGGTCTCTTTCGGTGGCGTGGCCGTTATGGGATAGGGCGATTCGACGCTGCCGTAATTGAAGACCAGAGAGCAGGGCTGCGGCCCAGACATGATGTTGGCACCCCTGACTATGACGGTGTAGCGTCCGGCGGGTCCGCTCAGGCGGATAACTTCGACGTTGTTTATATGATCGTCAAGGCTGCTGCGCGCTCCTCCAGGCGCGATGACGGTGAGATCAAGGTCGTTCACCAAGGCGCGGGCAGCTCCGATCGTGCCGGGATAGTCGCTCCAGACCAAGCCGACCGCCAGATCGTTTTCGTTGTATTTCTCAAAGTAATTGGTGACGGCGGATCCTGTCTCGCTCAGGATGAATTCCTCAAAGAGCATGTCTCCGTCTATAGGTTCCAGGCTTTGCTTAATGTTTACCTGCCCGTGTCCTTCCGCGTAGTTGGGACGGGTGTCGGGGACTTCCAGAAAGCCGCCGAACTGTCCGGGGTAGAGTGTGCGGGCGCCGCAGAGGATGATGGCCTTGACCAGTGAAGCGCTGGGGGAATCAACTCCGCGGTTCTTGACCAGATAGTCTCTTATGACGGCGGCGCAGCCGGCGGCTATGGGCGAAGACATGCTGCAGCCCGTCTTGGAGACGTAATATTCGCTTCTGACGCTGGTGTGCTCCCTGCTGGCGTTGCAGGAGTAGATGCAGGAGCCGGGGGCCACGATGTCAGGCTTTACGCGGCCGTCGGAGCAGGGGCCGCGGCCGGACAGCGAGAACAGCCCCTGGTAGCGTCCGTTGTCGGGGCAGGCGTCCGGTGATTCCGTGGGGCGGTAGCTTTCAGAGGCGCCAACCGTAATAGCGTTCTTGGAGCAGGCGCCTTTGGAAAGGGTGCACTCCGTGGGAAGATCGAGCTTGGTGTTCCAGTTGCCGGAGGCGAAGCAGACGGTGTAATCAGGATGATTCCATATGAGCGTGTCGTAGGTGCGGCTGATGTTGTTGTACGCTCCGTTGTCTGACTTGCTGCCCCAACTATTGTTCATGACGCGGGCGCCTTCTTCGTAAGTTATCTCAAGGTCCGAATCAGTTCCGGCGTAGATGCCGGCCGCGCCGCCGGCGGCCAGCACGAAAATGGAAGCCGCGGGCGCCATGCCTTTGAATTGACCGTCGTTGGCGGAGCCGTTGCCGCACATCGAGCCCGCTACGTGAGTGCCGTGCCCGCTGCTGTCATACCATTTGTCGTAGCCTCCGCGCTCGTTGGCTACCCCGCTGGTGGCGCGTCCGCTGACGCGCTTTCCTTTAAAATCGGGATGGATGTTGTCGACGTCGCCGTTGTCGAGCCCGGTGTCGTGCAGGCAGACAGTTTGAGTGGAACCGTCGTAGCCGTCCATTATGATATCTTCTAAGTTGCAGCAATAGTCGGATCTCGCCACGTCGTTCATGGCGACGGGATCTGAATAGTTTTCAATCGAGGCGACCTCGCCCATCTTGGCGAGGCACGCGATCTGCGCGGCCGTCAGCCTGGCGATCAGGGAGGGGCAGAAAGTTTCCGAGGCGACTTCGTATTTGATGCCTTCCTTATCCAAAACCTTTTCCACGGATGTCAGGAATTCGCTCCTGGTCACGGTCACCAGCACGCGGCGCTGATAACTGGCGGAAGCAATTGGGTCGAGCTCGCAGACCGTCTTGTATTCCGGCAGGAATTCTTCCAGATAGAGGAAGTCAAAAAATTCTTTGAGATCACTGATCTGCTTTTCCGTTCCCTCCAGAATATAGGCGTTGGGAGGGACGTGGCCGTAGAAGGAAAGACCAAGCTCAGTCACTGCTTTCCGCTCTTCCTGAGTGAAGTTCCTTTCCGGCTGGGCCAGGTAAAGTCTGGTGCCGGATGGCGAGGGCGTTTGCGCGGCAACGTCCATAAGGCGGGCTTTCGAAGCGTCCAGCGTGGCCTTGGCCAGCTCTATCTTTCCCGGATCGGCCAGAACGGCCAGGGGAAGCAGGCAGAGGAAAAGCAATTTTTTCATGAGTGGGAAAAAATTCTGTGTTTTAGGGAAAGCCCGCCTTCATTTGAAGGCGGGCTTAACTTCAGTTTTTATATCAGGGAAGCAGGAAGACGCGGCAGCCGATGGCGGCGTTGCGGTTAGCCGGGCTGAAGCGGATGCGGTTGGCGGCTCTGATATTGGAGCCTTGGCCTCCGAAGTTTCCGCTGCGCAGGACGCGGTAATCGCTGGACGTCGGTCCCACCGGGTCGGTGGTATAGGACGTGATGTTTTCAGTGAACCAGTCCAGAGTGTACTCCAGGGCGTTGCCGTGCATGTCGTAGGTGCCGATAGAGCTGGCGCCCTTCATGCCCACTTCGTGGATGGAGCCGCCGGCGTTGGCAGTGTACCACGCCACGTCGCCGGCGCCGCTGTAGTTGCTGTCGAAGACTACGCCGTTGTTCCAGCGGCTGCTGCCCCAGAAGCCGTCGGTGGTGCGGTCGGAGGTGCCTTTGTCGCGGCAGGCCATTTCCCACTGCGCCTCGGTCCCGAAGTCGAAGGTCATGGCGTAGCCGGTCTTGGCTCTCAGCTTGCCGAAGAAACTGGTGCTGTCCACGCGGTGGTCGGTCTTGTTGGGCCAGGTGACGCCGTAGGTGGAGCCGCGGAAATCGGCGTAATAAAGATTGCCTTTCGGCATGCAGCTCGTGCCGGAGGTGTTGGAGTTGATCCTGTCATACTGGCCTTCGGTCAACTCGAAAACGCCCACGTAGAATGTCTTGGTGATGGTCACCGTGTGCTGGGCCTCATAGTTGGCCGTCCTGCCCGCTTCGGTGGAGGCGGAGCCCATCACGAAGGAGCCGGCTTCCACTCTGCGGAACCAGAGCTCGGCGTACTTGGAGCTGGCGCCGGAAGAGGTGCTGGGGCCCGCGGTGCCGTAGGTCATTTTGTAAGTGGAGAGGTTCAGGGTAAGGTAGGTGGCCTCGTCCGTGACGTCCTCGGCGTAGACGCCGATCTGATAATTCTTGGAGTCAACGTCCGTGCCAAGCTGCGCCGCGGCGTCCCAGGTGGTGCGCTTGGCGCCGTCGCCCAGGATGATTCCGGTGAAGCCTTCGCCTTCCAGATTGGTGAGCTCGAAGGGTTCGCCTTCTTCTCCGAGTTTGCAAAAGAATTTAACGCTGAAGACCGGCGTGGTCTTGCCGGAATTCGAGGTCAAGGTGTAGTCGATGTCAACTTTTCCGTCCCAGGGCCAGCGCTGAACGCTAGTTTGATCGGAGACGGCGTTTTCCGCCAGGGCCAGGCCCGCAAAAGCGGCGGTCAGGGCAAACATGTATAAAGCTTTTTTCATATTAGTTGTTTCCTTTTCTTTCCGGTTAAAATCTCTTCACAAAAGCGCAAAGGCCCAAGGCCAGCGCAAGCAGCATAACGCCGGGCTCGGGAAGCACGGTGAAGCTCGCTTCCGAAGTTCCGGACTTGACGGTGGTCGAGCCTCTTTTGATCGTGTACTCCAAAGAATAGGTGGCGGTGCGGGGCAGTTCCTCGGGGGAGAGGCTGTTGTAATTCCAAACGTAAGTCCCGGTCTCTTCGCCGGTGGTGTTCACCAGCTGGAAAGCGACGCTGGCGTCGTCGACCTGCTTCGCCGTGACGGTGATCGTCTTATCGTAGGCTCCCTTCGCCCAGTCGGTGCTGTAAGGGATGGCATAGGTTGGGAGGAGAGTCTTGGTTTGGGAGGTGGTGTCAATGTCCAGCCTGGACCAGGAGGTGCCTTCCGGCGTTGAGACCGCCATAAGAGAGGTCGCCGCGAGGGCGAGCGTTAATAGAAGAAGTTTTTTCATATAACCTGTTGGTTAGTGGGTTAAAGGTTGGAATATCTATTTGGTTGAAACTTATTTTTGCTTTCTCGCGCAGGCCAGGGCCAGGAGAACGGCGAGGCCAGGGAGAGCAGGCTCCGGCACGCCCTTGGGCACCAGCCGGATCTGGAAGTTGTCGAGGCAGATGCCGGCATCGTCGCAGCCGCAGAAAAGCTTGAAAGCCTTCAGGTATTCGTTGTTCAAAACCTCGTCGTCGATGCCGTCCGGGTAGTTGATGCGGCTGTCGGCGTCTTCCATCTCGTATTCGTTTTCACCGAAGACAACGGAAAGAAGCGTCTTGTACTCATAGTCGATGAGCTGGCAGTTGAAGCGCTCGGAGAAAGCGAACCACGCGCCGTTTTCGACCGGGACTGAGGAGGCGGCGTGCTCTTCCCACCAAGTGGTGTTCTCGATGTCGTTGAGCCTCAAAGCGACCGGCAGACCGGCCTTCGCGTCATCCAGATAGAAGGTCACATCGTTCATGCGGTGGGATTCGTCCTGGGAGAGCAGGAAGTAAGCGTCGGAATGCAGTTCTCCCGCGCGGTCCACGAAGGTGGAGGGAATGTAGATGTCCGCGGAGCAGACCACGTCGAAGTCGGGTGCGGTCTCGGCGGGGATGTTGAGATTGAGCCCATAACCGCAGTAAGCTGACCAGTCGTTGGCGTTGACGATCTTCATGACTTTCTTGCCGGTGCCGGCGGGATCGTCAACCACGTCGCAGCGATTGTGGCCGCTGTACTTGACCCAGCAGGGATCCTGCTCGGAAAGTTCGCCCTTTACCACTGAGCCGGATTCGGTAGTTTTCTGGAGCCTGTTGAAGTCGGAGGCGTACATGACATAGCCTTTTTCCGGTGAGCCGCTCTGGATGGCCAGGGTCAGGTCGATGGGCTCAGCGCCTTCGATGTCGGAAGTGAAGCGGACCACCGGGCGGTAGAAGCCCAAATCGAGCTTGGAGCGGTCTATCTTGGCCACAAAGCGGAAGGAGCTCCAGACGGTGCCGTTGGTGGCGGCCTGCAAGTACTCGCCGCCCTCTATGACTTCGGAGCGGAAATTGAAATTGCCGGCCCCTTTGTTGTTGACCACGATGGCCACTGTGTCGGCGGAGTAAGAGACAGGGCTTTCGGGCGCCACCACGCTTATGACCGGCGGCTCGTCGCCCTTGGATATGGCTTCGTAGACGATGTCGTCCAGATAGTAGTCGTCCGCGTAAGTTACAGTAGAGATCAGAAGCTCGTTGAAGTAATCCTTAGGCGCCGCGCTGGTGATGGGGATGTCGAGGTCGTCGTAGGTAACGTCGCCGAAGGTTATGCTCAGCAAGCGGCGGTTCAGAGGATCGGCGTTGTAGGTGAAAGAGAAGGGGAACCATTCACCCACGGGGACCGAGTAGTCTTCGCCGAAGGGAAGGGCCATGTTTTCGCTGGAGACCACGACGATGCTGCCGTCGCTCTGGAAATAATACGCGCCCATCTGATTCGACTTGTCAGTGCCGATCTGGAAAGGCGAGTAATTGCCGCCCACCACGGGCAGCTTAAGCCTGCCGGAGAAGCGGAAGTTGTAGCGCTCTGAGAGGCCTTCGGGGACGTTCAGCCTAAGGGTGTTGCTCAGGCCTCTGTTGGCGATGCAGCGGTTGCCGTTGTCATCGATGACATAGACGGTGGGGTTCAGCCAGCCGGGCTCCACGTCGGTGATGATGCCCAGATCGGTGCTTTCGAAATCGCTTTCGTAGAAAATGGCGCCGCTGCTGGTCAGTGTGGAGACAGTCACGACGGTGTATTTGGTGTCCTGCCCGTTTGTGGTCTTCAGTTTGCCGCGGCCGAACTGCAGTCCCAGGGCGGAACGGTCGATGTTAAGTTTCAGATCGTAGGAAGCGGTGCCGTGGATGGTGTCGGAGTAAACTTCGTCTTCGCCGGCTCCCTCGATGGAGAGCCAGTCGGCGCCTTCCTCGACCATGGTCTCGAAGGGCATGTCGCCCGTGCCGTTGTTATATACGGTCATGGTGACCGTGTTGGTGCCGATGTAGGCGATCCTGTTGCGGGTGGCGTCCAGGTCGGAAGCGGAGGCGATGGGGACGGCCTCGATCTTGATGTTGTCCATGATGACGCCGCCCGCCTGGCCCCAGTAGAAGACCCTGAAGCGGGGGAAGTCGCCGTCGTCGCGGCTGGTGAGAGGAATGTCAAGGTCGTTGACTTCGTATTCGTTGAAGGTCATCCCCAGAAGCCTGTAGTTGCCAGGCGTGGTGTTGATGGTGACGCTGGCGTGCGTGAAACGGTTCTCATACTCGACGTAGTAGGGGAAGGTGTAGTTCGCGGCAATGGAGCGGAGTTGCAGAAGCCCGTTCTCGCTGGTGGAGAAGGAGAATTCGCCGCCGGCGTTGTCGTTGTTGCCGAAGAACATGTAATTGTAGTCGCCGAACTTGATGTCGAAGGACATCTTGAGGTTGTAGCGGGCGTAGGTGCCTTTCACGCCTTTAATAATGGTGTGGGTCCCGCCGTTTTCCTGGGGCAGATTGATGTTGATGGCTTTGGAGCTCTCATAGCCTCCGTTGACCACGTTGGCCTGGGCCATGTGCTCGGCCTGGTTGGAAGCGTAGATGGAGGACCAGGCCGGATCCTGGGCGTAGATGTCGCCGAGCTGAAGATCCTCGAAGCTTTCATAGTAGAAGACTTCGTTCTGCCAGATGACGCTAACCACCTTGGTGCCGTAAGAGCCGCCGTTGACCGTCAGCTTAGCCTTGTAATAGCCTTTTTCCTTCGTCATGTCCGGAGTCGCCGTGATAGTTTGGGAGGTGCTCACGGTGCCGCTGGCGGGGGAGACGGAAAGCCAACTGGCGTCGGAAGTGATGGAGAAGGGGATTTCCCCAGCTGAGCCGCCGTTGCCGATCTCGAAATCAAGGGAGGTCTGTCCTACGCCGATGAGCAGCTCGTCCGGAGCGATGAGGGCCGGGGAGTCGGAGCGGCTGACAGTTTCAATAGAAAGGTCGTCCCAATACGCGGCGCCCTGGGTGGACAGGCTGGAGAATTGGGTGGAGAGGCGGAGCTTCGTCATGTCGCCGGCTTCCGGGCATTCAACGTCGCACTCTTTTTCCTGGCCGTTGAGGCAGACCCCTACGACCTTGCCGTTCATGGCGTCCCAAAGGATGTAGCCGTCGTTCCAATTGCCCAGGCTGTTGAGGTTGCTGAAAGTCGGTCCGCTGGGAAAGCATTCGGCCGATCTGCCGCCCATGTTGAAGCGCAGATAAAAGAAACGGGTGTCCGATTCGCTGTTGTAGAGGGAGATCAGGTCAACGTTGGAGCCCGGCTTCACTCTGAACGAGATCTTGGTCAACTCCCGGGCGGGAGCTTCCGGGGTGGACTTGAAGGCCGGCGTGAAAAGCATGTCGTACTCCTCGGAACCGCCGTTGGTCTTGGCCAGTTTCAGAGCTTTGTTGGAGCCGTCCGCGACCACGGTGGAAGTTCCCACGTAGGGCCGCCAGAAGGACCAGCCCTCGACTGTACCCACCATTTCGGTGCCGACGTCGTAGGATTCGAAGTTTTCAGTGAACGTCACTTCCGCGAAAAGGGAAGCGGTCATGATAAGTGTTAGGAAAGCAAGGAAACGTTTCATGGAACCTGGCCTGATTTTGAGGTTATTTATTAAGCACAGCATACGCGTGCGTGTTTACAATATTATACGATAATTTTGGGATGGTTTCAATGTGTTAATACCTAAAAAGAGCGCCCGCGAGGGGCGCTCTAGGTTATTTTTTTCTGACCGCTAAGCAAAGCAAAACAAGCAGGGATCCCGCTATCCCAAGGGGCTCAGGGATGAGCGTTATTGAGGCGCTTTTTGTGTACGAGGGGACGAAGCTTTTGGAAAGGACCTGGGCGTAGATCGTGTACTGGCCTTCCTCTTCGGGAAGAGTGATGACTTTCTCTGTGTAGCTTTCTTCCCAAGCCGTTTCCTCCAGTTCTTCTTCGCTGAAAGCCCATCTTGTTCTTCTGGTGCCGTTGTCGGTGGTGAGGGTAAGGGTGACATTCCTGTCCGTGGTCTCCGCCGCGCCGTCGTTCAGCTTGAGGCTCGTTATTTCCGCGGTGGTGAATTTGTTCGTGTAGGCGTAGACGATCACGTTGGTGCTTCCTTGCATCATGCAGAGGTAATTGAGGCGCAGAACGTCCAGGATGGTCCAGGGCAGGCCGGAGCAGCGCATGGTCAGCATGAAGCAGTTCTCGAAGATCTTGGAGTTGTCGTAGCGGCAGTTGGTCTCGAACTGCAAGCCGCCCTTGTTGTAGGTCCGCCACCATTCGTATTTGTTGTTGGGGAAGGACATGTAGTAGCCCGAGCCGCCGCCTCTGTGCATGGTGACGGGGATCTGGTCGAGTTCTCGTCCGTCCTCGTGGTAGACTCTCAGAACAATGCTGGTCGGAAGATATTCGAACATCCAGCCAGTGGAATTGCAGTAGGCGTTGGAATACATTTCCGGCGGAGTCTTGCGGTAGACGCCGGCCTGGAGGTTGGCGGCCGCCGGGCCCACGCCGCAGAAGCAGTCGCCCCAGCCGTCGTAGCAGTAGCGCATGATGTCCTGCATGCCCTCTGGATCCATCCAGTTGCAGTGGTACCTTTCGCCGTTCACGGCGTTGTTCTCGGGATCCATGTCGAAGCGGTAGGTGTCGGGCAGCTGCATGGAGTGGCCCGTCTCGTGGCAGAGGGCGCCGTGTCCCGCCATGTCGAAGATGCCGGAGGCGAAGGTCTGGCCGATCCAGTAGTAGGGGGCGTTGTAGAAGGCGCCCATGGAGCCGCCCTCGTTGAAGAAGAGCTGGGTCGTGCAGTTGGTGCTGTCCGGGGCGTTGATGTTGGTGTACTGGCTGGCCTGCCTTTTGAGATAGTCTACTCTGTAACGGTCTATGATGCCGTAGGGCGCCAGGACGGTCTTGGCTCTGGCGTACTGGGCGTTCATGTAGTTTATGGT
>Ga0310786_10013082_pt1 | contig 10242 bp, 6 predicted proteins | sample AusTroGonzalo_MG_FD_203881 | JGI IMG/M metagenome (GOLD analysis project Ga0310786, IMG submission 203881) | Bovine rumen microbial communities from tropical cattle in Woodstock, Queensland, Australia - Gonzalo_03 (v2) (version 2) | ecosystem: Host-associated > Mammals > Digestive system >... | reverse complement strand
GGATTTTCTTTTGCACCTTTCAAGGAAAGAAAGGATTTTATTACGGGCTGGATAAGCGCTTGGAGGGCTTCAATATCAAAGGGCCTCAAATCTTTCTCAAGTGAAAGACCCGTATCTACTGTGTAAACGTGCGTATAGATACCACTCCCTCTATATAACTGTCCCCTGCTATCATACATATTCTTCGAGTAATTAAAATTCACCGCCTCGCGGGCATTGTCGAATCTTATACTGTTATAATATTTACTTGTATACTTAACGAGAGAATCACCAGGGTGTGTTGATTCATTGTTTGCTTTTGCAGGATCGACTTTGGAACGGGCAAAAGCCAACGCATATTTAATGGTATCTATATCATCCTTATGATATTCATAGAGATAGCTTTCAGACGACTCTTTACCTAGACGGGCAAAGGTGAGCCGAATAGAGTCCAGGGCGTTCTCTAAATTTCTACGTCTCTGACCATAAAAGCGTTCGAAAATTTCGAGAGACTGCTTCCTTTCTTCCTCGCTCTGATTCTCACGAACGGGCATCTCCCCCCAGGTCGCATGCAGAGAGGCAGTCCAACGGTGCTTAATGTTGGCGTCACCATCCTCGTTATACTGGCTGTAAAAAAAACTACAACCACTTTCTTGTAGATATTTTTCTAACTGCTGAAGCTGCTTGTTGGGTTCTTGGCAAAATGCTAAGACTGCAAATGCAGACAAACATATAAATGCAAATAGTTTCTTCATAACAATAATGTTTTAATGTCTATCTATTAATTGTGCTACTTCCTGACGTACTCGTTCCCCTCGCGAACGGATGTCCTTCATCTGTTCCATTATAGCGAGGTAGGGGTCGTTCATTTCTGGATGAATGGGGTGTACGTCTTCTGCAGCCCCTCTCTCGATCTCCTCCAAATGGGAGGCGTTAACTTCCGCTTCTGCCAGCAAAGGTTCTTCAACAAACTTACTGAGCTTATGGGGCTTATGAACTTTCCTGGGCTTAATAGGCTCTGCTTTATCAGATTTATCAGAAGTCTCTGGCACAGGCTGCTCTACAACCTCAGCCACATCAGGCTGTTCTACGACCTCAGACTCTTCTAAGGCGAGGGGCTGTTGTTCCTCTGTCGATTTTGGCGGAGCCAAGAAGATGACTACGAAGCCTACCATACAAGCGGCAACAACCAAAGGCCAGAACTTCAGCTCCCTCTTCTTTTGGAGAGGACGGGGGGTGAGGCTGCCGAGGCTCCCCAACACCTTATCTGCAAAGTCATCAGCCAACGGCGGCACCTTCGCTGCACGCTGCTTCATGGCCTCGTGCAGGAGCTTATCTATGTGATTGTCTGTCGTTGTCTTCATATTCCTATTAATTTACTGAGTTTCTGTCTTATTCTCTGCAGGCGACTGGCCAGCGGTCCGGCTGGAACCTCCATCACCTCAGCTATCTCGCCAAGCGAATGACCTTCGTAGTAACGCATATGCAGGAGGGAGCGTTCTTCGGGACGCAGATTGTCGATGGCTTTATCAAGGAGTGCGAGTCGTTCTGCCTCGGAGGAAGCCTCATCGTCCTGCGCCCATTGCGACGCATCAGGCGGAGAATACTGTTCCTCGTTCAGGGGCAGCGATTCGTAACCCTGACTGCGCAGATGGTTCAACGCCATGTTATGGGCAATGCAACTGAGCCAGGTACCGAACGAGGCCCGCTCTGGGTCGTAATCCGAAAGATGTTCGAAGGCACGCACGAAGACATCCTGCGTCAGCTCTTCCACATCCCTCATGTCCGTCACCCACTGTGCTACAAGCAACTGCACCTGGCGTCCGTACCTGTTCATCAGGAACCTGTAGCCCTGTGCTTGCCCCTGAAGGGCTGCCTGTATTATTTGCGTTTCCATCTCGGTCATGTGTTCTGCCTTTCTACCCTTATATACACAGCGATGCAAGAAATATGTCGGTCAAGGAAGAAAAATTTTCGGGTGCAAACAAAAAAATCAGAAAACTTACTTCTTCACCATGTGACCAAAGCGACTGTGGAGCCATTGGAAAGGCATGTAGAGGACGGGGACGATGAAGAGCAGGGCAATGGTTCCCACGAACATGCCGCCTGCACAACCTACACCCAGGGAGATGTTACCGTTGGCACCCACGCCATGCGCAAAGACAAGGGGCAGCATACCGAAGATCATGGTGAGCGAGGTCATCAGAATAGGACGCAGACGCACACGGGCAGCCGTCATAGCCGCCATAGTGATGCTCATGCCCTGGCGATGACGCTCCGTAGCATATTCGGTAAGCAGGATGGCAGTCTTGGCCAACAGGCCGATAAGCATGATAAGACCCGTCTGCATGTAGATATTGTTCTCCAGGCCCCACATCCACGAGAAGAGGAAGCTACCCAGCAAGCCAAAGGGCACGCTCAGGATAACAGCCAAGGGGATGAAGAGGCTCTCGTAGAGGGCACATAATATAAGGTATATGAACAATACACAAATGATGAAGATGAGGGCTGTGGTATTACCCAGCGAAGCTTCTTCTCTGGACATACCGCCAAACTCGTATCCGTAGCCGTCGGGCAGCACCTTGGCAGCAGTCCGGCGGATGGCCTCCAGCGTCTGACCGCTACTGTAGCCGTCGGCCGTCTGACCCATCACGGCAATGCTGCTGAACAGGTTGAAGCGGTTCAGGCCCTCGCTGCCATAGACACGTTCCATACGGATGTACTGCGTGATGGGAATCATCTGACCGCTCTCGCTGCGGACACGCATATTGGAGAGCGCCTGCTCGTCCAGACGGAACTCGGGCGAAGCCTGCACAATCACACGATAGAGCTTGGTGAAGCGTGTCAGGTTACTGCTGTACGTGCCGCCTACATAGCCCGAAAGCACCTTCAGCACCGCATTGGGTGTCACGCCATCGCGCTTGCAGCGGGCCGCATCCACCTCCACGCGGTATTGCGGATATTTGGTGTCGAAGGTGGTGAAGGCACGGGAGATGGCGGGTTCCTGATTCAGCGAATCTATCAGAATGCGGGTGTAGCGCATCAGGTCCTCTATCTTACCACCCTTGCGGTCCTGCACATGCAACTCGAAACCGCTGGTGGCTCCGTAACCCGAAATCATGGGACGGGTGCTGACACGAATCTGTGCCTGCGTGATATCGGCCGTACGGCGGTATATCTCGTTGATAACAGAGTTGATATCATCGCCCTTGCCCTTACGCTCGTCCCAGTTCTTCAGACGGATATTGAAGGAGCCGGCAGAAGAAGACTGGTCGAAGGTAGAACCGCGACCGATGGTCATGTTATAGAGTCGGAACTGCGGAATATCCTTGATGCGACGCTCCACCTCGCGGGTGATCTGTCCCGTCACCGCCATGCTGGTACCTGGGGCACATTGCACGTTCACGTTGATGGAACCCATATCCTCGTTGGGGACAAAGCCCGTCTTGGTGGTCTTGAGCATATAACCCAGCAACACGCACACCACAACTACCGACACCCAAGGCAGCCACCGGTGACGAAAGATGCGCAGGACACCACGCTGGTACTTGCTCACCACACGTTGGAAGCTGACGTTGAATGCCTCGTGGAATCGGGCCGAGAAGCTGGTATCGCCCTCCTTGCGCGGACGCAGCATCAGAGCACAGAGGGCAGGCGAGAGGGTCATGGCATTGATGGTAGAGATAACAACGGCAATGGCCATCGTCACACCAAACTGGGTATAGAAGACTCCCGTGGTTCCGCCCACAAAGCAGACGGGAATGAACACGCTCATGAAGACAATGGTGGTAGTGATAAGGGCTGAGGTCAGTCCCTTCATGGCATCGACGGAAGCCAGATAGGGCGAGGTGTAACCCTCGTCGAACTTGGCCTGCACGGCCTCCACCACCACAATGGCATCATCCACCACCGTACCGATAACCAGCACTAGGGCAAAGAGGGTAAGCAGGTTCAGGCTGAAACCTATGAAGTAGAGCACGGCAAAGGTACCTATCAGGCTGACTACGATAGCCAGCGAGGGGATAAAGGTGCTCTTCAGGTTCTGGAGGAAGATATACACCACCAGCACCACCAGTAGGATAGCCTCTACCAAGGTCCTGACCACATTATATATACTGGCATCCAGGAAGTCCTTGGTGCTCATCACATCCACCAGCTCCATGCCAGGGGGCAAATCCTTCTGAATCTCAAGGGCCGTCTCGTCTATGCGCTCGATAATCTCGTTGGCATTCGAGCCGGGTGTCTGGGCAATCATACAGTTGGCACCCGCATGTCCGTTGGTACTGTTCTGGATAGTATAGTTCTGGATGCCCAGTTCCACACGCGCCACATCCTTCAGGCGCAGCACACTGCCGTCGGGCAAGGACTTGATGACCATATTCTCGTAGTCGCGTTCCTCCTCGTAGCGGCCTCTGTACTTCAGCACATACTGGAAGGTATTCTCGGCATCGGCACCCAGGGTTCCCGTCGGTGCCTCGATGTTCTGTTCTGCCAATACATTGTCTATATCCGAGGGCATCAGGCCGTAGGAAGCCATCCGCAGCGGGTCGAGCCAGATACGCATACTGTAGCTGGCACCCCAGATGTTGACCTCACCCACACCAGGCACACGAGACAGGCGCGGCTCGATGTTGATCTTCATGTAGTTGGTCAGGAAATCCGTATCGTAGGCATCCGTAGGGCTGTAGAGCGAGAGGCTCTTGATGTTACTGGTCTGACGCTTTCTGACCGTCACACCGCTACGGGTAACGTCGGCTGGCAGCTGTCCCTGCGTAGAGGCCACACGGTTCTGCACATTCACCATTGCCATGTCGGCATCCGTGCCTTGCTTGAAGTAGATGCTGATGCTGCCCGATCCCGTATTGGTGGCAGAGGAGGTCATATACATCATGTTCTCCACACCGTTCAGACTCTCTTCCAGGGGGATAATCACACTCTTCTGCACCGTCTCGGCATTCGCACCGGTATAGTTGGCACGCACACTGACGGTGGGCGGCGCAATCTCAGGGAACTGTTCGATGGGCAACTGCAACAATCCTATCAATCCCAGCACCACAATGAATACCGAGATTACCCCCGAAAGAATTGGTCTATCTATAAAGAATTTTGGGCTCATTTTTTAAGTGAAGAATGAAGAGTGAAGAATGAAGAATTTGCTACCGCTGAGTTCGGTTATAGGTTATTGGTTATAGAAATTAATGTTCAAGGCTGCGAAAGCAGGCTCGAAACGCAGCTTCAATGTTCAATGTTCAATGCTCAATGTTCAATGGACAAACCTTCTCTCATAAGCCCCGCTCCTTCGGCAATGATGATGTCACCTTCTGCAAGGCCTTCCTCCACGATGTAGCTGATGCCGTCATTCAGGGGAGCAACCTTGATTTCCGTCTGAGCCGTCTTGCCGTCGATGAGACGATAGACGAAGACCTTGTTCTGCAGTTCGAAGGTTGCTGTCTGGGGTATCACAATCACATTATCACGGATGGTAGAAACCACCACCGTTCCTGTACCGCCGTTGCGCAGCAGATGTTCATTATTGGGGAACACGGCACGCAGGGACACAGCTCCTGTGCTGGCATCCACTATGCCGCTCACGGCATCCACCCTACCCTTCTGGCTGTATTCCTTGTCGTTGCTCAGCAGCAAAGACACATCGGGCATTCCCTTCATGAAAGCATCCAAGCTACCGTATTGCAACGTCAGGTCGGTCACCTCGCGCTCGCTAAGGCTGAAGTACACCCACATCTCGCTGTCGTCGCAGACAGAGATTAAGGGTTCGCTGATGTTCGAGCTGACCAAAGCACCCACGTGGTAGGGAATCATGCCGGCCACACCGCTGACGGGACTCTTCACCACCGTATAGCTGAGGCTGTTACGGGCATTGGCCACCTGAGCCTGTGCCTGAGCCACCTGTGCCTGAGCAGAGAGCAAAGCCTGCTGGGCGGTCTGCAGATCGTAGTCGCTGATAACCTGCTGAGAGCGCAGTTGTTTCTTGCTGTCATAATTGAGCTGAGCCGTAGCCTCTGCGGCTTTGGCCGACTTCAGGGCTGCCTCTGCCGTATTCAAGGCTTCCAGATAAGGCACCTGGTCGATAACAAAGAGCGTCTGCCCCTTGCTGACCTTCTGCCCCTCGGCTATCAGAATCTTTGTGATGAGACCGCTCACCTGCGGACGTATCTCCACAATCTCGCGTCCCTTCATGGTAGCGCTATAGCCCACCTTAACGGCCTGGCTAGTGTGCTCCACCTTCATAGTCTTATACACGAGTGCACCTTTCTCTTGTTTCTTATCCTGACAAGAGACGAATACTAAGAGGGCCAGCAAAAGGGTCCAAAAGGCATTTCTTTTCATTATTGAATGGTTACGAGGTGGATATACAAATAAAAGAGGGACATTATTCTGTTTTCTCCTTGCCATGGAAGGACTTCACCTTCATACCCAGCTTATCTGGCATAACAGCATTGAGCAGGATACCTACAATAGCGGCAATGGCCAATCCGGAAAGATGGATGGGACCCATGGCAATATCATCGTTGGCTCCATACTTCACACCAATGGCCAGCACAAGGATAAGGGCTGCAACAAACACGTTGCGTGAACTCTTCAGGTCTACCTTCTCCTCTACCAGGTTACGAACACCCACAGCTGAAATCATACCGTACAGTATCAGGCTGACACCACCAATGGTGGCTGCAGGCATCAACTGAATAAGGCAGGCAAACTTGGGGCAGAAGGCCAGGACAATGGCCAGACAGGCGGCTATACGGATAACCTTGGGGTCGAAGACCTTGGTAAGGTTCAGCACACCGGTATTCTCGCCGTAGGTAGTGTTGGCAGGAGCACCGAAGGCAGAAGCAATGGCAGTAGCGATACCATCGCCCGTTAATGTTCTGTGCAAACCGGGCTCTGTCAGATAGTCCTTGCCCACCGTTGAACTGATGGCCAGCATATCGCCGATATGCTCCATGATGGTGGCAAAGGCAATGGGCATAACAGCCAGGATGGTAGAGAGCATGAGGGTGGTGTTACCGTCCTCGAAGACTGCCAGAATGGTGTGATCCCTCTGAATGGGGAATCCTACCCAGTCAGCCTGACCGAGAGGTGCAAAATCAACCTGACCCATACAAGCGGCAATCACATAGGAAACAATTACACCCAGCAGCACGGGGATAATCTTGACAATTCCCTTGCCCCAGATAGATGAGACTATCACGGTAATAATGGAGATGATAGCCAACAGCCAGTTGGTCTGACAGTTAGAGATAGCCGACCCGGAAAGTACCAATCCGATGGCAATGACAATAGGACCGGTAACTACAGGCGGGAAGAAATGCAATATCTTCTTGATGCCAAAAGTCTTTATCAATGCAGCCATTATGAAATACATCAATCCAGCACAGGCAACACCCAGACAGGCATAGTCAAGGGCCAGTGTCTCGGAAAGGCCTTGCGCCACGCCCATCTCCTTGACAGAAGCATAACCGCCCAGGAAGGCAAATGAAGAACCCAGGAAGGCGGGTACATTCCACTTAGAGATGAAATGGAATATCAGCGTACCGATTCCTGCAAACAGCAGGGTCACGGACACATCCAAACCAGTAAGCAGCGGTACAAGCACGGTGGCTCCGAACATAGCGAACAGATGTTGAACACCTAATATCATCATTCGCGGTGTGCCCAACTGACGGGCATCATAAATGGCATTTTGTGATTCCATATAGATTTATGTGTTTAAATATTTCCGTCAAAGGTAAGCATTTTTTGTCCATACTAACAAAAAAATCCGTATGCGAAGATAGGAAAAAGAGCTAAAAAAGAAGGAATATTCAAGAAAAACGATACATTTGTATTCGCAAAAGACCAAAACAACAGCATTTTTAACTCAAATGAGAAAGATTTTTCTTCTATTAGCCTTATTTTTTGCCGGCAACATGATGCAGGCAGCAGAGAAAAGCCTACAACAGTTGCAGCAGGAGTTCGTGAATCTGCGCTTTGGTATGTTCATACACTTTAACATGCCTACCTATGCACCAGAGGACTGGCCCGACCCTGATATGCCCGTCTCTGCCTTTAATCCCACCAAGCTGGATTGCCGCCTGTGGGCACGGGCTGCCAAGAGCGCCAACATGTCTTACGGCTGTCTGACTACCAAGCACCACAGCGGCTTCTGCATCTGGGACACCAAGACAACGGATTACAACAGTATGAACTCGCCCGTACATAAGGATGTGGTACGCGAATATGCCGATGCCTTCCGCGCTGAGGGCCTGAAGGTAATGCTCTACTACAGCATCTTAGATACCCACCACCGCATACGCCCGGGCCATATCAACACCCAGAAGCAGACGGCCATGATCAAGGCACAGCTGACGGAACTGCTGACCAACTACGGCGAGATTACAGCCCTCATCATAGACGGATGGGATGCGCCCTGGTCGCGCATCAGTTACGAGGATATTCCCTTCTGCGAAATATACCGTCACATCAAGAGCCTGCAACCCAACTGCCTGGTGATGGACCTGAACGCTGCCAAATATCCACGCGAGGGTCTTTTCTATACCGACATCAAATCCTATGAGCAGGGAGCCGGTCAGAAGATCAGCACCTCGGAGAACCAACTGCCCGCCCTGGCCTGCCTGTCTATCCAGCGCACGTGGTTCTGGAAGGAGAGCATGCCCACTGACCAGCTGAAAGATGTCAACTGGCTGATGAAGGAGAACGTGGAACCCTACAACAATGCCTATTGCAACTTTATCCTGAACGTGGCTCCCAACCACGACGGTCTGATGGACGACAATGCATTGGAGGCACTCCGTAAGATAGGAAGTATCTGGAAGAACCAAGGTCCTACAAAACCCATTCCCGCTCAGGAGACCCCTATCATAGAACCTAACATCGCCAAGAACCAGCCTACGGAATATAGTTGGAGCTACGACTATGCCCTGGGCGACTTTGCCAATGATGACGACTTCTCGTCTTGCTGGACGGCTCACCCGCTGGTGGAACAGCCCTGGTGGGAAGTATGGCTCCCCAAGGACAAGGCCTTCCACCGCATCACCATCCTGGAAGGCGAGGCCGGTGCCATAGAGGAATACCGACTGGATTACCTCAGGGGCGGCAAGTGGACAACCCTCTTTGAGGGAAAGGCCAATCCCTGTCGTCTGAAACAGCATACTTTCCCCGCCGTTAAGGCAGAAAAGGTGCGCATCACCATCCTTCGCCACAAGGATGAAGTGAATATTGCAGAGTTCGGTGTTTATTCGGAGAGGTAAAGGTTATAGGTTATAGGTTATAGAATTAAAAGGATATGAAAAGAATCTACATCGTTTTTTTGCTGGCACTGATGTGTACCACGGCCGTTGCGCAGAATCACAGATTATGGTACACAAAACCTGCCTCGCATTGGCTGGAGGCATTACCCATTGGTAACAGCCACATGGGAGCAATGGTCTACGGGGGTACAGATACCGAGGAAATACAACTGAACGAGGAGACCTTCTGGAGCGGTTCGCCTCACAGCAACAACAGCCAGGAATCCATGCAGGCACTGCCCGAGGTGCGTCGGCTTATCTTCGAAGGAAAGGAATACGAGGCCTCGAAGCTCATCGACCAGCACTTCATCAAAGGTCCCCACGGTATGCGTTATCTGCCGTTGGGAAGTCTGAAACTGCAGCTCGGCCATAAGGATGTGACAAATTACGAGCGAGCCCTGAACCTGAGCGATGCCACCGCCACCACCTCTTATAAGTACAAAGGTGTGAAGTACACACGCACCGTCTTTGCCTCGCAGGCCGACAGCGTCATTATCATCCATCTTGAAGCCAGCAAGAGACGCGCATTGGCATTTGAGATGTCTTTCGATAGCCAGTTGAAGTACGAATGTATAACATCACTGCCAATGTTTGGCAGAATGGTACCAGGACCACCGGTACGCTTTAAAGAAGAATGGATTCTCTGGTCCACGGTGCATGGCGTTGATCAGGAAGGCATCAATGCAGGACTGACTGCACAATGCCGTTTTGATGTAAAATCGGATGGAAAGTTAGACGTCGGGATTAGTACGGTTAAGTTGGAGAATGCGTCATGGGCTACCATATATATATCTGCCGCCACCAACTTCGTTAACTACCACGATGTCAGCGGCGATCCCATCAAGAAGAACAATGCGCGGATAGAAGCAGTGAAGGGCAAGTCCTATAAGAAGCTGTTGGCCAACCATGTCAAGAAGTATCAAGAACAGTACAACAGGGTTTCACTAGAATTAAC
>Ga0310786_10013081_pt1 | contig 10243 bp, 14 predicted proteins | sample AusTroGonzalo_MG_FD_203881 | JGI IMG/M metagenome (GOLD analysis project Ga0310786, IMG submission 203881) | Bovine rumen microbial communities from tropical cattle in Woodstock, Queensland, Australia - Gonzalo_03 (v2) (version 2) | ecosystem: Host-associated > Mammals > Digestive system >... | reverse complement strand
CTATACCGATTGCGTAACCATATTCCTGATTACATCCCATCGATCTTTCCCATCCAGGCATTAACAGAACAATGTCACATGCCTTGAGAGCATCGAAGCAGATCTGCATGATTGCTTCATATGTAATGTTCTGCGGAAGCTGTTCCGCTATCTTAACGGGATTGATCGCTCTCGCTGTGTTTCTAAACTTCTGATTGACCTTAATTTCTCCGAACTCGAATCTGTCCTTATAATCCTCGGTGCCGGTGATAGGTCCGCTTAAATATACGTGAAGCATCTGTGAATCCCCCTTATTTGCTAAAGTAGTGCCCGCCGTGTTTGAACAGCGGCTTTCCTAACGAATAACCATGTGCATTGAAGTAGATACATCCCTCTGATTCATCCCAGTCTTCGTAAATGACCATCCTGATCGCTTCGAGGTTGTTTTCGTTCGGTTCATAGTTCCCAATGGTTCCTGTTGCGAACTGTCCTCTTGCATAGATGACTTCCTCAATGCTTCTTCCTGTCTTCTCGCACCTGTTAAGAACTGTTCTTATTACAAGTGCCTGCCCGACTGCATCCTCTCCTCGTGCCTCAGCCATCGCCAGCTGACTCAGCAGCCATATCTCCTCTTGGGTGTAAGTCTCATATGAAGAAAGGTGAATCTCCGGAACCGTTTCGGGCGGTACCCACTCCCGAGGAGTACAGATCAGAACAACATCTTCGTCATAATATGTGTGGCTCTCTGTTCCCATCGAGAATTGATGCGAGCGGTAGGAGCCAACCCCGGCAACTATGACCGCTGATAATACAATCACGGCAAAGACGATATTAACTACGTGCTTCATGGCTCCTCTCTTTCAAAAACTCTGTGAACTGTTCTTCAGGTACTCTTGTGAGCTTCCCGATCCTGATGATCTCCCCACCCGCTTCTCGGTACTCTTTTATTAGAAGAAACGCTGTCGTTCTTCCTACCTTGTAGGTGGTTCGTACATCGTCGGGGCTTAACCAGCTCATTTAACCTCTGCCGTTAATTCAGCGGCAAAAAAAATTGCATTGAACTCTGCGTCTGTAACGTCAGGGAATATTACTCTGAACTTTGCCATTTCTCCCTGGGTGAACTGAGTTGCGTTGCCGAGCTTGTTGTATAAGCTCTGTGGGGACATTCCCAGCTGTGCAGCTACTTCCCAAAACTTGACTTTGTTTCGATTGATAACTGCTTTGAACTTTTCGCAATCTGTCATCTGGCTTTCTCCTTTCTACGTATTAACTTCAACCGTTAATCGAATATTAACTCTAAAAGTTATTTGTGTCAATATTTTTTTCAAATATTTTTGACATCTTTAAATTTTCCCGCTATTATCTAATTAGAAAGGAGGTACAGAATATGACTGATGCTGAAAGAAAAGAGTATCTCATCGCATTCGGGAAAAGAGTAAAATATTATCGTGAGAAGTTAGGACTCACCCAAAAAGAGCTCGGCATTAAAGCTGGCTATGTAGATGGGACCAATCCTGCTTCTTCTATCTATAAAATCGAGAATGGGCAAATTGATGTTACTCAAAGTAAGTGTGCAGACCTTGCAAAAGCCCTTCAGATAGAGCCTTATGATCTTATAGTTTCCCCCGATACTGCTCGATTACTTAAATATGCCGAGCTTCTTAAGAAGGAGGGAGTGTTCAATGTGGATTAATAAGAGCGGATATGCTCAAGAGAGAATCAAAGACCCGAATACCGGACTTGATAAGATAATATCGGTGAAGGTGAAGGGAACTTCTGAGAAAGCCCGCATGGATGCTTTCAAGAAACTCCAAGAGAAGATTAAACATCTTTCTGATAAGAGGATCCTGTTATCTGAGGCTATTGAGGTTTATCTGAAAGAGATGGAGAGGAGCCTCAAACCCTCTTCGATCAGGAAGGCCCGCATTGAGTTGAACAGCTTCCTTGCTGTGGTCGGTGATTCATATGTGAATAATCTGTCTGCAGGTTATATAAGGACCAAGCTGTTAAACAGCGGGAAAGAGAACAGGACTCTCAACGGATATCTGAAAGTATTTAAGACGTTTTGGATGTGGGCTTACCGGAATGACCTTGTAGACTCAAGAGAATTGTTCGATAAGCTCTCTAACTTTCAAGATACTCCGAAGAGAGAACGCATCCAGGATAAATATCTCGAACCTTGTGAACTGCAGAAGCTCCTCGACAATATGGATGTAGAAAGATGGGTCCTCATGACCCGCCTTCTTGTCGCAAGCGGACTCAGAATCGGAGAGGTAATCGGTCTCAATAAAAGTGACTTGATCGGACCATGTATCACAGTGAACCGCACATATGATCCTAATAACAAAGTGCTTACAGATCCTAAGACCTTCTCCTCTAAAAGAGAAGTCTATATTCAAGAAGAACTCCGGGAAGTAATCAATAAGATATTTGATTATGTAAAGCGACAGGAAGAGATATTCGGGACTCCCTCGGTTATCTTCTTCCCCGATCCGACAGGTGAGAGGCTGAACTATTACTCATATTCGGCTTACCTCAGAGAGACTTCCGAGAGAGTTCTGGGACGAAGGATCACTCCGCACACCTTAAGACACACTCACTGCTCAATGCTTGCTGCCAAGGGTATGAATCTCGAAGCCATTTCTGCCCGCCTCGGGCATGATGACTCGAAGATAACGAAGGAAATCTACCTTCATAGGATGGAAGAACTGAAAGAAAAAGAGAACCGTCAGCTCGATAAGATACGTCTGATGGGATAAAAAAAGAGAGGCCGCTCAAGCTCATGCTCAAGTGACCTCTTCTTTTATTGATAAATACTGAATATTAAGTGACTCCGACGGGAATTATTCGCCGTTCACAAGAGTTCACTATAAGCCATAGAGTCCGATTTTGCAAGCACTTTTTAATAAGCCCGCTTTTAAGGCTGAAATAGCCTGCTAAACCTTTTGCTCAAGTGCACATAAAAAGAGCCCCCGAAGCCGAAGCTCCGAGGGCTATGCGAGGGGGGATTCCGAAACGGCATCCAGTCCCGAAGGACTCATACTATGATAAGCTCCTGATCCACGAATATCTTGTTTTTATTCGGGATGCTGTTTGCTTTAACAAGCGCATCTACCGTGGTATTATACCTCTTGGCGATGCTCGAAAGGGTGTCTCCCTTCTTAACAATATAGGTTTTGGTTCCTTTTCTCTGCTCTGCGACCTGATTGACTCTTTCCTGCACAGATCTGTAGTCATACCCCGCAGCAGTAAGGCGGGCTTTTCTTACGATTCCATTGCCCCAAAGACCGGCAAGGACTTCAATCGCAAGCTGTTCGACGCTCTTCTTCGTTGTTTCCGGAATAACGTAGGTCTGCTTAGGTTGTGAGCCCGAATCCGTCCAAGGTATATTAATCTGGTCCTGATCAACGGTAGTTCCGTTTATCTTTGCACTGCGGATGTAGTTCGTTGAACCGCCGAACTGCCATATCTCCACAAGTGCGATGCTCTTCAGCTTCGGAGCTGTTGAACTGTATCTCGCTACCCAATGAGGGAACATGACGAGCTGACTGTCATCGAATCTTGAATTGAAATGCGATTCGCTTGTATATACTCCGCAGGCATAACCTGCATTGATCATAACCTGGCAGAAGGTCTTGATTATCTCGGTCAAATGCGTGTAGCCCTGATTGAGCATCGCACCTTCTACATCATAATATACGTGAACGATATCTTTTCCCTGCAGGTACTGACAGAAGTAGCTTGCTTCCTTGATTGCATCCTCGGTTGAGAATGCGTTTCCAAAGTAGTAAGCTCCGATGTACATCTTGTCAGCCTTAGCCTGCGCGTAGAAATCTTCAAAATACGGGTCTTTGTAATACTTCGGATTACCATCCGCACCGCCTGCCTTCAAGATCGCATAAGTGAAGCCTTCTGCTTTTGCGCAGTTAAGGTCAAAGCCTTTCTGATATCTCGAAACATCGATGCCGTATGCGGTAGGGCATACCGGAGCGGGCTCTTCCTCATATTCGATATAAGGAAGGATTCCGTTATCCGTCCATGATCTTCCCTGCGGTCCGCCTTTATAAAGGAAGCGTCTGCCTTTATCGTCCACGTATGTATACTGGACTCTGCTCTGCCAGTCTGAGGTGCACTCAACGACATTGAACGTATAACCATCGAGAACGAAGTCTCCGATGTACGCTCCTGCGTGTTCATGTCCTCTGTCTCCGATATAGAGATAAGCTCCGACTTTAAGATGCGAGAAATCCTTTGAACGGTCTGTGCACTGCATCAGCAGATGATATCCGTCGCAATCTCCGGTGACGAAGTTCTTCGGAGGAACATAGGAACCCGTTACTCTTGTATCTTCCCATCCAGGAGATGCAAGGATCGTTTTTATCAAGTTCCAGCAGTCCCACGAATAACGACTTCCGTCAAAATATCCGCAGTTCTTAGGGAACTTATTGCAGTAATAATTCGGGACATCGTGCGCCTGCTTGAGCTTCGAGATATATTCTGATATTTTCATTCTTTTACCTCGTAATATACGCCAACCATATAAAGATGGCGCTGACTGCTATAAACGCAACTGTCACTCTGTCTTCTTGAACTGCTTATAAATCTGATTTGCACCGGTTGCGGCAAGCCCCGAAACAATTCCGACTGCAATGGCGGTGATGATGTCGTTTGCAGGGAAGTCAGGCATTCCGATAAGGAGAGCGACTACTCCGAGGACAGCTCCACACGCTCCGCAAATAACGGGAATATACTTATCGTTCAGAGGCGATGTCTTGACCGCTATTCCGATAAGATAACAAATCACTGTTAATGCTGCTACGCTTGCAATTCCAAAATCCATAATGTTTTCTCCTTTCATTTATCCTTATATAACTCTCTGATCTTGATCAGCTGATATATTACATCCTTGGCATCGGTGCGGATCTTGTCCTTGAACTCGTCGCTCTGGAACTCTTCCTTCTCCGTGTACTCACCAACTATGTCAACCAGCTTGTTCTGCTTCAGAGAGATGTAAGCGTCATTCATCGTCAGATGATTCTGTGCTATCCATACACAGTATTCTATGTAGCAGGCCTGAATGATAATAAGTCCCAGGCGCTTGTCATAATCCGGAACGATGTTCTGTAACTCATGTTCCATGCTTACCAAGTGCTGCCATACATAATCCTGCTGCTGACGGATGATATTTCTTTCGGTGTCCCTTGCTCCTATCTTTATCGCCTCGGTGTTGACGGATAAATTCCCGCCTTTTACCAACACGAAGACAATCAACACAACGATAAGAAATACAATGAGGACTGTTGAACCGTTCTGACTGTTAAGGATCTCGCTAATCGCTTCCCACATTATGATTTAACCCCCTCTACTGTCTGCCTCTCGAATCTGTCTGTTTTGTAAACGAATCCGTCATCGCTAATGATCTCCATAACGGCAAGAGTGCAATTTGAGTCCCCTACACACGCTCTCATGCTTCCGTATAGGTTTATGAGTGCCAATTCGATAGTGGAAAAGTGGGTGATTGTTCTTTCGTGTTGGCCGTTTGCCATTGTTTTCAAAATCAATACATTCATGAGACACCTCTTCAACATTCTAACGTGATAGTTATTGCTACTGTTCCGCCCGCAGGGACGATTATTGCTGAATCGAGAACTGTACGGGTCATAAGTATGCTGTTGTTTAGTGTTCCCGTACTTTGCTGAACGTAACCGACTTCAGTTATCGTGACAGGGTTTGCTGTGTTATTCGCATAAGTTGTCGTAAGATTTCTTACATAAGGATAAGTCCCGCTTATAGCATATCCGTTCGATATAAATGTCAATGTAGGCGTATCAATTGCGTTTGAGTTTGCGAGCTTGTAGTCGCTCGGGTCTTCGGGTGTGTTTCCGAAACCTACGTCAACATAAGACCCCATAGCAGACACGCCATAATAAGCCGTGCCACCGTTAACATAAGCGGAAATATTACCGCCCATGCTTCCCTGACCCGTATTTGTGCCGCCTAAATTCGTATATGTTTGGTTGTTTAACGTCCATTTAAGAAAATTTGTAAGAAGCATATTTCCCCCTTATGTAATAACGTGGCTTATGTTTTCGGTTATTCTGTGGCGATTCCCGCCATTCATGGCGTAAAGGTGAAAGAAACTATCTCCTCCGCCACCGCCGCCGCCGTCGGGTGCAAATACATCAGTCGAAACTCCATTGATTGATATCTCTGCTATTTTCGTCCCGCTCTGCTGAATCTGTGTCCATGCCACGGTGTCGCCACCACCGCCTCCGCCCATGTTGGCATCAATAGCGTCCATGTTGTCGTTAAATGCCTGCCTAAAATTTTTGTACTGATCGCTTGCGTCAGGCTTCACAAGCCCGTAATTAGGGGTTAATGTTGACATGCTTAATTGCTCCTATATACATAAGTATATGATTCCTCACTTGCCTTGCAGAGAATTGTGTTGTCGTCCATTGCAACCGGGAACGAGATTCCCGAGTCAAGAAGGACTAAATCTTTATAATCAGTCCAATACACTCCCTGATCCGTTCCAAATGAAGTTTTCTTCTTGCCTATAGAATGAACTACGGAATATTGTGTCTGTGCTGAATACATGCCGGGGGCTTCGGGGAATTTGCCTATTACCGCAATCGGCTTCGGAGTTTCAAAGTCTGTTGCTCTAAACGGGTAAGCCCCTAAACGCCACGAACTATACTTATACGTCGGAAGGTATATTCTTCCGTTTCTTGCATATCCAACCATGTCGATATTGGGAAATGCCGAGGTACCCTGCCCTGCCGATGTGACAGACCAAAGCGTCGAGCCGCTCTTGCTCAATCCGAATATATATGCGGGCTGATAATACCATTCGGGCGGGGTATATCCATATAAACTATCAGCATTAACAAAACCGCCTATACCCGAATTTGATATCGTAATTCTCGTCATTGATAAATCTGAGATATCCAACGAGTAAACATAGTTTGTTGACCGTCCCTGTATGGTAGTTGCAAACCATATCTTCGTCCCGTCCAAATATACGTCAGAAACAAATAAATCGGGATATGTTACCGCTCCCGATATAATGACGGTATCGTCGGTCAAATCGAAAATAGTACACGTTGAGCCTTGGAAGGCTACACCGTAATTATTCGCAACGTTGCAAGGGTGATAAAGTGAAGTTCCAACGTTCGAAAGTATTGACTGTGAGACTTCCGAAAGGTCGGTTAAATCGTACTTCTTTACGTCACTCCCGTTTGCAAGCCAAGCGTATTGACCCGTCTCGTCAATCGCCCCGAAGTCGGCCAAGAACGATATCTTATCTACTACGATGACATCTCCGTTTCCGGAATCTAAACGGTCATCATCATAACCTCTTCCAAAAACGGAGAACTTCATTTTTCCGATGTCTATTGATGCGCTCATACTAAATCACTCCATAAAAGTGGCGAATCGGTGACAGTCATGTATACCTTGCAAGCATGAATACCTTCACCGTATATCTTCTGAGGATTCGAACAGTGGAAAACTCTTTCACCGATAAGCGACTTCGATTCGGTGACGTTCATCTCCAGATCTACTTCGTCGTCAACTGTTACACGGATATTGACATCAGCTGTTGCACTTAAGACCGCATCCAAGGTTAGGATCATCTCAATGTTCTGAGCAAATGTTTTCTGTTCAAATTCAATCTCGGTAATAAGTACCTCACTCGAACCAACGTTTATCAATTCGGTGTTTGTGTTGAACAGCAGCCAGAAGTCTTTATCTCCTGTTTCCTGTCCGTTCTGATGGTCACTCTCAAGCCCTGCAACCGTCTTCGAGAAACGGTCCTGAGCTTCTGCAAGAATAGGATTATCGCCTGTGCAAACAACCTTCATCGACCCGTTAAAGTTGTACGTGATCTGGGTGATTGCTCCGTAGTCATATACATCTGCCTGATTTCCCGTAAAGGTAATCACATCGCCAGGATCCAAGATCGGGATAATTCCTGCTTCGCTATTGAACGGAACGTAATAAATCCCGTCCCACATATCGATAATTTCCTGCAGCGCGTCCTGTCTGTTCTGACTGTCCGTAAACTGCAAGAACGGATTCGTTCCTATATCGAGGACTATTCCGCCGGTGTTTGTGTTGCTGACATATTCCTGAACACCGTCATTCTTATATACGGCGTACATTCCGTCGTACGTTGTTCTATAATCGGACAGATCTGAGGAATATCTAAACACCTCTGAAATCGTTTCAACAGATGTTGAAGAATACTGAATCAGATATAAATATCCATCGCGCCCGATTGTGGCATTGCTTCCGAGGTATATTGCCAAGTATGAGAGCACATCTCTCCATGTCTTCGCGTCGGTTACGCAATCAGCGAAACCTGTTTTTCTTAATCCGTTCGGAAGTGCTTCAATCTCTGCCTGCGTATTTCCGAGTGTGACTCCACATGCTGAGCACATCTCTAAAAGCCATGCGTAAGGCGACTGGATGAAGTTATCCAATGCAGGATTGAAGTTTTCACCCGCAAACTTAATCATATTGTCGCTTGCGGTAATGTTGATATGATCTGCTGTCTGAGTAGCGCTGATGATGGTAAATTCTCCCATCGGGATCACATCACTTGCGCCGGTGACAGTGTTGGAAATGGTAATGCTCGCTCCATAAAGCTCGTATCTTGATACTCCGGGGAGAATCAGTTCGAGCGATAAACTGGATGCGAAAACAGTTCCAAGTTTAAGATTCTGAGATGATATCTGCCTTGTGATGGATGCGCTGTCGGGCGAGATGTCATCCTTTGTAAAGGTGTAGGTGTTCCCGCCGACAGTAGTGATAGTTCCGCTCCATCCAAGTTCGACCGTATCTGATGTTATTGCTGAAATATACTGTGCTGATGCTGAATACATCCCCCGCTCCTTACATTGATGTAATCTTGAATGATATATTCCATTCGGGTGAAGTGCTCTCGTCTTCGATCAATTCCGCTGTCAGGTCCTGAATAAATCCGGTGAAGGTTGCAAGAGCTCCCGTTCCGGGATTGAAATACTTGACCGTCATCGAGGTCCCGCCAACGTATGCGGAATAAAAAGTCGCGTATTCCGAATCGTTTGCAGGCATGCTTACCGATATTTCGGGAACGCCTAAGCGCTTTATATACCGCCTTTTTGTTCCGCCTTCAGTTTCCTTGAGGCTCTGGAAGTTGATAAAGTTCATTGTGTAGGATCCTTTATTGATTGTGATCTCGGATCCGTTGAAATATAATTTGACGTTGCTCATTTATCTGCCTCCTGACATGAGGTTGTATCTTGACTGAGCATTTAAGAGGATCGTGTCCAGCTTCTCCTGTCCGATATAAACAGGGATTGTTATAGGTGCTCCGCCTCCGTCAACAGCCTGCATCTGCATGTCGTTGTTAGGAAGCTGAAGAACAGATGTGAGAGTTCCTTCGAGCTGTGTCTTCGAATCCTCAAGTCCTTCACAGAACAGGTCAATCATGTCGGGCGCGTAGGTGTGGAAATTCGAGAGAGGTCCTTCGTCGGGTTCCGAAAATCCGATGAAATCCTTTATCTTTTCCGCTACCGCCTTGACTGCATCTCCGACAAGGTTGAGGGAGTTCTTGATTCCGTCTACAAAGTTCTGAATGAGGTCTTTGCCCCAAGTCTTCGCTTCCTCAATCTTCTCCATGATTGAGTCTTTGATGGTCTGGATGATATCTGCACCCCACTGAGCAACTGTCGTAAGTCCGTTCAAGATACCTTCGCCGAGTGTTGCGATTATCTGAACCGCTGCCTCAAGCAAAACAGGTATTGCTTTAACCAGGGCTTCCAAAAGGTTCATGATAATAACAGGAGCCTTCTCGATAAGAGTAGGCAATGCCTTAAGGAGTCCTTCTGCAAGTGCGATGATTATCTGCAATGCTGCTTCGATGAGTTTTACTATCGTGTCGGGATCTGTGAGCTTTTCGACTATCGTAAGAACGACATCGATGACTGCGGGGATGATCGTCGGCAGATTCTGTATGATTCCATCTGCAAGCGTCATCAGCATATTCAAACCGACTTCGATAAGCATCGGCAGGTTTTCAAGAACGAAGGTTGCGATAGTTCCTACGAGCTGAAGTGCCGCGTCTGCGAGAGCGGGAAGATTATCCATGACTGCCTGCGCAAGTGACTGCACGATGTTCATCCCGACTTCAAGTATCTTCGGGAAGTTTGCGGTCATCTGCTCGACTATCATGTCAATGCCTGCGGTTATCTTTGCAACACCCGAATCACCGTCTCCG
>Ga0310786_10013080_pt1 | contig 10243 bp, 8 predicted proteins | sample AusTroGonzalo_MG_FD_203881 | JGI IMG/M metagenome (GOLD analysis project Ga0310786, IMG submission 203881) | Bovine rumen microbial communities from tropical cattle in Woodstock, Queensland, Australia - Gonzalo_03 (v2) (version 2) | ecosystem: Host-associated > Mammals > Digestive system >... | reverse complement strand
TTGAACTCCTTGCCGACGGGCCCATGCGTCCGTCGGCGCTGCGGGAGGCGGTCGGCATCAGGAGCCGCGTCCATTTCTCGCGTTGCTACATGACGCCGCTGATGGAGAAGGGGCTTGTCGCAAGAACCGATCCCGACAAACCGATGTCGCCAAGGCAGGAGTACAAGCTGGCATGAGATGCTGTATCAACAAGACTGTATCAATAAGCTCTGACCCTTTTGAGCTCCCGACAGTTTTGTCGTGAACGACGGCGTTGAGACTGGCATCGGCAACAAGATACCTCTTTGGCTTTTTGGGTTTCTGTACTGAACGACGGAAATTAACGCCGTAGTCAATCCGCTTCGTTGACATCATTGCGCAAATCGTCAATCGGTTTGCGCATATAGTGATTCTCATGCGCGGCGTAGTTTGGTATAATTCCAATGCAACAACTTGTAGGAGCAAAAAAAAGGAAAGCCAAGCTATATGAAGAACATGATGATTGGTATTGCCGCGACGCTATGCATTGCGTCCGCTGCCTACGCCGCGATGTTCGAGTTCGCGTGCGACAAGCCGGATGGCGTGTATGCGCTTGACGAAAAGGCAACGATCACCGTGAAGGTGTTCGAGACGAACAACGTCCCGCTTGAAACCGGCAAGGTGAAATGGCGGCTAAACAACTTCGGCGATGCCACGATCGAGGAAGGGACTTTCGACCTCTCGAAGGGCTCGAACGCTTTTACCGTTTCCGGGGCGCTGAACGAACCCGGTTTCATGCGGCTTGACGTGAGCGAGCTTAACGCGAAGGGGCGCAGCGTCGGAACGAAGTATTTTGGCGTGGCCTATGACCCGTATCACATCAAGCCAGGCGCGGAATGCCCGGCAGACTTCAACGACTTCTGGGCTGCGGCGGTGAAGAAGTACGACGAGACCGTCACGGCTCCGATCAAGATGACGAAGGTGGAGGACGACGACAACCCGAAACGCAACCTCTACGAGCTTGAGATTCCGACGGTGGAAGGCCGTACGCTCTATGGCTATCTGTCCGAGCCGAAGGATCTCTCGAAGGGGCCGTTTCTGAGCATCGTGAGGGTGGCGGCCGCAGGGCCGGCAACCTGGGGCGTGGAAGGCGACGACAAGACGATCCGCATGTTTGTCAACGTCCACTACTACAGGCCGCTGCGCGGCGAGGCGAAGCACAGCAAGCGCAACGAGGCGAACCAGAAGGAGGAGGACAAGGCGTGGGCGAAGCGCTACCCCGTGAAGACCGTGCGCTACACGCATGTTGGAATCGCGTCGAGCCGCGAGGAATACTACTTCTACGGCGTGCTGCTCGGCATCAACCGCGCGGTCGACTGGCTGGCGGCGCGTCCTGAGGTGGACAGAAAGCGCTTCCGCTACAATAGCGGAAGCCAAGGCGGTGGATTCGGGCTTTGGCTCTGCGGACTCAACGGGAACTTCACGCGCGCCGTCGTCTATGTGCCGGCGCTCACCGACCTGCTCGGCTTCCGCCAGGGCGGCCGCGAGAGCGGCTGGCCGCGTCTTGTCGAGGCGCAGCTTGACGAGAACAAGGCCGCCGCCGAGAGGAACGCGCCCTATTTCTGCGGCGTGAACTTCGCCCGCAACATCAAGATCCCGATCCGCGTGGAGGTCGGTTCCTCCGACACCGTGTGTCCGCCGATGGCCGGTTTCAGCGCGTTCAACGTGATGCCGTCTAAGGACAAGGAGATACACATCGGTCTCGGGCAGGGACATAGCGTGTTCAAGGATATCCACGTGAAACTTGATCGCTGGCTGATCAATGACTGATTCGCCAGACAATCTTGCGCCTTAAAATAACAAATCACTTAAAACAACAACCAAATGGAAAGGACAGAACCATGAAAGCGAAAACGACCGTTCACAGAATGTTGACGGCGTTATTGGCGATAGCGATGTCGCCGCTGTGCCTCTCCGCCGCGAACTACTACACCAATGTGACCTTCAAAACAGATTGCGTGTTCGGCGGAGATTCCATGTCACTTGGACTACCGTCCGATGCATCGAAACCAGACTTGAGCTTGCAAAACAACAACCCCGAAGTGCGTTTCACCAAGCAAGGTGGAGTCTATACAATCGCGGCTGGGGGCAACGGCCTGAAAACGCCCGAGACCTCCAAGCTGTTCGTCAGGCATGTCGATCCGTCCAGTGGGGTTGAAAGCTGGATCCTGAAGCCCGGCATCTTCTCGTTCCACCAGCAGGGCTACTACTTCACCCAGCGGTCGATGACCGACGACGGGCGATTCCTCCTGTTCTGGGCCAGGGATTCCGAATACGAGCCTGACGGCAAGACGAAAAAGAAGAAGAAACGTCCCCATACGACGGGGATGATCGATTTCGCCACGGACACGATCATAGACCTCAGGGGCGTCAGGGACCGGGTCTCGTTCTTGGACGTGAAGACGGATCAGATCTGGTATTTCGACAGGGTCGAGGACAGCCCGGAATCATACGTGTGCCGCCGCGACCTCTTGGTCGATCCTCTCAAGGAAATCAGGCTTTGCCGCGTGCCGGAGGCGCTCATCCGAGGCGCGAAGAAAGTCTGGAACTTCACCAACCACCCGACGTTGACGAGGGACCGGAAGAAGATGTTCATAGCCGCGCATCTTGACGACCGGTTCGAGTATGGCTGCATCAATCTCGAGACCGGCGCATGGGAGAGTTGGGGAATTGCGCCGTTCTCTGCCAACCACGACCAGCTCAACCCGGCGCGCGACGATCTGGCGATGGTCGCGTGGGAAGGGTGCAAGAGGAGCCCTGACGGCATTGAATACATGAAGAAGACGGGCTGGTATCCGCGCATGTGGCACGTCCTCCCGGACGGGAGCCGCGAACTCCAGCCCTCGCGCATCCCCGGCCACAACTATGCAACCCACGAACACTGGACCGAGGACGGGAAGGGCTTCTACTGGTGCGCGGAAGGTGTCCACTACCAGGATCTCGCAACGGGCGCGCAGGAGACCGTTGTTCCCTGGAACGCCGGCCACGCTACGATGTCCTCGGACAACCGGCTCGTCACGTTCGACAAATATGTCGGCAAGTGGTATCGCGGCTGCTCGTGGCTGGTCGGCTTCTGGAACCGCGACGCGGACAGGGGCGTGTACATACACGCGTTCCGCCCCGCGCTCAGCGACGACGACGGCGGCTGGCACTACCACCCGGATCCGCACCCTTCGTTCGTCTGCAACGACCGCTACGTCCTCTGCACGATGAACGGGTACGACAGGCGCATGAACCTCTCCCTCACGCCGGTCGCACCGCTTGTGGCGCGCACGGCCATCGACCCCGATTCGTTCTTCGCGAACCTGCCGGCGGCGGCGCGTCCCGAGACCGTCTCGAAACGCCTTGCCGAACATTTCCTCGAATGTCCGGCGGACGACTACAGGCCGCGCGGCTGCGAGTACCGCAGCAATGGCAAGATTGTGTCGTATCCGATCGTCTCGCTGTGGGTCAATGCGCTCGCCAACGCGCGGCTCACGAAGGATGCCGATCTCGAGAAGCGGCTCATCGCCCATTTCGAGCCGTTCCTAGGCGAGAAGAGCGCGAAGCAGTCCCCCATGAACCACGTGGACTACAGCGTGTTCGGCGCGCTTCCGCTTGAGATCGCCCTGCTGAACGGCGACGAGCGGTGCCGCAAGCTGGGTCTCAAGTACGCAGATACGCAGTGGACGCCGCCATCCGACGATACGGTGAACGTGAAGCACGCCTTTCCGATTGAGCGTCAGCAGGAACTGTGGAAGGATGGCTATACCCCGCAGACGCGGCTCTGGATAGACGACATGTACATGATCACGCTTCTTCAGCTGCAGGCGTACCGCCTCACCGGGAGCAAGAAGTATCTCGAGCGCGCGACGTACGAGATGTGTCTCTACATCAAGGAGCTTCAGCTCAAGGACGGGCCTGCGGCGGGACTCTTCTACCATGCGCCTGACGTGCCGTTCGTGTGGGGCCGGGGCGCGGGCTGGATGGCTGCGGGCATGGCTCTTCTCCTCACAGATGCATCTCCGCGCTCGAGCGACTGGCACGTGGTCATGGAAGGATATCGCCGGATGATGGAGGCGCTCCTGAAGCACCAGCGCGCCAACGGGCTGTGGGGGCAGCTCGTGAACGACCCGGAGAGCTGGGACGAGACGTCCGGCAGCGCGATGTACGCGTATGCGTTCGTGAAGGGCGTTCGCCGGGGCTGGCTTGAGCCTGACAAGTACGGCCCGGCGGCGCGGAAGGCGTATCTGGCGCTCGTCGGCAAAATGGACGAGTACGCGAACCTCAGGGACGTGTGCAAAGGCACTGGAAAGAAGAACGACCGCGCATGGTACATGGGGCGTCCGCGTGTGACCGGCGATCCGCACGGGCAGGCGGCAATGTCGTGGATCTGCCGTGCGTTGATGGAGCCGCCGCCTCCCGGCGCCAAGGCCCTGCCTAAAGTCCCGCCGCGCGAAAAATGACGATCAACCCATGAAAGCGCCAACGAACCCCGTCATGCTGGTCCCGTAGGTGTCAAAGGAGATGATATGGTATTTACTTCAACTGTCTTCCTAGGTGTCTTTCTTCCGGCACTTTTCGCCCTCTATTTCCTGGCGAATACGGTGGCACGGCCTTACGTGCTGCTTGTCTTCAGCCTTCTGTTCTATGCCTGGGGCGAACCATCGGCCGTGCTGGTGATGATCGCCCTCATGGTCGTAAACTACGGCCTCGGAATCTGCATTGGCGCTTCCCGCCAGAAGAGAGGCTGGGCGCGGTTGCTTGTGGCGTTGGGGGTCGTCATCGATCTTGGCGCGCTGATATCGTACAAGTACCTCGGATTCTTTGCGGCAAACCTTGTGCCTGTCGCGAAACTGCTCGGGTTCAATGTGACGGTTCCTGAAATTGCCTTGCCGATCGGCATCTCGTTCTATGTTTTCCAGATTCTCTCCTATCTTGTCGATATCTATCGCGGCGATGTCGAGGCGCAAAGGAACCCGTTCAAGTTCATGCTGTACGTGAGCCTGTTCCCGCAGCTGATCGCCGGCCCGATCGTGCGGTATTCGACGATCGCAGCGGACATCGACAACCGCGAGGCGAACTTCGACAACATCGTCGCGGGTGTCCGCCGCTTCGGGATCGGACTCGCCAAGAAGGTGCTCGTGGCAGACACGATGGCCTCGATCGCCGACGTCGTCTTCGGCGCGCCGGTCGAGAGCATCCCGTGCGCCTACGCATGGATCGGCGCTGTCGCCTACACGCTGCAGATCTATTTCGACTTCTCAGGATACTCCGACATGGCGATCGGCCTCGGGCGCGTCTTCAACTTCCGCATGCTCGAAAACTTCGACCATCCGTACGCGTCCTGCTCCGTGCAGGAGTTCTGGCGTCGTTGGCACATCTCGCTGTCGAGCTGGTTCCGCGACTACCTCTACATCCCGCTCGGCGGCAACCGCAAGGGGAAGTTGCGCACCTACGTCAACATGTTCTCCGTATTCTTCCTGTGCGGCCTCTGGCACGGCGCGGCGTGGAACTTCGTCGTCTGGGGCGTCTATCACGGCGTGGGCCTCGTCGTCGAGCGCGCGGGCCTCAAGAATGCGATCGCGAGGCTGCCGCGGCCCGTAGCCAACCTCTACCTGATGCTTTTCGTCATCGTCGGCTGGGTGTTGTTCCGCGCGCCGGATCTTCAATACGCCGTCGGCTATCTGGGCAACATGTTCGGCGGCGCCGAGGCCGCGTTCACGTCGTTCGTGCCCTCTATCGAATTCGCCGTCCTCAACTGGTTCCTGCTCATGGCGGCTGGCGTCGTCGCGTCCTACCCGGTCTTCGACCGGCTGGTCGCGCGCGTTCCGGAGGCATTGCGGCTCGTAGGTGCTACCGTCCTTTTCTTTGTCGTCTACATGGTGGCAATGACAAGTGCCTACAGTCCGTTCATCTATTTCAGGTTCTGATCGGGAGGCAATGGACATGAACCGCTTCTTGAAAATAGCATATCTCGTCATCTTCTTCACGGCCCTGGCGCTGCCGTCGCTCCACTTCTTCGGCGTGAAGGAGAGCTGGCACAAGATCTACGGCGCCGAGCGGATTCCCGCCCTGCCGGCGTTGACGCTCAAGGGCTTCGTCGACCGGTCATATCAGTCGACGCTGACAGAACACTTCTCGAAGGCGTTCTTCCTCCGGAACACGTTCTACACGACCAGCCGCCAGATCAACGAGCTCGCCAACCTCGGGCTTTCCCATCCCGTCGGCTTGAGGGGCAGCAGGATCGAGGGCAAGGCCTTCGACGAACGCAACGTCGGCGTGCTCTTCGAGGAGGCCTACGTGCAGTACCACCTCCGCTGCAGACGCGACCTGAAGCCGGAGGGATTCGACAGGACGATCGCGCTACTGAAGGACTTCGACGACTTCTGCCGCACGAACGGCATGGACTTCGTCTTCCAGTCCGTGCCGGACAAGCTCCAGACCTATCCCGACTATCTGCCCACGTGGCTGAGGCTGTGCTGGAACTACGAAAACTACCCCATCCAGCCTTTCGTTGCCGAGGTCTTTAACGGAAAGGGCATCAAGACGATCGACGGGCTCGGGCTGTTCAACGGCCTGCGCAAGGAGACGAATACATGGCTCTATCCGCCAGGCGGCGCCCACATGACCTGCCTGGCGAGCGCGCGCTTGGCTGAGGAGATCGTCCGCCGCGTCAACGCGGCCGGCCGCATCCACCTCGACGTCAACCCCCTGACGGGCGTCGTCGAGAAGCCCGACGCCGTCTGGAGCGTCGACAACGACATTTCTCAGATGCTGAACTGCTGGTGGAATCCGCACATCGACACGAACTGCCACTACTTTCCGGTATTCAAGCACGACAATAAGGTCATGAACGCTGGCAGCGTCTTCGTCCTCGGGGACTGCTTCCGCGAACAGATGGCGCTCATATTCGCCGACAGCGGCCTGTTCGCCAAGGACAAGATCGCGATTTCCAAGCGAAAGGGCCAGAAGCCCGAGGACTTCAAGGACATCATCGGCGACCTGAAGCTCGTCGTGCTCACGTTCCAGTCGTTCAACAGCGCGCTCCTGAACGACGGCGAGAGCTACAAGCGAGAACCGGACTACGATCTCGACGAAGAGCTCAAGTCGATCTTCGCGGCCCTTCGCACGGCGAAGCTGCAGGCCGCCCGCCGTTGAAAACACCCAGAGAAAGGCAGATATCCATGTCAATCAGAGTGGAGTAAACTGCCGGTGCGTATATAGTGGTTCTCATGCGCGGCGAAATTTTGGTATAATAGACTCGCAAAGAAAGGAAAATCCAAGTTGTATGAAGAAGATGATGATTGTCGTTGTCGCGGCGCTGTGCGTCGCGTCTGCTGCTGATGCCGCGACGTTTCTGCTCGCGGGCGACTCGACTCTCGACGACCACGGGCGCAAGCCTCGTCCGCCATACGCGAGCTGGGGCACGACCCTCGAGAAGTCGATGAAGCCCGGCTGCAACGTCGACAACTATGCGAAGGGCGGCAGATCGACGAAGAGCTTCATCGCGGAGGGGCACTGGGCAAAGCTTGTCGCGGCGATCAAGCCAGGCGATTTCGTCGGCATCCAGTTCGGGCACAACGACCAGAAGTGGAAAAGGCCGATTGACGAGGAGCGGCGCTTTGCCGACCCGAACGGACTTTTCCGCGAGAACGTGCGGAAGTTCGTCGCCGAGGTCCGTGCCAAGGGCGGCAAGCCCGTGCTGATGTCGCCTATCGTGCGCGGCAGCTTCGGCAAGGACGGCAAGCTGCGCGACCAGGCGGACGAGAGAGGCATCTCGCTCGGGTCATACGCAAAGGCGATGAAGGAGCTGAGCGTGGAGCTGAAGACGGAGTTTGTTGACATGAACCGTCTCACGCACGATCTGCTCGAGAAGGTCGGGAAGGACGAGTCGATGAAGTTCTTCGTGATCTCGACTGGCCTTGTCAAGAGCAAGGACGGCGAACCGGCAAAGGACATCACGCATCCGATCGCCGCCGGCGCGGAGGCGTTCGCAAAGCTGTTCATCGAAGACGTGAAGGCGCGCCACCTCGAAATTGCCACGCTATTTAAATAAGTTAGCGGGGACAGACCCTGTAAGTTAACCAGATTCTTGGAATGTTCAGCGCGGAACTTGCCGTTGCCCCTATTGACAGGAGTGTATATGCGTAAGGCCGAGGTCTTTCTCTTTGAGCGTCTTCTCAAGGTCGTAAACTATTGCAAGATAGTGTCATTTTATGATATTATACGCGCATGAATTTCTTGGCAGAGAAAGCTTTTGAGTTGTCGCGAACTGGAATCTTTACCTATTCAGACGTTCTTGTCTGGCTGGGCGAAAGCCGTAATTCTGTTCGTGGAATTGTCAAACGTGCGATTGCTTCAGGAGAAATCATCCATATTCGCAGGGGGCTTTATTGTCTTGCGCAGAAATATTGTCGGCGCAGCATTAGCCGAAACGTAATTGCGAACCTCATATACGGACCAAGCTATGTCAGCATGGAGACGGCGCTGTCGGTTCATGGTTGGATTCCCGAGGCGGTTCATTCCGTTGTGTCCGTCTCGTCTGGCAGGGCAAAGTCGTTTGAGACGCCATTGGGATATTTCGACTATGTCCAGGTCGGGCAGAGACCGCTTCTTGCCGCCGTCGAGAGGAAGCAGGACGAATCGTCAATTTGTTTTCTTGTTGCAAAGCCCTTGAAGGCGATTGCAGACTATGTTGCCTCGAGAGGCATGGACTGGCGCGGTGTGGAACCGCTGGAAGAGAGTCTTCGTATTGAGCGCGAAAATCTTGATACCATTACGCCGGAGGATTTCAACGAGCTTGAAGGAGTGTACAAGTCTCGCAGGGCGAGGCGTTTTCTCGAGGGTCTAAGGAAGGAGCTTGGAAAATGAACGACATTGCCTTGATTCAGAGTCGTCTGGACGAGTATCGCTGCGCGAGTGCAGAAGAAGAGTTGAATGCAATCCGCGAGATTCTTCAGGAGATGGTCCTTGCCGGACTTTCACGCACGGATTTTTTCGTCAAGGCCGCATTTCACGGTGGAACGCAGTTGCGAATATTCGAGGGTGTCAGGCGTTTCTCGGAAGACCTTGACTTTGTACTCGTGTCGCGGGATTCGTCTTTCAATCTGCTGCCGTACCTCGAAAAGGTGTCGGAAGAGCTGTCTGCTGCGGGTGTCGCGATGGAGGTGCGCGACCGATCGACTGCATCTGCTGCTGTCAAGAAAGGATTCCTCAAGAACGATTCCCTTGTCAATATTCTCGACTTGCGCTTTGTCGGAGGCAGAGGAAGCCCAGGAACGCCGCCAAAGATGTCAATCAAGATGGAAGTTGACGCGAACCCTCCATCTGGTGCGACCTATCGAGCGATCCCATTGTTGTTTCCCTTTCCTGCGTCGGTACGCGCCTTCGACCGCGAAAGTTCATTCTCAGGCAAAATGCACGCCCTTTTGTGCCGCCAGTATGTAAAGGGTCGAGACTGGTTTGATTTCGTATGGTATGTTGGAAGTCGGGCGAAGCTCAACCATGAATTGCTTTCATCCGCAATAGATCAGCAGGGGCCTTGGGCAGGCGAGGGAATATCGACAAGCGACGAATGGGTGAGAGATCGGCTTCTTGAAGTCATTGCCAGGATCGATTGGAACGTGGCGAAGAGGGACGTCATGCCGTTTGTGTATGCGAGCGACAGGCCGTCACTCGATCTTTGGGACAGGGAATTTTTCACTTCGTTGACAGACCGTCTGTTCCCATGTTGAATCTACATCACAAAGCACAAGGCGGGGACAGACCCTCTTGTTGAAAACACCCAGAGAAAGGCAGAGATCCATGTCAATCAGAGTGGAGTAAACTGCCGGTGCGTATATAGTGATTCTCATGCACGGCGAAGTTTTGGTATAATAACAACTAGCAAAGAAAGGAAAAGCCAAGCTATGACGAATGCAGCTCTACGGGGAAAGCCGGATGCGAGGCGTGGGTCTCTACTCTACAACGGAAGAAGGGAATTCATCAAGGCGGGGGCGTTCGCGGCGCTGGCTGCGGCCGGGGGGTACGCGACGCAGAAGTGCGGCGTGTGCGCTGGCGGCGCGGCGAAGAGGAAGGTTGGCTTCAAGCTCGGCATGGCCGGCTTCACCTTCAAGGGGGGTCAGGAGGGTCAGAGCAGAATGCCGCTAACTTAAGGCTCATATGACCTCCTCCGGACGATACTCTGATCGCGGTTTTGTCAACAGAGGATAAGGCTTTGGACGTCGCTTGACGGCCCGCACGT
>Ga0310786_10013079_pt1 | contig 10244 bp, 8 predicted proteins | sample AusTroGonzalo_MG_FD_203881 | JGI IMG/M metagenome (GOLD analysis project Ga0310786, IMG submission 203881) | Bovine rumen microbial communities from tropical cattle in Woodstock, Queensland, Australia - Gonzalo_03 (v2) (version 2) | ecosystem: Host-associated > Mammals > Digestive system >... | reverse complement strand
AACCAGTATTGGTGTTTTCTGACTTGTCGGTTGTTGACGGAGACTTGAACTTGATTAATGAGTCCATGTGGAAGGTGGAGCGTATTCATCCAGAATATCTCACGACATTTGACGAAGGCGGGGCTTTAGAGTTTGTGACAGGCTGCACAATGCTGTTTAACAAGCAAGCCAAAGACGCCGTAGTGTTTCCTGCCGACAAAGCAGTGATGCACGACATTTGGATTGCCCTTTGTGTACTGCGCTCAGAAGGAATTGTCGAAGCCATTTACGAGCCTCTGGTCTATTATCGGCAGCATGAAAAGAATGTAGTGGGGGTTAACCACTGGGCCCAGTACAGCCGGATCAAAAGGCTCATAAACATCAAGAAAAGCATCACTGCTAACTACAGGCATTATCTCATGCTCCGGTCATTAGATTATGGATCCCTCTTCAAGTATTTGAATTATAAGCGTTTGTATGGAAAAAGATGTCGTAAATAACTTCATTGTATCATGACAGGAACAAGTCAAATAGCTATACTCCTCGCAACGTATAACGGGGAGAGATATTTAAAGGAGCAGTTAGACTCCCTTTTGGCCCAGACCTGTCAGGACTGGCATCTCTATGTGCATGATGACGGTTCTAAAGACGGTACTGTCACTATACTCAATAGTTTCGCATCAGCACATCCCGACAGGATTTCCATTCTGGACTACCCACCGACTGGAGGAGCGTGCAACAACTTCCTGAGTATGCTGAACCGTGTGGAGGCCCGCTATTACATGTTTTGTGACCAGGATGATGTGTGGCAGCCCAATAAGATTGAACTGTCGATAGGCAAGCTTCGTCAAATGGAGCAGGAACATCCCCAGAAAGGAATCGTCGTCTATACCGATTTGCAAATAGTTGATGAGAGCCTGGCACCTCTTTCTGCCTCCATGTGGGAACATGCAGGCATTTACCCGCAGTATATTAGGACATTCGCCGACAGTGGTGGCCATACGGCAATTGCCACAGGATGTACCATGATGTTTAACAATGAGGCAAAGAAATGCTGCCGTTTCCCCACCGACAAGGCCCTGATGCACGACATCTGGGTGTGTCTTTGTGTGCTCAAGTGTGGAGGCGTGCTTAAAGGCATCGAAGATAAAACCGTGCTCTATCGCCAGCATGGCCATAACACCCTTGGGGCAACGGATACCAAAGCCGCCGACATAGGGCTGCGCTATAGGCTCCTTAACATACGGAAGGTGTTCAGGAGCAACCGTCTCTACTACGCCATGCTCTCCTCACTTGGCTACGGCTCCGTGATGAAATACCTCTGTAGCAAAGTGAAATACAAAACGCGCATCAAGCGAGCTTATTATTGAAAGAAATGGCAAATCCAGGAATTGAGAACCCCGTGCAGAACGTTGCTGTGGTTATAGTACTGTATAATCCTGACGGCGATGAGACGGCCAACGTCCGAAGGCTGTCTGAAGGCCATCCGGGCGTCATAGTGGACAACTCGCCAGAGCCTGCTTTCAGCGGTGACCAGGTTGGCAGGATGCACTATGTGGCTTTACAGGATAATGTCGGGATTGCCAAGGCTCAGAATATTGGCAGCAGATATGTACTGGACCATAGTGATGCCACCCATATCGTATTCCTCGACCAGGACAGCACAGTGCCCTTCTCCTATCCGCAAGATATTGTAAACTGCTTCGACAAGATTAAGCGTGAATTTCCTAACCTTGCCTTTCTTGGGCCTTCAACAGAGAACAAGGAGACGGGCAAGGAATACAAATCGGTCATCCACAAAGACCATGCCCTGTCCGATGACTTCATCCCAAGGAGGGAGCTTATCTCTTCTGGCGGATGCACGACAAGGGAGGTCTTGGAGGACGTGGGGCTGAACGACGAGCGGCTGTTCATCGACTATGTGGACTTTGAGTGGTGCTGGCGTGCCAGAAGCAAAGGTTATGTCTGCGGATTCACGCCGAATGTGACCATCAAGCACATGGTAGGACAAAAGACCATTTATATTTGCGGCTATACGATTATCGTTTCCGCCCCCATCAGATATTACTATCAGTTCCGCAACCACCTGTGGCTGTCGAGAAGGGGCTATGTGCCTCTGCAATGGAAGATAAACCATGCCATCAAGAACCTGGCACGACTGGTTTATTTCCCTATACTCATAAAGTCTGGCGGCAAATGCTGGAAACACATGGTCAAGGGCCTTGCCGCTGGCATAAGCCCCCTAAGTTAGGGGGTTGGGGGTCTGAACATCACTTCACTCTTCAATTTCCAATCTTCAATGAAAAAAGTCTCCATATATGTAGAGAATGCCCGGCTGACGCCATCCGCCTATTATCGGTTGACCCAGTATTTCCAGCCGTCGGAGGCGAGGTTCCACTCCGCTTTACCCGACGGCGTCTATCGCTGGTGGCACAGTCTGGAAAACACCGGACGACGTGTGTTCTCCATCCCCCTGTATCTCATCTATGTCGTCCGCACCCTCGTTTCCCTCATACAGGACAACCTCTCTATGAGCAACGGAACAGTGATCCTTGCACGTGCCATCGTTCCACGACGGTTGCCCTCTCTACACAAATACCTCATCCGTCGGCTGGCAAAGCGAAACAAAATAGTATGGGATTTTGACGACAACATCATAGCGAACAAACGGATTTCTCCTGCCGACTTCCATTTCCATTCCAAACATAGCGATACTATTGTCGTTTCCACCGACATCTTGTTGTCGCTTGTAGATAAGAGTTTCGCCCACAAAGTGAAGATTCTACCCACCACCGATGGTGACTTCCTGGGCTACGACACGCAAGAGGTTCTTTCGCAGAGACAGTCGCTTTACAATGAGGAGATACGCCTCGTCTGGGTGGCAACGGCAATAGGGCTGGAGTACATACAGCCAATCATCCCCTCCTTGGACGATGCGGCCAAGGCCCTGAAGGAACTGAATGGCAAGAAACTCAGCCTACATGTTGTATGCAATAAGCCCCTCTTGGCAGAAGCATCTTGTCTGGAGATTGTCAATGTCCTCTGGGGAAGAGAAGTCGCCAAAAAGGAAATAACGGGTTCGCACATCGGACTGATGCCACTTCCCGATAATGAATTTACAAGAGGAAAGGGTGGCTTCAAGCTCATTCAGTACATGTCCACAGCCATGCCAGTCATAGCATCTGCCGTAGGTTTCAATAAGCAAATAGTCACAAAAGACTTCGGTTTTCTTATCAACTCCCCAAACGACCAAACGACCTGGAAGGATGCTATCATTGAGTTGGCTTCCGACTGGGAGAACTATGCAAGGATGTCTGAAAATGCGAAAGACTGCTACGACAAGTGTTTCTCTTACGAGAAAAACAAGGAATTCTGGGAACATCTTACATGTTGAACAAAGTGAAATACAAGATGTGCATCAAGCGCGGTTATTACTGGAAAATGTTCTGATGAGCGAAGAAATCTATGGAAAAGCAGCAGATTTCTTCGCCTCTCAGAACATTTTTCTGCAATTTCCTTTTTTGTTTAGGAGAATAATTGTACCTTTGCGGGACAATTGAAATACTTTAAAGGATGCTTATAGGAAGAGAAACGGAAAAGAAAGTGCTACGCGAGCTGCTGGAGTCAGGACAGTCAGAGTTTGTCGCAGTCTATGGCCGTCGGCGTGTAGGCAAGACTTTTCTGGTTAGAGAGACATTCAGCTATTCATTCGCGTTCCAGCACACCGGCATTCTGGATGCCCCAATGAAGGAACAACTGTCAGAATTTCGCGAGTCGCTCTATTCGGCGGGCATGAAGCGATGTGCCATGCCACGTACATGGAGCGATGCCTTCAGACTGTTGCAGCGATGGCTCGCATCCCTGCCAGAGGGGAAGAAGGTGGTATTTATCGACGAGTTGCCCTGGATGGATACGCCACGCTCAAATTTCATTAGGGCACTGGATCATTTCTGGAACGGATGGGCCACAACGCGGAAAGACATCGTGCTGATAGTCTGCGGTAGTGCCACATCGTGGATTATCGACAACATCGTGATGAATTACGGAGGCTTGCATAACCGTTTGACACGACAAATTCACCTTCAGCCATTTAATCTGTATGAGTGCGAAATGTTTTGCAAGGACCGTAAACTCGGATTCACCAGGAAACAGATTCTGGAAGGCTACATGGCGATGGGGGGCATACCCTATTACTGGAGTTTTATGCAGCGGGGACTCAGTCTTGCGCAAAACATCGACAGGCTGTTTTTTGCCGAGAATGGTGACCTCGTGCATGAATACGATGCGCTTTATGCCTCACTCTTCAGAAACCCATCCTGCCACATCGCCATTGTAAATGCGTTGGCCAAAAAGAAAGCCGGCATGGCGCGTGAAGAGCTGCTGGTCGCGATTGGCATTGGCGAAGGAGAACAGTTCGTGAAGGCACTAAAGGAGTTGGAACAATGCTCGTTCATCCGAAAATACACTTACATAGGGAAGAAGAAGAAGAATGCCATATTCCAGTTGATGGACAATTACACACTGTTCTACTTTAAGTTCATTCAGCAAAACCAGAATGGCGACCAGCATTTCTGGACCTCCATGCTACAGAGTTCCACCCACGATGCCTGGGCGGGACTGGCCTTTGAGCGTGTTTGCCTGCAACATCTGGAACAGATAAAGGCTGCGCTCGGTTTCTCTGCTGTCATCAGTACGGCTCATTCCTGGTCCTCAAAGTCGGAGAACGCCGACGGAAAAGGTGTGCAGATAGACTTGCTGATTGACCGCAACGACGGGGTCATCAATCTCTGCGAGATGAAATATGCACAAGAGGAGTATGTCATCGACAAAGCAGAAGATGAACGATTGAGGAACAGACTTTCTGCCTTCATAAAGGAATCGGGCACGAAAAAGGCGGTACATGTAACGATGATTACCACCTACGGACTGAAGAAGGGGGGCTATGCAGACGACATACAATGTGAAGTCACGATGGATGACCTGTATAGAAATTAATATGACAAAAACGACAATAGAATTACATGTTAAACAATAATAAAATGTAATTGTCGTTATAATCTAAATAGAAAAATAATCCTGTCTTAACAAGGAGTAACTGCGTAGATAGATGAGAAAAGCAATGGCCAAGAGTCTTCTAATGGTTGTCAACGAGGACAGATTCTTCCTATCGCATAGGAAGGATATTGCTATTGCCGCACAAAAAGAGGGCTTCGACGTGAAAATCGTGTGCAAGGACACAGGGCAGCGGAAGACAGTCGAAGAACTCGGCCTGGAAATGATTGACCTCCCGGTCAACCCTACTGGAAGTAATCCCTTAGAGGAGGTCCGTACCTTCCTGTTCCTCTTAAAGCTTTATGGGAAATTGAAGCCAGACATCGTTCATCATGTCGGGCTGAAATGTATTCTCTGGGGCGGACTTGCCGCAAGGCTTAAGGGTGTTAAGGGCGTCGTTAATGCCGTCAGCGGCCTTGGAGTGCTGTTCTCCGATGATGGCTACGGTTTGACTACACGGATGGCTATACGGGTGATGCGTTATTCCAGCAAAAGAGGACACGTCGCGCAAATCTTCCAGAATCAGGAGGACATGAAGCTGTTTCAAGATCTGGACATTGCCAGCAAAGAACAGTGTGAGTTTATCAAAGGCTCAGGTGTCAACCTAACGGAATACGCATACACGCCAGAGCCTTCTTCACTACCTGTCAGGGTCGTCCTCTCTGCCAGAATGGTACGCGAGAAAGGAGTCATCACCCTTATCAAAGCGGCTGAGATCTTGAGAGACGAGATGCAGGGCAAGGTGGTGTTCACCCTCTGCGGGGGCCTGTCCCACAACCCGAAGGCCATCAAGGAGCACGAACTCAGGAAGTGGTGCGATGGAAAGTACATCCAGTGGCTTGGCTATCGCAACGACATGGAAGAGTTGCTCAAGCAATCACACATAGTGGTTCTCCCCAGCTATTACCGGGAAGGGGTTCCCAAGTCTCTCATTGAGGCGAATGCCATAGGAAGGCCTATCATCACAACGCGTTCATACGGCTGCAAGGACACCGTTGATGATGGGGAGAATGGTTTTCTCATTCCCCCAAAAGATGAGGCTACGTTGGCCGAGAAGCTCCGCATCCTCATTAACGACCCACAGCTCAGGGAGCGAATGGGCCTGAAAGGTCGTCAAAAGGCAGAAAGGGAGTTTTCGTTAGACCGTGTCGTTGACCACCATTTGGAAATCTACCGGAGAATCACAGGTGCGCAAACCCCAAGACACTGACTGTCGTACTACTTGGCTACCCTCCAGCATGTCGTGGTTGGCCTTTGACATGCCGAACTCTGGAGGGCGCATCGCTGCGGCCTCCAGAATCACCCCGGAGTATTATTTACTAACTTTGCATTGTGAGCTGGCATGAGACCTGCTCCATCTTTTCCTATTGCAGACGGTAGGTCACGGGGATGACGAAATTGCAGCGCACAACGTTGCCATTCTGCCTGCCTGGTGTCCACTTCGGCATAGCGTTGACCACGCGGATGGCCTCATCACGCAGGGCCTGCACGCCGGCATTGTGTTCCTCGGCCTCCTCACGCTCCTTGTCGGGCATATAGGCCGTGACGACCACCATGGTGGTTCCTGCTGTTTTAGGACTGTCTAAAACCTTCGCGTTTGACAGGCTGCCGTCTTTCTCGACGATGAATTTCACCAGCACGCGACCCTGGACGCCGTTCTTTGTCGCCACTTCAGGATACTTGATGTTCCGTGCGATAAACTCCATCAGCTTCGCGTCGCCCCCAGGGAAACTGGGCATCTGCTCGCAGATGTCGAAGATTGGGTCGTCCGACTGCTTGGTCCGGATCATCACAATGCTACTGACTTCCGATCCATACTTTCTGCACATCTCTTTATTGCTGATGACATCGATGTTCACGACATCTTCCTGAGGTATGACATTTACTGTATCCTGTGAAACCTGTACACCATTAACTATATATATGGTCTTGCCCTTTTCTTCTGTGACAAAGTTAGCAACAAAATGACCAGGACTCACCTCGTCAATGTGGATTTCTCTCAACATGCCAACAGGGATGCGGGAGAGTGGGAGATGACTGACTTCTACGCCGTTGCTCTGCAAAGTGGTCTTCGACGCTTCAAGAGCAATTGGGCGATTATCGGGAATCTCTTCCTCTTTCCCATTGAGAAAGAACTTTACGCCCGGTGTGTGTCTGACCTGGTAACACTCGCCTTTGGCATTATCATTGAAAACACGCAACATTGGCATCTGGGGTTCCTCTGCCGTGGCACTCTCGTAGTTCACGACGGTCTTGGCTGTCATTGCCAGAGAGACAAGCACGACAGGTACGATGTATAAGGCTTTGAGCCATGCACTTCGGTTTGATTTCGGTTTGAGCATCATAAAGATTCGTTTTTTCGTTCTGTGGGTGGTGATGCCATTGGCGAGGGCACAGGCCTGAATGCCCGTCGCCTTCTGCATCAGAAGGTGGATGTACTGGCTTTCATCGAAGCCGCGTGAGAGGACGGATGCGTCAGCCTCATACTCGTGGAGGGTGCGCAGTTCCTGGCGCAGGAACCACACCACGGGGTTGAACCATTGCAGGGCCGTAAGCACTTCTACGACTACGACGTCGTAGCTATGACGATGGCGCACGTGCGCCTCTTCGTGAGCAAGGATGAGAGCCTCTCCCGACCCCTTCGAAGGAGACAAGAGATAGTCGCTGCGTGAGAGCACGATGGTTCGCATCCATGAGAACGGAGCCACGGGAGCATTGACCACACAAACCTGTGTACCAGAGAGCAGTGTGTGCCGCTCACCATTGGCTATCATGCAGTGCAGTTTCCAATAGCCACGGGCTATATACCACAGGCGGATGAGGAAGCCGACAAGGAAAAGGACTCCAACAAGCCTCACCCCCCACCCCTCTCCTAAGGAGAGATGAGTGTTCACTTCTTCCGCAGACAATGTCTGTGGCACATCTGTTAGCAAGTCTATATACTCCCCTCCCCACAGCGGGAGGGGTTGGGGGTGGGGCTTTTCGTGTATGGTAATAATACACAAAGGCAGCACTACAGAAAGCCCGATGGCCGCCAACAAGACGGCACGGTTCAGCGTGTGCGTGGTCTCGCGGGCCAGCAGCAGCATGTAAAAGAGGTAAAACACGGCTATCAGCGCCGCCACCTTCAAGTCGTAGTATATTAAGTCGGTCAGTATCATTCGGCTAGTTCGTCGTTTGAAAACATTATTGATGGCTTTATTCCGACTTCCTGTTCTGGAGAATGGTCAGTATCTCGTTGATGTCCTCCTGCGACAGTTCGTCCTCTTCGGCAAAGAACGAGACGAGCGATTTCACCGACCCGCCGAAGAACGTCTGCTTCACATCGTCCATCACCAGTCGGCGATACCGCTCCCGTGTTATCAGCGGTGAGTAGAAATGCAGTTTTCCCGTGTTGCCTTTCCGCCGCTCCACAAATCCCTTCTGCTCCAGAATCTTCAGGAACGTGGCGATGGTGGTGTAGGCAGGCTGGGGCTCTGGGTACTGTCTTTGGATGTCGGCGACACATGCTCCCCGCTGCATGTCCCACAGGATGTTCATCACCTGCATCTCGCCCTTGGTCAGTGTCTGCTGTTTCATACGTTCAGTCTTTTCTCAACGGCAAAATTACTAAGAATTTAGAAAACTAAAAGCTTAGTAAAAGAAAATGAACGCTAAAGTCCGAATCTTTAACGTTCATTCTTAGTAATCCTTCCTGCGTTATTAGTAATTAACTACTTGTATGAGGTGCGCCAGCGCCGTGTTGACCTGTATCGCGCTCCAGCCCACGACTGTCAGCACAACTATTAATAAGAGACATATAGTCTGTTTCATGTTGTGACGCTCATTACAAAGTACAAAGGTATAATTATTTTGGCAGTTCACCAAATATTTTGCCCTGAAAGTTGTTTTGTTTGCAGAAACTTTCGTACCTTTGCAGCCACAATTATGAAGATAAAACCAAGCACTCTGTGTTTTTATACTAACTAATTTACTAACAACAAATGAAAAAAAAGCTATTATTTGCGACCATGCTGTCAATAGGCATGACGGGAGGACCGTTATTCTTCCCGCTTACCGCGACAGCAGCAATCACCCAGCAGACCGTGAAGGTGACGGGTCAGGTAGTCGACCAGGACGGTGAACCGCTTATCGGTGCCACTGTCAAGGTGAAAGGTGCGCAGACAGGTGTTGTGACCGACTTCAACGGAGACTTCACACTGGCTGTTCCCGCTAACGCCACGCTTGTAGTGAGCTACGTGGGTTACAAAGAGATGGAGATCTCCACGCGGGGGCGCACTTCGCTTGGAACCATCCAGTTGGAGAGCGACTCGCAGCTGTTGGAACAGGTGGTGGTCGTGGGCTATGGCGTTCAGAAGAAGGCCGACCTCACTGGTTCCGTGGCCGTGGTGGATGCCGACGAGCTGAAAAAAGTGTCCAACTCGAACATCTCAACCATGCTCGAGGGCAAGGTGTCGGGCGTTCAGGTGACCTCCGACGGCCAGCCGGGTGCCGACCCGCTGGTGCGCATCCGTGGTATCGGAACCCTGAACGGCAATCAGGCTCCCCTCTATGTCATCGACGGCGTGCCTATGGGTACGTCAATCCGCGACTTCTCGCCCAACGACATCGAGACCATCCAGGTGCTGAAGGATGCCTCAGCCGGTGCCATCTACGGTTCGCGTGCTGCCAACGGTGTGATCATCATCACGACCAAGGGCGGCAAGAAAGAGCAGCCGCTGAAGGTGGACTACAAAGGCTACTTCGGTATTGACAAGATTCAGAAGGGTGTCTACGACCTGACCGATGCCGATCAGTACAGCCGCTATCTCGGCATTGCAGCCGAGAATGCCGGCATCCCCGTGCCCGGCGGCTACAGTCTGGGTGCTGACGGCTACTACCACTTCCAGGACAACACCAACACCGACTGGCTCGACGAGGCCTTCAAGACAGGCATCCGCCAGAACCACAGCGTGAACCTGAGCGGCGGCGGTGCCAACAATACCTATAATATCAGTCTCGACTACTACAAGCAGAAGGGAACCTTGGAAGGTGCCGGCCCCAACTTCGAGCGCTTCACCGCCCGTGTGAACAACACGATGGACACGAAGTTCGTGAAGTTCCGCACCAGCCTCGTCTATTCGCACTCCGATCAGGACAACCTCGCCGTCTCTAATGCCAATGAGTACGTACAGGGTCTTTACGGCAACCTGGGTAACGTGCTTGGCGGCGTG
>Ga0310786_10013078_pt1 | contig 10244 bp, 13 predicted proteins | sample AusTroGonzalo_MG_FD_203881 | JGI IMG/M metagenome (GOLD analysis project Ga0310786, IMG submission 203881) | Bovine rumen microbial communities from tropical cattle in Woodstock, Queensland, Australia - Gonzalo_03 (v2) (version 2) | ecosystem: Host-associated > Mammals > Digestive system >... | reverse complement strand
CCGTCAAAGTAGTCACGGTTGATGTCGTGTACAGAATTTTGCGTCAGTCACTTGAAGGCGAAGCAATGACACAGGAAAGCCAGTCAGGACTTGGCTATTCATGGAGCGGAACCTATTCAGTTCCCGGCGGAGGAATTGCAAACGCGATAATGTACAACGACCTGAAGAAACTCGGACTGCTCCGTCAGCAGATGGGCAGTGTCATGCTTTGGGAGGGTAAAAAATGCTCACAGGAGTGACGGTTCAGCTCATAAAAAAGACTGCGGGTGATCCGGATCCGATTGGTCAGCCTACATACACGGAAGAGACGGTCAATGTTAATGATGTGCTTGTGGGACAGCCAACTTCGGACGAAATCACGGATTCTTTGCAGTTATACGGCAAGGTCGTTGCTTATACTCTGGGCATCCCGAAGGGTGATACAAACGACTGGACAGATGCAGAAGTCATACTTCCCGAACCATTTGCCGGAAGATATCGGACCATTGGTTTTCCGGTGGCGGGTATTGAGGCAAACATTCCGCTCCGGTGGAATAAAAAGGTCAAGGTGGAACGATATGGCTAATAAGGTGAAGTTCAAGTTGAATCTTCCAGGACTTAACGCTTTGATGAAGTCAACTGAAATGCAAAACAAACTGCTTGAGGCGGGCAAAGCCGTCGCGGGAAGTGCCGGCGGTGATTATGCTGCCGAAGTTCACACAGCGAACTTTGTTGCAATTTCAAACGTCTATCCAGACAGCAAGCGGGCGGCAAACGAAAACTTCAGGCAGAACACATTGCTGAAGGCAATCGGCTCCGCAGGTCTATTAATGAGGAAATAAAGATGATTGAGAAAACAATATACGATTATCTGAATAACTTGGAGGAGTTACCGGCACCGGTATACACCGAAATGCCTGCGACATATCCGGGGAAGATGTATCTCATTGAAAAGACCGGAGGCGGCAAAACGGATCAGATCAGCACGGCCAACATCGTCATTCAGTCATATGGCAGCTCATTGTATGAAGCTATGACGTTAAATGAAGCCATCATCGACACAATGCTCAACGATTTCATATCTTTGGACGGAATCGGGAGTGTCAAACTCAATTCTGACTACAACTACACAGATACAAGCACAAAAAGATACCGCTATCAGGCGGTTTTTGTAATTACCTACTATTGAGGAGGAAAAATAAATGGGAAACACAGCATCATACGTTAGTGTCGGCAAGCCTAACCTGAGCGGAGCAGTATATGTTGCACCGAAGGGAACAACTCTTCCCACAGATGCAACAACTTCACTCGGCGCAGCATTCACTTGCCTGGGCTACGTTTCAGAAGATGGCCTTGAGAACCAGAACGAGCTTGATTCTGGTGAGATCAAGGCATGGGGCGGCGTAACAGTTTACCGTCCGTTCAATGGCATGACAGACAACTTCGTCCTGAAACTCATCGAGAGTGAGAATGAAGACGTGCTGAAAAACGTATACGGCGACAACAACGTCACCGTTGATGGATCCGGCAACATCAAGGTTGATGTCAAAGCGGAGGAGCCGCAGGAAAAGGTGTGGATCTTTGAGCTTGCACTTCGTGGCGGAAGGGCAAAAAGGATCGTGATTCCTGATGGAGCCATTACAACACGCGATGCCATCACGTACAACGACACCGACGCGATCGCGTACGGAATCACCGTGACCGCTTATCCGGATAGCAACGGAAGCACTCACACGGAGTACATGGAAGCAGCAGAGGCAAGCATCTAATCATTGAAGGGAGACGATGAAAGATGATAGTAAAAGGAAAAACAAAGAGCGGATATGCTTATCAGATCGACTCAAGGATAAAAGACAGCCGCGATCTGCTCCGGTTATTCGGAGCGGTACAGTCGGAAACAGATACCTGGAAACAGGTGGAACTTACGGACAGACTTGCCGTCCTGATTTTGGGATCTGAAGAAAATGTCAAAAAACTTGAAGAGAAGATCAAAGAACAGAATGACGGATTTTGCACAAATACTGACTTCTGGGCAGAGGTCCATGAAATCATTGATGCTCTGAACGCAAAAAACTGATGATCCTCGCTTACATGCTGAGTGTAGGTGAGGTCGAGTTGAAGTGTGATATGGCGGAGACTTACCACCTGTATATAACAGACTGGTATGATCCGCCTTTTCCTTTGTCTTATCTTGCAGATTTGGCAGTTGGGCTGAACAACGACAGCCGGATCAAGCTGAAAATGGCGAACTGGAAGCTGACGATTGAACAGACCATTCTGTCGATTATGGCAGACAAGCTTTCGATCTTGGCGTGGCAAAATACAAAAGACGGGTACAAAGGAAAGAATGTTCCGGAAAGCGTCCTGAAAAAGCTTGCAGGCTTGGATGAAAAACAAAAGGACGAACTTGAAACATTCAAAACAGTAGACGATTTCCAGAAATGGTACGAAAGGAAACATCATGGCTGAAAATATCGGAACCGCATATGTGCAGATAGTTCCAACAGCTAAAGGAATATCTGGAAAAATTGAACAGGAACTGGGCGGAGCTGGCAAGAGTGCCGGTCAGTCATTTTCGACGAGTTTTGGGTCTGTTTTAAAGGGCGCAGGTAAAATTGCTTCTTTAGCGGTCAGTGCAGCGTCAACAGCAGTCGGTGGAATTGTGAAATCTGCTGTGTCGAGCTTTGGAGAATATGAACAGCTTGCTGGTGGTGTTGAAAAGATTTTTGATGGCATGGATACAAGCAAGATTATCAACGACGCATCAAAGGCATATAAAGACCTTGGTTTGTCTGCTAATCAGTATCTTGCCACAATCAATGATGTTGGTGCCACTTTTGCGTCAACAATGGGAGCTGAAGCAGGGTACAACACCGCCAAAAAAGGCCTGCAGGCTATTTCTGATTATGCAAGTGGAACCGGTAAAGACGTAGACCTGTTATCACAGAAATTCACGATGATAACAAGGTCCACATCCTCATATCAGAGTATCGCGGATCAGTTCTCTGGAATCTTGCCGGCTACAAGTGCGGCATTTCTTGAACAGGCGCAGAACGCAGGAATACTTGAAAAGAAGTATAAGAATCTGACGGAAGTTCCTATTGATAAATATCAGCAGGCTGTTACCGAGATGCTCGGCAAGGGTGTCGCTGCATTAAATTTGACAGGAAATACTGCAGCAGAGGCAGAAGGCACATTCACGGGGTCCCTTGCGATGATGCAGGGAGCCTGGTCAAATCTTATGACTGGGATGGCGTCAGACAGCGCAGACCTTCCTGCGCTTATCAACAATCTGGTTGAATCAGCCACGGCATTTGCGGGAAATGCCATGCCAATGGTCCAGCAGGCACTGGCAGGGATAAGTGCTTTAATTTCTCAAATAGCACCTATTGTTGCCTCGGAACTCCCAACGATGATCACTTCAATTCTTCCAGGGTTGCTCAGTTCCGGAGTTCAAATTGTTGAAGCACTGGGTCAAGGCTTGCTTCAGGCCATACCGGCTTTGATGCCTTCTGTGATAGAGATAATCAATAGTCTAATGCAGACATTCTTACAGATGGCTCCGCAGATCCTGCAAGTGGGTGTGGACATTATCCTTCAGCTCGCGCAGGGAATTACAGAGGCATTGCCGACACTGATTCCCGCAATCACGGATGCAGTCCTTCAGATCGTGACCATGTTCACCGATCCGAACACGCTGACATCTTTGATACAGGCAGGAATTGATCTAATGCTTGCCTTGCTTGACGGACTTATGCAGGCATTGCCGCAGATAATCGAAGCACTTCCGACTATAATTCAGAATCTATGTGATGCGTTGACAACTAACCTTCCTATAATCATCGAAGCGGCGAATCAGGTCGTGTCTGCTATAGTTGAGAACTTGCCGACCATCATGCAGGCTTTGATAGATGCGGCACCTCAAATCATAGAAAGCCTAATGAACGCGGTAATCGAATGCGGACCTCAACTTTTGGCAGCCGGGCCTATACTTACGGCTCAGCTTGTACTTGGCATCGTCCAGTGCTTGCCGCAGTTCCTTGAACTTGGCAGACAGGTTGTTGACAGTATCATTCAGGGCTTGGCCAATGCATATGTAAAATTGACGTCCGAAGGCCCGAAGATGATTCAGCAGTTGAAGGATAAGATTTCCGCTGAAATCCCGAAATTAGTTCAGCAGGGCCGCGATATCGTCAAAAAAATCATTGATGGTATCAAACAATGGGCTGATAACCTGTACAAGCAGGCACAGGATTTGATCGAAAAGGTCAAAGCAACGATCAAAGGAAAGATCGAGGGCTTTGGTGAAGTCGGAAAAAATATCGTCAACGGCATCAAAGAGGGACTGACCTCAGCCTGGGGAGAACTTGAAAAGTGGTTCACAGAGAAAATCAATGCTCTGAAAAATAAAGTCAAAGACGTTCTAAAGATAGAATCACCTTCAAAAGTGTTCGCGGACGAGATCGGGCGCATGATTCCTCTCGGGATAGCGCAAGGGATAGAGGACGGGATGAATGCCCTTGACACTTCTGTTCTGGATATGACAACGGGCATTGTTGGCACCGCAGATCAGGCAATGTCAGCAGCGACATATCAGTCAGTACCGTCAGCAAGCGGTGACGTGTATGGACTTCTTGCGAATTATCTGCCTTTGATCGCAAACAAAGAGGTCAATATCAAGCTTGAGGGCGGCATGGACAGATTCTTCAGAGCGATGCAGACAGAAGCACGGAGAAATTATCAGTTGACAGGAGCGGCATTATGAATGGCGTTGCAATAATCGGAAATACAGATATTACAAATCTCATAGTTGACGGTTCTTACAAAATGGATAATGAAACTCAGTATGAATCATGGAAGGATGGCAACTATGTCGAGCACAGATCGGGCAGACGCACAAAGCTCAAAGGGACGTTTGATGTCTGCCTGTCTCCGAAGACCGGCACGACTCTGTCACAGTTTCATTCCCTGGTAGAGAATGCCACAGGCTCCGCAGGGACCATCATCGGGGCTTTTTATTGCACGAACACCGGAGCGGTTAAGGCCGTGAATGCGTTTGTGCATCTTGAAAGCAGCGAGCATATTCTTACGACAAACGGATGGATTGATGTATTAACAGTCGAGGTTCAGGAAGCATGATACAGGTACCGGCACGTGTTAAAGATGCCCTTAGAAGTGGCGATTATAAGAAGAATGTCAAGATAAAATGGACTGAGATAGGAACATATACTCACGTCTATGATGATACGGAAATCACAATCGAAAAAGGGCTTAACCCTTCAGAAGATTGGGTTTGGTATCTTGATAATTCCTATATTGATGTTCCTGTCGGATGCACGAAAGTTGTAATGGCAGTTGAAAGCACACTGATTTCAGATGCTTCTTACGGGTCGTCATATTATACCCCATCTCTGAATCCGGAAGTTTTTGAGATAAAAGACGGATGGACATACATCACTATTGATACTCCAACAACTGGAAACGTATTGATAGATATTACTTCTTTTACTGAATACTCGTCTGTTACGATTTCAATGGACAATGTTGATGTAGAGCGGGTTATAGATAACAACAACCTTGTCGCGGAATCCGTCAAATTCGATGAGAGAATGTGTTCTGATACCGAATTGAAGTTCGGTTTGTGCGAGGGAACGTCTGTCGAATTTCAGTATTTCGATTTTCCGAATATCAGAGGACAACAGATCAATATTGAATTAGAAATTCAATACAAAGACGAACACGGTGAATTGATGTGGTACCCTATTCCGATGGGATGGTATGAGGTCAAAGAGTGTCCGCGACAGGCAAGCACCGGAATATTCAAGGCGACAGCATACAATAAATTACAGAGTAATTATTTGGATCAGGATGTTTTGTCAGAGGTTTATGAATATGTTTACGCCGGAACAAGCCACACAAGGAAGATCGTTGATATCCTTAATTATCTCCTAAATGGCTTTCACATTGAGAAAACGGACTGGGATGAAGTCGAATGTCAGCTTTGTTGTGCTACGACTCCCGCAAATGGGATAAATTGTGGCATGAATTGGAATAGAATCTACTATAAGCCTGTCGGTGGATCATGGGCAGAATACGAAAGAAGTGGATATTCAGGCGAATACCCTTATGACTTTCCGAATGGCAATCGGTGGGTAATATATGCTGCCGATTTCTACTATAAGCCATCAGACGATACCGGCTCGTCATCAACAAATCATTATTATAAATTTGACGATTTACAGATTAAACAAATATGGGACATTGTGAAGGAAAACCTCTATATATTCTATGATTATGAAGAGGGCGGTTATCTTTACAATGTAGTGACCAGGCCGACAGATCCAACGATCTTCATGCCGTCACAGGACCCCCATTTTAGTGTCACGAACATGGAACTGTTGGATTATGCCATAAACTCCGCAGGCGATGATGATCCCGAAAATCGCATTTCAGGCTTTTTCGGAAATGTCTCTTGGGAAACAGGAACAAGCGTTGCAGGACATAACGGTCCCATCAATTATTCTGAATTTACAGGCGATTATCCTTGTTTGAGAGTCCCTCTTGCCGTAGTTGTTCAGCATGATGATTATGTCGGAATAATGCCTCCAAATCCGTACAACATACAAGCGGTATGGAATGTAATATTACAAAAATACACGGCAGTCTATCAGGCACTATGCAATGTGGCTCTTCCGAAAATGTATAAAAAGCGTCTGTCCTCTATCGAAGAAGAGACAATCACGGCGGATGAGATCAACGCTTTGTCAAATCTCACATTGAGGGATTTGCAGTCGGCTGTCTTCGAGGTTGATTGCCAGTACGGAAAACTTGACAGGGTGACAGACCTTTTTGCGGGAATCGAGCTGAATCAAGGTATGTTGTTTCCCAGGGACGATCTATACCCGGCAGATGATTTATTTCCGCAAGGAACAGCAGAAGCCGGTTATCCTGCCATGTATTCAAAATTGTGGGCCGATGAAGGAAATGTCAGGTCATTCAGATATCTGTATGTTACTTATAAAACGACAGAAAACAATGAGACGGTCGAGAAAGTCATGCAGAAAACAGTCAACGCAAACGGCACTGATGATTACATCATGGATGATAATTGGCTGTTTAAGAACATCGTATGGAGTACGGCGGATGTATCAGCTTATGCGGATGCGATGGTTGCGAAGATGCAAAACATCAAGTGGTTTCCATTCGAAATGTGGTGCGCCGGTCTTCCGTACCTTGAAAGTGGCGACATGATCGAAATAAAAATGAAGGGCGGCACATATCCGTCATACGTTCTCAGAAGAGTCCTGGATGGAATACAGAACCTTCAGGATGAAATGATAAATGGAACACTTGATATATTCTAAGGAGTAAATCAATGAACAAATTATACGACAGAATTGATTTTGTTAATAATACGACACCGGCATTAAATGAAACAAATCTGAATGCAATGAGCAAGGCCCTTGACGACATCGACGACAGAGTGATTGACATTGCCGGTGATGTTTTGGTGGTCGTGCCCGAAATATTGGACAAATATGCCGATATCGAAGCGTTGGCGACAAATCCGCCATACATAGGAAATAATGGTCATTGGTGGACGTGGGACACAGATCTGAATCAGTACGTGGACAGCGGTGTTGATGCAGGCGTTTCGGTAAATGTTGGAACAACGACTACACTTCCTGCAGGGAGCGATGCAACGGTAACGAACAGCGGAACGGACACGGACCCGATTTTGAATTTTGGAATACCGCAGGGAGTGGCAGGACAGAACGGACAAGACGGACAGGACGGTGTATCTCCAGAAGTCACGATCGGGACCATCACGGGCGGACACAGTGTCACGATAACAGACGCAGACCATCCGACAGGGCAGACATTCAATGTGATGGATGGTACGAACGGACAGGACGGACATGGTGTCCCTACGGGCGGAACAACAGGCCAGGTTTTGAAGAAAGCATCCGGCACCGATTACGACACAGAATGGGCGAATGAAAGCGGAGGAAGTGGCGGTCATACCATAATCAATGACGCTGGAACATCCATGACCCAAAGAGCAGGCTTGCAATTTAAGGACATGGGAGTAACGGATGACAGTACGAATGACAAAACGGTCGTGACGCTCCCCACTCCCGACTATGTGGATGAACAGTATAACAATTCTACCACCTATTCAAAAGGCATGACCTGTATTGAAGGAAATGTAAGATACAGATACAAGAACAGCACCGCAACATCAGGTCACAGACCTCCTGATACTACTTATTGGGAAGTGTTGAGTGTGAGTGATGAGTTAAATCCGATTGATGTCGATGTTAGTTCAGAATTTACGGTAAACTCGGAATTGAGTGCTGTTTTAGGAACAGTGTATGTGAAAAAATTTATTAAACGCAACGACAAAATATATTTTAATATAGCGTTTGAACAAACAGGATCAATAAGGCGTTGGTTTGATATTCCAACAAAATATGCGCCGTCAGATTATATAAGATGTGGGACAGTAGGAGTACATAATTCTACCACTCCACTCGCATCAGGAATTGTTATAGCCGGAAAAAGAACGGAAGCTCCGATGTTATACTCAAATTTTCTTATGCCGTCAGGTTTAGTGGAAATGTATGGAGAATATTTTATAAAATAAAAGGAGGAAACCATAAATGAAACTCTACATAGAACAAATAGCAGACGGCGTAAAAACTGTCGTAGCAACAAAAGAAGATGAACAGAGTGCCAAGATATCTTATCACAACACTTGCAGGAACCTTTGGAATGATGCAGACACACAACAGGCAAGGGTCAGAATTACAGATGAGGAATTTAAGACTTATGGAACATGGGAGGAAATAATCGACAAGACAGGCGAAGACCCCGAAGAAGTGACAGGCAAGCTGTTTGTCATGGCTGTAAGTAACAACAATCTTCAGCTTGATAAGATTACAGAGTGGATTCCGAACAAAGCAGGAGTAAAGGGTGCAATGGTAGATTATCATGGCAAGTGTGCTATGTATCTCAATGCTCCTGATGTAGAACAGGCAAATGTAAGGGTAGCAAACGAAACCCTTGACGTTTACAACGGCAAGGCAGAGGAAATCAGACACGAACCCGAACCCGAACCGTAAACTGAATAATACCGCCCGTCACGGTTAGAATATGACGGAAAAGTATATGAACCTATCAAGCCGCTCAAAGAAGCGTAACATGATAGGTATTTTGTGCCGTAGATGGGGATATACCCTGTCTACGGCTTTTTAACGGAGGAAAAAATGAGAACAGACTTAATTGTTGCCGTCATAGTTGCCGTCTTTGCTTCAACAGGCTTCTGGACGCTTATCAATACCATTTATCAGAACAATGCCAAAAGCAAAACGGCGGAAAGGGCTGCACTCGTTGCACTTCTGCATGATCGGATTTATGGTCTCTCACAGGAGTACATAGAGCGCGGCTTCGTTACTATCGAAGAATACGACAACCTCAATTATTTGTGGGAACCGTATTCAGCTCTCGGAGGGAACGGAACCGGGAAGAAGCTCGTTGACCAGGTGAACAAACTGGACATGAAGGGAGAGGAAAAATGATAAAATACTTTAAGGCGATGCCGTCCCTTACGCGGTACATCGTCTTTTCTTTTGTGATGATCCTGACCTATACGGTCATAGAATTTATCGTTGCGTCAAACACAGGAAATGAGCATTCAACACTTACGACTTGTTTTTTTGCGGTGTGGGGTGGAGAAGTGCTTGCGGCGGCGCTGATTAAGGTCTTCAAATTAAAGGAGGAAAACAAAAATGAACAGCAGTTTTTTGATGGCGGCACTTGCGATTGTATCGGCTTTGACGTCCCTGACGGTGGAAGCTCTGAAGAAGATTTTGAGTGACGTTAAGGTTTCATATAACCTTCTGGCAGCCATTGTTGCGGTGGTTCTTTCGCTTGCGGCATCTTGTGGATATCTTATCTACACCGGAACAGAATTTACGGCTCAGATCGGGGTTGTGATTGTGGCTCTTATGTTCCTGTCCTTTTTGGCTTCAACTGTAGGGTATGACAAGGTGATCCAGATGATAAAGCAGATCATAGGAGAATAATAATGACGCGCAATCAGATCATTGAAAAGATAGCACCGATCCACCAAAAGTATGCCAAGCAGTTCGGCATCAAGATATGTTCAACTGCCATAGCACAGGTATTAAGGGAGAGCTCCGGAAAATATGACGGATTTTCTCTTTTGGCATATAAATATCACAATTACCACGGCTTGAAGT
>Ga0310786_10013077_pt1 | contig 10244 bp, 10 predicted proteins | sample AusTroGonzalo_MG_FD_203881 | JGI IMG/M metagenome (GOLD analysis project Ga0310786, IMG submission 203881) | Bovine rumen microbial communities from tropical cattle in Woodstock, Queensland, Australia - Gonzalo_03 (v2) (version 2) | ecosystem: Host-associated > Mammals > Digestive system >... | reverse complement strand
AACAGAATGTATTTTGTGCCAAAGCTGTACAAAGGTCTGTCCTGCCAGGGCATTGAAATGCTGACATCCATTGTTTAAACGAGTTTAAAGGATCGTCGGTTAAGTTTAGTTTAAATTCCGTGCCATATTGACTTAATCCGAGTGTCAATCTGTCTATCGGCACAAATATGTGATTCCTTTTTTTGTACAAAAAACAGGCAGCGTTTCGGCTGCCTTTCATACGGGTTGTGGAACTGCGTTAATTGTACCAGAGCTCTCCACCGAGCACCTGAGCGCCTATCTTGGCATTTCTGCCTTCTTCTTGACCTGTGTACTCCTTGTACTGACGGCCATAATTGGATTCTTTCGTTACCATAGATCTTTCCATTCAATAATTTATTCAAACAGCAAAAGTAACTGTTGCAAAGGTACGCCGAAATATGGATATATGAAATACCATGCCGATAGTATTTCGCATAGCACAAATATGGTATTCTGGGAAATTCCTACTCAAGTTTAGGGATTTTCCATTCTTTATTTAGGAAGATTCCTTTTGAAATGCTGCGAAAAATGCCGTACTTTGCACCGTGAACAAGAAACAAATGTCGAACTTTTAAAATATAGGAGGTACGATTATGAAGAAGATGATAATGATGGCAATGATGATGGTAATGACTATCTCGGCCAACGCAATGAGCTATACTGCAGCTAAGAACGAGGCACTGTTTCTGAGCGACAAGATGGCATATGAGCTGAACCTCACAGCTTCACAGTATGAGGATGTATATGAGATAAATCTCGATTATCTGATGAATCTCAACGGCCGAGCCGATGTATTCGGAATCTGGTGGGATCGCCGCAATACTGAGCTCCGCTATGTTCTCAATACATGGCAGTACGACAAGTACATCACACTTTCTCACTTCTATCGCCAAGTAGCATGGAAGCATAGTGGATTTACTTTCGCCGTTTACTCTCACTACAACAGAGGTCATTTCTACAATGCACATCCAAAGGTATACGTAACATACAAGGGTGGAAAGCATCACAAGGCAGATCGTCACATAGCTGATCGCCATGAGCACAAGCCTGCAGTACATCACAATACTCCGATGATGCACAATAGCAAGCCTGCTGTTCACAATGACAAGAAGCATGGCACCAACGAGCGTCACATGGCTATGGCTACCAATAACAGCCGTAGTGCATCAGGACACTTCAGCGGTCGCAGATAAGAAATTGTTAGTTGAGTTAGAATATATACCTCTTAGGAGGCCCAAGGGAATCTCATAGCGATATGAGGTTCCTTTTTTTTGAAAAATCGCTCTAAAATTGGCTAAAAAGCCATTTTCTTGTTGAAAATAGCCATATTTTTGGCAAAAGGTTACAGTTGTTTTCAAAAAAATACTATCTTTGTAGCCTATATTAATAATGTACGAGATATGGATACTAAAGATCTGAATCGAATCAAGGTTGTTCTTGCGGAGAAAAAGCGCACGAACAAGTGGCTTGCTGAGCAATTAGGCAAAGACCCTGCTACAGTTTCCAAATGGTGCACTAATTCAGCGCAGCCAAATCTTGAGAATCTGATGGACATTGCTCGTTGTCTGGAGGTTAATGTCAATGAACTTCTGCGAATGTAGTGTAGGCATAGCATAGGCAGAGCTTATACCTTCGAAAATGGTTCGGAGATGATAACCGGAAGGAAGAAAGTAGCAAGACAGTAGCAAGGCGAAAGATAGAAGTAAGAAAGGAGTAAAACCTAAAATTAGAAATAATATGGATTACAACGGCAGATTTATCATGCAGAAGACAGTGGACTGGTCGCTGTTGAACGATGGGATGACCATTCCTGTGTCTGCATGTGCGCTGCTGAAGGCTTGGGACGAGTCCATATTGACGCATGGCGTAGTCAAGGACATCAAAGTGTTGATAGACGGCGAACTCTATGATGCAAAGCTAAAGAACCAGAATTTTGAGCAGAGCAACTGGGCTGGACATAAGGATGTTATACAGATTCGCTATGGGCGGCAGTCAGCATTGGCGGTGAAGTTGAGGGCTGTGTTCAAGAAGAGTTACGACTATTTGTTTGCGCAGAAGCAGTTGCAGGGAAAGAGCAAGCGGCAGATTCTTCTGCCTGATGACATCCACGAATATATTCGTCTGTATCTAACTACATCGAGCGATGTGTTGTGCATGGAGTGTTGCGCCCATGCCGATTATCAGCAACTGGCAGATACCCTCAATGCTGTACCTGAGGAGGTGTATGAGGCAAGCGATGACGACAAGTTCTTCATAGCAGACAAAACGGCTTCTGTGGTTCAGAAGGAGTTGCTGGTGAAGTATCGCAAGATAGACCGCAGCATCATCCGCATGCTCAAGGAGTTTTACGACTATCGCGACGAGATTAGTGGCGAGAAGATTGGCGAACCCTATGGTGATAGCGTTGTGGAAGCTCACCATATCGACTACTTCACTCGTTCGCAGAACAACGACTCCACGAACATCATTATTATCAGCCCCAATTACCACCGCATCATCCACAAGAACAACCCTCACTTCAACCGTAGGAAGTTCCAGTTCGAGTTCGAAAATGGTGAGGTGCTGAGACTGAAGTTGTATGAGCATTTGAAAGTTTGATAGCTTATGGAAATACTTACACATTTCAGAACAATAGAAGAATTGGTCAAGGTGCTGGACAGAGAAAAAGTACTGTTCCGCGATATGTTTGAACGACGTAAGTCTATGACTTATCGTACAGATTTCGCTATGGAGATTGTGGACTATAAGCGAGAACGAGTACAGTATCTTATAGAGCATGGTGTTATTCATGAAAACGGTGACTTCATAGAGATGGAAGATGTATATGTACAGTTCTTCGAGGAGGTACTTGAAATGAATGAGGAAATTAGTGTGTCAAGTGTTAGAGAACACATTAATGCTCTGAAAGAAAACATTGGCTATTACCTTGAAGAAACTAATGAGCATCGTAAGGCACAGTATCAAGGGAATGTCAGGAAGATGCTTCGCCGCATAGGACTGAGGACTTTGAAAAATGTGATTGATTTGAAACGTAATGTAGACGTAGCTTATAAACAGGAACCTAATTACAAAATAAAGAAGACACGTCTTGAAAATCTGGATGAAAAGCGAAAGGGCATTAAACAATTGATTGCTGAATGCGAGAAGATGATGGATGGAGAGGTGGTATTTTTCAAAATGGCCACAGATCCAGATATGCAGCGCACAACGATGGATGTGCGTAACGACTTCACCGAGGCTGACCATAATTTACTTGAAATAGAACACCAGATTATCGACTATATCAACCAGATTGAGCAGCAGAGTTTACTGCTAAAAAAGATACGTAGGCTGAAATACCTCAAAGACCAGTTAACCTGGCGTGAGGATACGAATATCGTTCGTATGTTAGCTAATGACAATCCGTTGTGGATGGAGAAAAGGCCCTACAACCGCATCTTCCTTTCTGTTGATATGCTCCGAAGTAATGAAGAGGCTTACGCCTTGATAAGGAAGATGGCAGGTAAGAATGATGTGCGTCGGCTATCAAGGACTGAGGCAGACCCGTTAGATGAAGAGTTCTTGAACGGCAGCATAGAAGAAGTAAACAGTGTGAATACAACCGAACTTTGGAACGCCTTTAAAGCACAAGGTCAAAACTTGTTTTCGTTTATCAAGAACTATACCTATCATCAGCCACGTACATTAAATGATCACATAATACTCTATTGCCAGATGGCAACCCAGCATAGCGACGAGTTGCGTATCACAGATAATTTCGAGACATTTGAGAACATAGAATATGCACTGATATATGCGAGCTAATACACAACAAATCTTTGAACGGTTAAGCAAAGGTGGCTTCCTCTCTGTAGATAGCACTGATCAGGAGGTGAAACATCTATATGACGACATAGAAGAAAACTATGCCGACTATGAGACATATTTCTCGGAGTTGGGACTACGATTGGAGTCGGGTGATGGTTATTACTACTTTGCTCGAACACAAGAGGGTAAGCAAACCATCGAACAGAAACTTCAGAGTTTTGCCCAGTGGGTAGATATTCTGGATTTTCTGAAGACCTATGACATCACTTTTTCTACAGGTTTTCAGTTTCGCAGCACTCACATCCTGGAACGCATCAACCTTGATGTAGAACTGCGTGACAAAGCCCGCAAACTATTCCGCAAACAGAACACCAATCAGGAGATTGTGGAGAAACTCATCAACGAGCTTACCACAATGGGATTTTCTGAACTCATTAACGAAGAAAACGGAACTTACAAAGTAACTGCCGCTTTTCACTATGCAGAAAATATGGTGAACTTGATAACAATCTATAATGAAGAGGAGGTGCCAGAACTATGAGACATCTGAATAAAATAATATTTCTGAATTCTGCAAATATCCCATATGCAGAGGTATTATTGGACGGCAATGTCCATTTTGCTGGTACTCAAGGTGTGGGTAAAAGTACTCTTTTGAGAGCATTGCTGTTTTTCTACAACGCTGACAAAATGAAACTGGGCATACAGCAAGGGCAGAAGTCGTTTGAGGAGTTCTATTTCCGTTATAGCAATTCGTACATAGTCTATGAGGTAAAGACCGAACAGAGTGCATATTCCATTATGACCTACCGTAGTCAAGGAAAGGCCGTATTCCGTTTTATCGATGCACCTTACCAAAAGTCGTGGTTCGTGGATGATGGTGGACATGTGGAAAGCGACTGGATTCGTATCCGTGAGCGAATTGGCAACAATGAAATTAGTGCGAAAGTCGAGACTTACGAACAGTATCGTAACATCATCTTTGGTAATACACACGACCGTAGTCACCGCTACGACAAGTATGCCATCGTGGAGAGTTCGAAATATCAGAATATACCGCGAAGCATCCAGAATGTATTCTTGAACAGTAAATTGGATGCTGATTTTGTGAAGAACACGATCATTCAGTCGATGACTGATGTGGAGGACAGTATCCGTCTGTCTGACTATCGTCATCTGGTGGCAGACTTTGAACAAGAATTCGACGAGATTGACTGTTGGTACAGAAAAGACAGCACAGGAGATGTTCCTATACGCAATAAGGCTGCCAAGGTGATAGAAACCTACCGACTACTTATCGCCCTTGATTATGAGATGCAACAGACGTGGCACCAGCTCAACCATGTGGTCAACTACACTCGTGAGCAGTTGCCAATAGCAGAAGAGGAGATACGTGACATTCAGGAGAAACTGAGAAAAATTAAGGAGAAGATTGCTGCTACACAACAGGAATACGAAAAGGAACACGATCGCCTGACAAAAGAAATCAGTAAGCGAGAACAACGTCTTGATGATATCCGTAGAAAACGCAAGCATTACGAAGAGATTGGTATTGAGGCCATCATTGAACAGGATTCTCAAGAACCTAAACTTCTTAGCGAGAAGGACCAAAAAGAGAAGTTACTCCATGCTTTGGAAGAGCAATATAAAGATGTGACAGAGAAATATCGAATACTTTATGCTACCCTTAATGATGAGTGGAGTAAATTTGAGCTCGCCATGAAGGAAGAATTGCAACGTTATCGTGATGGGATACAAACAGAGAGAGACAAATGCGTGAAGATACGCGACCAACGTAAGAAATCGGTGGAGGAAACATATGGTGAATGGTTATCAGCATCGGACGAACGATTAATCACTCTTCAAGGGAATCATAATTTGGCAGACAAACGTTTATCTGAGTTACAATACTGGCATCCAATGGAAAAAGAAACATCTGGGTGTCAGGAAGATATTCGTAATTTGAAAGCTCAGGAACAGGAGTTGAAAAGTCAGTTTTCAATAACAGACAATAGCTTGAAAGCTTTGCGACATGAATGGGAATTGAAGAGTGACCAAATAAAGAAAGACTACGAACGCAAACAAGAAGAAGCTCAGGAAGAGCTAAAGAAACTACAAATAGAACAGGCTGAAACAGAAGCCTTGCTCGCTCGCTGGAAAGGCTCGTTGTATGAGTGGTTGACCCTGAATAAACCTGGATGGGAAAACACTATTGGTAAGGTGGTGGATGAGCAGCAGGTGCTCTATGCACAAGGTCTGTCGCCTCAATTAACAGAAGACGGTAGCCTCTTCGGAATAGGCCTCAACTTGGAAGCCATACCAGTTCATCATCGTACACCGGATGACTATCGTGACTTGCATAGGAAACAGCAAGAGGATTTAAATACAAAGAAGAAAGAACTTGTTGATCTCCAGGTACAATGTGAGAATGAACAAGAAAACTTGCGTAAAAATTATAGGAACAAAATCTCGGAACTGAGTGAGAAGGAAACCATCCAGAGAGTTCAGTTGGAGCAAATTCCAACCAAAATAAAAGATGTAGAAACCCGTTTGCGACTTGCCGAGCAAAAAGAACAGGAGATGGTTGCTACAGAACATGAAAAAAGAACAAAGGTGTATAACGAGACGTTGCTGGCATTGGAGAGTGAGAAGACTGCAAGGACACAACAACGCACTAAGCGAGACAAAGACTTGAATGCTGCTGATACAGGGTTTAATGCATCGATACGCAATCTACAGAGACAATTTGATACTTTTCGTCAAAAACAAGCGGAGGGAAAGACTGACAAGAGAAAGGATATTGACGAACGAAGGCAGATGCTGGAACGACAGGAACGTGACGAGCTGAAAGGCAAAGGGGCTGACACCAATGCTCTGGAACTATGCCGACGAGATCTCTCCAATTTGCAGATTATACTCGACAAGATAACTAACCAGCGGCACTTCGTCATCGAATATCGCAAAGACGAAGAAGAACTCTTTTCCCATGAGTCTGAATTCCGTGAAGAGAAACGGCAGTTAGAAACAAAGGATGCTGCAGCCCGTCAGCTTTACAATGACAAGCGCATACGGCATGAAGCAGAAAAGAGCGAGAAGTCTGAACAACTACAAACCAAGGAATCGGCTGTGAAGGCGATGAAAGATGGCATAAAACAGTACGAGCAGTTATGTCAGGTGGAGAACATTCTGCCAGAATCATACTTACATGACGATGTAGCTATACCTTCGTCAACAATTTTATCTGATTTGGTGGTTCAGATGAGAGGTACTGTCAATAAGAAACGGCAGAAAATGGAGGAATTGAAGCGTGCCACGAACTCGTTCAACACTCACTTTGGTGTCAATAACACATTCCACTTTATTACCCCACAATATGATGAAGATTTTTTGAGTTTCGCACTCAACCTGCAGGAATTCATAGAGAACGATAAGATAGAGATGTATCGTGCACGTGTCAGTGAGCACTACAATACGATTTTGCGTAGTGTTTCCCGTGAGGTTGGATTGCTGATGAATCACTCGGCAGAGATCCGCAGTATCATCAGTGAGGTGAATCGTAATTTCCAAGAGCGTAATTTCGCTGGTGTCATTCGTAGTATAGAACTGCGAGCAGAAGAATCGTCAGACCGGATGATACAACTGTTGCGCCAAATTCGAGACTTTACAGAGGAAAATGCTTTGACGATTGGTGATAGAAATCTATTCTCTGGTGATGACCGTGACAAGGTCAACGAGAAAGTGGTAGACTATCTGAAGAAATTCATGAGACAGTTGCAAAAAGAGCCGGCTCGTACAGAACTAACGCTTAGCGACACATTCCGTTTACAGTTCCGCATTCAGGAAAATGACAACAACACAGGTTGGGTAGAGCGTATTAATAATGTGGGATCAGACGGAACGGATATTCTGGTGAAGGCTATGGTGAACATCATGCTCATTGATGTCTTTAAGACAAGAGCTTCTCGTAAGAATGGCGATTTTATTATCCACTGTATGATGGATGAGATTGGCAAACTGCACCCAAGTAATGTAAGTGGTATTCTTCAATTTGCAAATGTTCGCAATATATACCTTATCAACAGTTCGCCGATGGGGTATAATGCAGACCTGTATAAATACAACTATCTGCTGACAAAGGACGGCAAGTCACAGACGCATATAAAGCGTCTGATGACAATCAATGGGTAATGAAGATTTCCAATACTCTGCTGAATACGTTGCAGCGACTTATGAGCGGTGAATCTGTTGCTGCCAGTACACTGCGGAAGGACTTTGCAGAAGCACTTATGGCAGAAGGTCTTCTGACTGTGCAGACTCACGGCAGTAGGAGAGCATTCAGTGCTATCGATGCCGTAGCTTTGAAGAACTTTCTGCAGGCACATTATGAAGAACTTAGAACTGTGGGTGATGACATGTCAAACTCCTATGAAACACGTTCTGAGCAAGCTAATGAAACAGGTAATTCAAAGTTGGTCAAAGTTCGCTCATGTCCAGGATTCCCTATAAATAGTTACGATCCCATCACATGTACACTTTGTGGTGATGAGTTTTTGGTAAATCCACTTGAAGGCAGTTTCCTGTTTATCGATAATTGGAGACATTTTTCCATTCCTGAGGATATTGTTGTAGTGGGAATAGAGAATATGGAGAACTTTCGTATGATTCGAAAGCAAAGATCATTATTTGAGTCTGTATTGGGAGATAAACCGCTATTATTTGTTTCACGTTATCCGCAATCTACAGATTTGCGCAATTGGCTTTTGAATATTAAAAATAAGTACGTACACTTTGGCGATTTCGATTTGGCAGGAATCCACATCTTCTTGACGGAGTTCTATAAACACTTAGGTAATCGTTCATCTTTCCTAATTCCTTCCGACATCGAATTACGATTATCCAAAGGTTCATCTACCCGTTATAATGAACAATATGGGAAGTATCATACACTTAGTTGTGAGATACCCAATTTGCAGTCGCTCATAGACCTCGTAAACAACTATCATCGTGGCTACGATCAGGAGGGATATATTGAATAACGTACAAAAGATAATTAATGATGATGTAACATTTTCGAGTTTTCCATACTATAATAATGAAAGTTGGGACTAAGTAGGGACCAAGTAGAACATCTGCTTGCCAGTATGAAGCAGGCTGAATCAGCTGCAGAAATTCGACAGATTATGGGATTGGTAAATGCAAGTAAGTTCAAAAAGCATTACTTGGATCCACTTTTTGAACTTGGGGTTATTGAAATGACGCATCCCAAATCTCCAAAGAGTCCTAATCAGTAATACTATTTGACCGAATATGGTAAAACTCTATTAGATGAAAAATGAATAATGAGGGTTGTCTGGCTCTCATTTTTCATTTAATTTGTTTTGAGGTGAGGCGTTCCCGACTCACCAGGCATAATGTGTCTATCCAAATTTCTATGCAAAGGTACGAGCGGCTTGATTATGTTCAAGGTCAAGCCTACGGTTCTCGTAGAAAATCTCCACACCTTCGGGTAGTATTTTCTGTCGAAACCTTGCACTAAATCTTGCCCTTCCTCGTCCTCTCTGCAACGAAATTTAGGACAGACCCCTTACGCCCCGTTGGTGGGGGAGGGGTTAATTTTAAAGGTTTGAGTATGAACAGCATGTATAGAGAACTAAAGCCCGCAGAGGTTAAAAGAGCTTTGAAGCAGCCAGAGCATCGCACCCAAAGCGAGGTTAGAGCATACAGACTACTTCCCTACAGAATGAGATGTAGAGCTGAAAGGAATCCGCCTATAGCTTTTTGTGATAGCAAAGAGGCTTATTTTCCAGATCTTCTTCTGCGTAAGGAGAAAATCTGTATTGAGATAGATGGAAAATATCATAAGTACCGTAAAAAGAAGGATCTTGAACGTGATGAGATATTTAAATTTCATGGTTTTATTGTTGTCCGAGTTCTGAATGAAGATACTGAAGTTGATGTAGCTTTCTGGGAACGTTTACTTGAAGGATTGGAAAAGTTTGGTGAGCACAGATCGGATATTAAATCTTTCATTGTTGAATTACGTCAGTTGATAAATGATGAGATTAGTTCTTGGACAAAATACGATCCTGCAGAATAATCGTGTTGTTGACATGTTGAAAACTCCTAAAGGTTTTCAACTTGTCAACAGAATGACTTGACAACACTCCAAATTCTATATTTCTGCAGGATTATAATGAAGTGAATCCTGCAAAGAAATGGGCTGAGAAAAATGCTAATTTCAAAGTGTACACCCAATGTACACCCAACGTTGAAATATTTCAAAAACAGAGGTAAAAAAGAAAGTCCCCGTAAGTTGTTTACTTACAGGGACTTACGCGAGTTTTAAACTCTTTGGGTGCCCGGTGGGACTCGAACCCACGACATTCAGAACCACAATCTGACGCTCTAACCAACTG
>Ga0310786_10013076_pt1 | contig 10244 bp, 9 predicted proteins | sample AusTroGonzalo_MG_FD_203881 | JGI IMG/M metagenome (GOLD analysis project Ga0310786, IMG submission 203881) | Bovine rumen microbial communities from tropical cattle in Woodstock, Queensland, Australia - Gonzalo_03 (v2) (version 2) | ecosystem: Host-associated > Mammals > Digestive system >... | reverse complement strand
GCGCCTTCTTTCAAAGCAGGCAAGGCTCTGAAGGACAAGGTTAACGCAAAGAAAAAGGCCAAGAAATAATGATTCGTTTCTGCCCGCAGGAACATTGTTTCCTGCGGGCTTTGTTTTGTGAGGATTATATGAGAATTGACAAATATCTTAAAGTGTCCCGTATTATAAAGCGCCGTACAGTTGCAAGCGATGCCTGCAGCGGAGGACGTGTTTTTATCAATCAGAAGATTGCCAAACCTTCTTCAGATGTCAAACCGGGTGATATAATCAGTATCCGTTTCGGAGAACATACAGGCCGTTATGAAATCCTTTCTGTACTTGATACAGTCAGCAAAGATCACGCATGTGAAATGTATAAAGTGCTGGATGAGGATACCTTCCTGTCATTGGAGCGTAATAAGTCATGAAAAAACATGTTATATTGCTCGCCGGCGGAAAAGGCACAAGGATGAATGCTTCTGTGAATAAGATCCTTCTTGATCTTTGCGGTAAACCGGTTGTTCAAAGAAGCGCGGAAGCTTTTTCATCCATAGCTGATGATATGATCATCGTATGCCGTGAAGCCGATCAGCCTGTTATTGAAAATATACTCAATTGTTCTTCTTTCCCCTTTCCTGTTTTGTTCACTTCCGGCGGCAAAACACGTCAGGAATCTGTTTTAAATGGTCTGCGTGTGCTTTCTGCTGAGAATGACGATATTATTCTGATTCATGACGCTGCCAGATGTCTGGTCGATCCGGACCTTATCAACCGGATTATTGAATCAGTACTGGCTTGCGGAACAGGCATCCCGGGCATTCCGGCAACAAGTACTTTCAAAATTTGCAACGATGAACATTTTGTCACACATACGCCTGACCGCTCCTCCCTTTACGAAATACAGACTCCACAGGGGTTTACTGCAGGAATGTTTATTCCGGCTGCATTGAAGGCCGCTGAAGACGGTTTTAATTGCACTGACGATGCAGGGATTCTGGAGCATTACAATATACCGGTTCATATCGTTCCGGGATCGTCACAGAATATTAAACTCACTGAGCCTGAAGACATGTCCAGGGCTTCTTCGATTCTGAAAGGAGATGCGGCAGGTATGCGTATTGGTATGGGATATGATGTACATCGTCTGACCGACGGCAGGAAACTCATCCTGTGCGGTGTGGAAGTCCCCTACTCACAGGGTCTTCTCGGTCACAGCGACGCGGATGTTGCCCTTCATGCGCTTATGGATGCAATGTTTGGTGCCTGTGCGCTCGGTGATATCGGAAAGCATTTCCCTGATACAAGTGATCAGTATAAAGACATTTCATCGGTTTTTCTTCTGAAAGAAACAAACCGGATTATCGGAGAAGCCGGATACAGTGTATCCAATACAGATATCACGATCGTCGCGCAGAAACCCAAACTTCTTCCTTTTATTCCTCAAATGGCTGAAGTTGTAGCAAATACACTGAATATTCCTCTCGGTGATGTCAACATCAAGGCAACCACTACGGAAAAGCTTGGATTCGAAGGCCGTATGGAAGGAATTTCAGCTTATGCGGTATGTACGGTTGTAGGCAGATAATGAGATTACTGATTAAATAACATCTGATATATTATTTTCTGACCGGAAACAGGAAGCATTGGGACGGCTTCTGCGAGGAAAAGACTCAAACCAGACATAAATGCAATGCTGTATTCATTGCTGTCTGCTTCATGATATGCATCCGGCTCCTTCACTGTATCAGAAGTGATTCCCGGTGTCTGTGTATCCCTTGATGCGGTTATGATTATGTTTTCACTTTCACTGTCCTGAATAAAAATACTGATATTCACCTGATCGAACGTGACGCCGCCTGTTACCGACAGTATTTTTTCTTCTTTTTTGTTTTCGCAGTCATAGGATATACTGCGTTGCTGGCTGCTCTCTGTAAGTGTAAAATGCTCACAGATCAGAAAATCGTCCTGGGATACGTTTTCAAAAAAAGAGCCTTTATCACAGTAGAGCTTTGTCGAAAGGACACATTTACTGCGATCGTACTGTGCATATATATCCCGGAAAAAGTACAGATTGTTTACCTTTTGCGTAATCAGGACCCTTTTTTCGTTCTCAACGGTATTGTCAACGGACAGCGTCATGATTACCTGATCCTGTTTCATCAGATCAAATATAATATATCTGTCGCTGTCATAGCTTTTCATTCTGACAAGAGGATTATAAGCTGCTGACAGGCGCTCAGCCCAACAAATAATGCATTCCAGAAGCATATCGCAGCATTCTGTATTGTTATGTTTTTCATTTCCGTACTCAGCACTGGGAAGATATTGATTTTTCATGAATTGCGTTATATCCGAAAGCATATACTCCGTTACGCATACACTTGTAGCTTTCCCGAAAAGCGGGCCGGTATAGATGCCTTCTGATCGTTCCGTATAACGTGTTTCCAGCCAGTCCCGGTATATCACGTGCAAGCGGGCTGTTAACAAAGCAATCGATGCAGGTGTGATATCAAATATCATGTTTACCGTACTGTAAGCATTCTGAAGTTCATCAGAGTCCCTGATAACATAGTCAGATGTCAGCGAAGATGTCATCGCAACGGTTCTATCATTATCCCTGAAAAGATCAAACAGAACTGTTTTGTTGTTTTTTTCGGAAACAACCGTTCCCTGTATTCCGATATGCGTTTCGCTGATTGCTGTGGAGCAAACACAGTTTATCAAGATGATCAGAATACATATTATCCTTTTCATGAACTTCCCCTACTGTATAATATCGGTCGTTACTCCGCTTCTTCTTCAACTTCCAGCGGAGCTGTTTCTGCTGACGCAGGCTCATTCGTTTCATTCTGCGGAACTTCTTCAGATACGCCGGTTGCGATTTCTTCCTGTACCGGTTCCTCAGCTGTAATATGACTGATCATGGACGCTGCGTTGCTGACCCAGTCTGTGAGATAAGGGATAATTTCCTTATCCTTGTCTGTTCCTACCCGAATCGGATCCTGAATATCAAACGGCACGAACACCCAGGGAACCGCCGTATTAAATTTACCCGTTAACTCCAGGCTGGATTGTCCCTGCCTGATACGGACTTTCATTTCAAGCGTTGTAGCCACATTCTGTGCATATTTACTGGAATAATGGAGATTGATATCAGCGTTCACAGGATCAAACTCCGGAACACTCTCCGGATCTATATCTTCAGGAAGATAAGTCAGGTCTTTTTCAACAGAGATATCATACTGATCTTCCTCATGATTCTTTTCATCGTCACCTTCTCCTTTTTTATACACAGAATTGGTTTTCTTTATGTCCATTCTGAGCGAGAAGTTTTCATCTTTTCCGTGTTCAGAAGTTTCTGTATATACTTTAGCCAGCCAGATACTCTTTTCAAAGGAAGTATCCTTTGCCTGTTTCTGTTCGGGTGTTCCGTAAACAATCGTTTCTTTTTGGTTTTGCAGGATATATACGTTCAGACCGGAAATCGACTCAATCCGAAGTGTATCATATCCTGTCGATTTCTCATCAAGAGGCAGCTCAATGCCAAAGCTGAGTACTTCTCCCATTGCAGAAACCCGTTTGTTCATCGTCAGCTTTTTATTCATGTCAAAGGAATTCAGTGCTTCCCTGTAATAATACACCAGATTCTGGTTAACATAGAGTGCCTTTTCTTCCGGTGTCATCACAGTATCCAGAAGCGCATTCATATCAGGATCTGCTGCAAATTCAGCAAATAATGCTACGATCTGATTGTTAACTTCCTCCATGGGGATTTCATAGGAAAAATCAAGCGCTGATGAACCGTTATCCAGCTTCACGGTCTCAGCTTCCACTGCAAATCCTGCCAGCCACATTTCAAGTTCATTCTGATAACGTGTGAATACCGGATCCCACTGTTCTTTCTGATCCTCTTCGGAAACAGACAGAATATTGGTAATAAAGGATGCAGGTGACAAATTTTCTCCGCCGGAAGGGATAAACTGTTCAATATACTCGCTCTTTACAGGAAACTCGAGGATTTTACCCTGAACCATATCACTTCTGAAATAGTAGATGCCGTCCTTCCTGTACAGCTCAGACAGTGCTTTCTGCTGATCCTGTTCGTCGGACTGGAAAACATAATAATGTAAATCCTTTCCTGACAAAATCCCCCGAATTTTATACTCAGCGTCTGAAATGGTCTGCAGGAACCTTGTATCAATTACATCTTTCAGAAAAGGAATATTGAACATTTCTCCTTCTGAGGAAATGGAAAACTTACCCTTCAGTCCGCTGCCGATCGCAAGCTGGTTATACATTTTCTCCGGAAGAGTATATTCCGCAGCATGACACGTACATACCACGAGTAAAAGAATCAGAGCCAATAATGCGGAAAGCTTTTTTTTCATGATCAGTTCTCCCTATATCAATGATTCGTCAGTAATTTCCAGATTTCATCAGGTATATCCTTACGAAGGAATTCCGTGTCTTCATCAGGCAGTGTCAGCATTTTTTGTATCAGGGCACGGATCGCATCTTCCGGAATGTCTTCGTTACCCGTGATTTTTATGATCTGCGAACCGGTCTGTTCTTTCTTTTGTGTATCTGGTTGAATTGATTCGCCGATACTGAAACCTGACAGAACACTGCTTGTTACTATTTTACCTGTTTTATTTGTAATTTCAAGTGTTCCTGTGTATTCAGCCTCTTTTTCTTTACCAAGGACTTCTGTGATAATAATGGAGTGTTCAGGGATACTGCTCCCCTTAACATTATAAGAGATTTTTCCTGTACTGTTCGTACCTTCGGAAGTCAGATCTCCTGTATACCTGATCTTTGTTCTGTCCTTTTCCTTCTTCTGATCCAGCTGATAATCCCATTTCAGCTTCCTGTTTTCCGGGTCGGAAAGATCCAGCTCGCGATCATATGAAATATTGTCTCTGTTGTATCCTTTTACTGCGGGTGTCTTGATCGTCAGGCTGTCTTTAACATGATCTTCAGATCGAAGACATTTCCATACCAGGGAAATTCTTCTCATTTCATCTTCTGACATACCTACTGTTCCGTCATAGTTGACCCTGAACACATTGTTGTTCTGGTCGAATAACAAAACAATTTTCTGAGAACCTGCAAATTTGAGTTTTTTGAGATCATCCTGCGTTGATTGGTTTTCACACAGATCAGCCAGTGCATCGGGAAAATGTTCGCTGACATAATCAGAAGAAAACTGTATTGTCACCTTGCTCGCTGACTTACCAAATCCGGAAAAATTGAGCGTTGCAGATGTTCTTCCGGCCAATTCAGGAAATGAATCAGCGGCTTTGCAGAATACAGGATACAGTTCATCCATCAGATGATTCAGCCTGAAATACTGTTCATCCAGAAAAGAGATGAATTCATCTTTATCCGCGTTTTCTTCGTCAGTTTGTATCTGTTCCCGGTTCATCGTTTCTGCCTGTGTATCCGTAATGGATATAAGAGGTTCCTGATCAATGTATAACACAGTTTCCGTTCTGTCCTGAGCCGAGCCGACAGTCACTGAAACATGGCTGAGCAGCCGGTTCAGACTGTCAAGCCTTTCCTTGCCGTACTGTGCCAGCTGGGTATATTCCGGCGCATGGATGCTGAATGTAACCGGTGATTCATATTCTCCCGTAAGCAGATAATGCCCCGGATATTTCTCCCCGATACCTTTGGAACCTGAAAAAAGACATAAGGCAGCGATGATCATCGTAATTGTTTTCCTGATAATGCTTTTCATTGCCTGCCCTCCTGCTGTTCTGGCTCCATATTATTTATCGCATCCTCAAAGAAACAATCTGTCAGTCTCATTGCGGTTGCCGCATCAGGGCACTGGTTTATTTCTGCTCTGAATTTCCCTGCGCCGCGTATTCCTTTGATGTACCATCCGATGTGTTTTCTCATTTCTCTTACAGCAATCGGTTCAGGTCTGGAATCCAGCATCATCTGATAATGCCTGATAATCATTGCATGTTTATCCTCGTTTGTAACAGGACTCACTGGATTTCCTTTTTGCAGTTCACGGATCTGTTTGAATATCCATGGATTACCCAGCGCGCCCCTTCCGATCATCACACCGTCCGTATTAGCCTTCTTCTGCCTTTCCAGAGCATCCTGAGCAGTGAAAATATCACCGTTGCCGATCACCGGAATATGAACTGTTTCTTTTACTCTGGCGATAATGTCCCAGTCCGCTTCTCCGCTGTACTGTTGCTCTCTTGTTCTGCCGTGGATCGTTATGGATGTAATCCCTGCGTTTTCTGCCATTTTTGCGTATTCTTCCACATTGATATGTTCGCTGTCATATCCTGTCCGCATTTTGACAGAAACAGGAAGAGAAGAAGCCGCTACTGTCTTCTCCATCATTTCACGGGCAATCTGCGGGGTACGCATCAGACCGCATCCCTCCCCGGAGGGGGCTATTTTTTTGGCCGGGCATCCCATATTCAGGTCAATGCCGTCGAAAACAGCCAGATCACATATTCTTTTTGCAGCTTCGGCAACTGTTGCAGGATCACGGCCAAAAAGCTGCAGAATAAGACGAGGCTCACCGGGATCACGGATCATCAGTTCCTGAGTTGCACGTTGTTTCGGCGCACATAAATAACCCATAGCACTGATCATTTCCGTATATGCAAGATCACATCCCTGCTCATAACATATTGTTCTGTAGACATGATCTGTAATGCCGCACATGGGTGCAAGCCTGATATCAAACATTTGTTTTTATCCTTGGAAACATTGTTATTCTGTCGCTGGTTCTGCTGTATGGCATCAACGTTTTCATCTCTGCCTGAGAATCAGATCCCGGCAGCACTGGAATGTCTGCTTTTTTATCCGGATTGTATGTTCCGGCTATTACTGCCATGCTGACTTTCATTCCCCCGTCATATGTTTCGCTTCCGCTCTGAACCGCATAGTACGGATCGTCTTTTTTGACCGGAAGTGAATAAAGCCGGTTATTATGAATACAGCAAATTCCCTGATGATGCGTATTTTCGCTGATTACTCTGTCAGTGTCCTCAAAAAGAATACCATCCTGATTCTGCCATTCTTTTTTCATATGAATATAATGGCCGGTATCCTTTAAAACAGTCTCTTCTGTCAGATCGGTTTCTTCCTGTGATCCAGTCAGCTTGATCCTGGATGTCCCTATAGCGGGCATAAATACATCCACACAGGCATTTAACGGCTTTTTGCACTGTATATGCAGGCTGTTTTCTTCCATATTCAGGATCACAGCCTGTTTGCGGATCATCAGGAGAAACTTTCCTGGGAGCAGATAATTCACCTGAATTCCTTTTTCTTTCAGCGATACAGCATGAAGAAAAACAGATGCTGCAGCCCTTGTCAGCCGAACATATAAAGCGGCTGTTTCCTCACAGAGGCAATCCGGGCAGACTGAGCCATTGACTTTCTGTATTTTTCCTGCCATTTCTTTGTTCAGGCAGTCTTCCAGGCTGTTAAAAACGATCCTGACAAGTTCATCCAGCGCCCATTCTGAATCTTCAAGTATCAGCTGTGAAGTGAACGCTTCAGCCCAGGCCGCCACAGCGCAGTTGTTTATCGGCTGTTCAGGCGCATTTCCGCACAAATAAGGGTTGGAAGTCGTCCCTCCGCAGATCGCATGATGATGTTTGTGCAGATATCTCCACACCACTTTCCCGGCTGCCAGATCCTGTCCGTTTCCGCTGAAAATCCCTGAAAACAAGGAATAGCGAACCCCATCTGCCAAAAATTCAGCATGATTAATCAACTTTTCTTTTTCATCGTAATCAATGTCTTCCGGTGATGCTGTAAGGTCCGGCATTGCCGGATGCATTTCATCAGTGCTGACTGGGATGGACTGCTGGAAAGTATGCAGTGCTGTAGTCCAGTTGAATGCTGCTGCCCTCAGTCTGGTACAGATCCTCAGAACAGCTTTCAGTCCCGTCACCTGATAAAAGCGCACCAGGAATTCCATCAGATCTGCAGGCTTATATAACGGATCAGGATCTGCTTTTGTAAGCTGCTCAAATTCGATTTCCAGATAATGGCACCAAACAGCAAGTCTTTGCAGCAGTTTCCTGTCTGTGTTGTATTCATATACTGCAAAAGCAGCGCGTATAATACTGATCTGCGTGGAGAGGCTGCCTTCTGTCGAACCGTTTTCCGTGTCTCTCATGGCATTCAGGATCAATGCCGCAACCGGTTCCTCCATTGGTTTGTTTTTGATCAGACAGGCAATACGAAATAAGCCTTCCCACATATATGGATTGTCAATCCATCGTCCGGAAGTTGTATAAAGGTTCCTGATCCGTTCATCGGACGTTCTGACCGTACCGTTGCAGGGAAAACAATGGGTTACCGCCAGGATAGGTGCCCTGGCAAAAACTGGTTTCTGAGGCATTGCTTTACTTTGTGCCGAAAAGGCGGTCGCCGGCATCACCCAGTCCGGGAACAATATATCCGTGATCATTCAGATGATCATCAAGTGCTGCTACATAGATATCAACATCGGGATGATCCTTCTGTATTCTGGCAATTCCTTCCGGTGCGGCAATCAGGTTGACCAGCCGCATATGATGACATCCGCGCTGCTTGATAAAATTGATGGCAGCGCTCGCGCTTCCGCCTGTGGCAAGCATCGGATCAAGAATGAGCAGCTCCCTGTTGACGCTGTCTTCGGGGAGTTTGCAGTAGTATTCGACAGGTTCCAGGCTCTTTGGATCTCTGTACAGTCCAATATGGCCCACACGTGCCGCTGGAACAAGATTAATAACACCATCCACCATGCCGAGGCCGGCGCGGAGAATCGGTACAATACCGAGTTTTTTCCCTGAGAGCATACGGCATTTGCAGGTAGTAATCGGCGTCTCCACTTCAACTTCCTTTGTTTCCAGATCTCTGGTTACCTCAAACACCATAAGCATCGCAATTTCAGAAAGAAGCTCGCGGAATTCTTGTGTTCCGGTATTCTTATCACGCATAATACTCAGTTTGTGCTGAATGAGAGGATGATCGAAAACGACGACTTTACTCATAAAAGGTGCCTCCTCAAAATAGTATCGAAGTATCAGGTTCCCTTCATATTATTTTAACAGAAACACGCTCTGTGCGCAATGCTCACTGCTCCGCTATTTGTCTTTTCATTGACACATTCATCCTGCAATTTTATAATCTTTTTAACTGCTGGAAGGAGTTAAAGTATGTCTTCAATCCCTTATTCGAGATACCTGATTTATCCCGTTACCTGGTACAGTTTTCTGATTGTTGCCGGCGCATCACTTGCTCTCCTTCTATCCTGCAGGGAAGAGAAGCGTGTTCAGCTTCCCTGTGACACTGTGCTGGATCTCGCTTTATGGCTCATTCCCGGCGGAATTATCGGCGCACGTATTTACTATGTGATTTTTTCTTTTTCCCAGTTTCAGAATGATCTTTTATCTGTCTTCCGCGTCTGGGAAGGCGGTCTTGCCATCTATGGAGGAATCATTGCCGGACTGCTCATCATGTTTCTTTTCTGCAGGCGCAGAAATATTCCGTTCCTCCTGTTATGTGATATTATCGTCCCCGGCCTTGCACTGGCTCAGTCCATCGGACGCTGGGGCAACTGGTTTAACATGGAAGCCTACGGTCTGCCGGTCAACAGTTCTTTTCTCTGTTTCTTTCCTCTTGCGGTACAGATTCCTGCCGAAGGCTATGCGTGGCACCTGGCCACTTTTTTCTATGAATCCATATGGGATTTCAGCATTTTTGTTTTCCTTCTCCTTACAAGGCATACACTGCTGCAGCGAAAAAAAGGCGATATATTTTTCTTTTATCTTTTCCTCTATGCTTCAGGCCGCCTGATTATCGAGGAACTGAGAATGGATTCCCTTTATGCCTCTTCTGTCAGAATAAGCCAGTTGTTCAGTGCTTTATTATGCACTTTTATTCTTTTCCATTACAGGTTATCTTCCGCAAATAATGTACGCAGGCATCCCTTCCTTTCTTTCGTTCTTTTCCCTTTGTCTGTCGTCAGTTCAATTGTTATCATCTTTTATTCCCTGTTCGGACACAGCCTTTTTTCACTTTCAGCAAAACACACCGTCCTTCTTCTGAGTGTCTGTTCCATCCTGATGATTATCGGATTATGCTCTGTATATTTCCCCCGGCGGGGACAGGAGGTAAAAAATGCCGACTACTGTGTTTAAAAATATTCTTTATCGCCTGGCGCTTCCTTTCTGTGCTCCCGGGTGCGGTCAAAACCCCATCAGCGCTTTGTCCGGTCATGATCTGCATTCCAA
>Ga0310786_10013075_pt1 | contig 10244 bp, 9 predicted proteins | sample AusTroGonzalo_MG_FD_203881 | JGI IMG/M metagenome (GOLD analysis project Ga0310786, IMG submission 203881) | Bovine rumen microbial communities from tropical cattle in Woodstock, Queensland, Australia - Gonzalo_03 (v2) (version 2) | ecosystem: Host-associated > Mammals > Digestive system >... | reverse complement strand
CCCCTCCCCCCCCCCGACCTTCGCCCCTCCGCCCCATGCTTCAAGATTAAGGAAAATGCTCGATTTTTCCATTGTTTTCCTAAATCTTGAATCCCCTTCCCCTCCCGGAAATCCCGCCCCGCCGCCCCCCTCCTTCCCCGGCCCGTCCGCCCCCATCCGCGGCACCCCCTCCCCCCGCCGAAACGCTTCCGCACGATTTCCCCGCCTTCCCCCCACCTTCCGCTTGCCACCCGCACCGCCAATCGGCGAAGCTCCAACCGAACCCCAGCCACGAGGAGCCGCCCATGATCGACAACGCCAGACTCGCCCCCGCCTACGACACCGTCCGCGCCGCCTTCCCCGGCGCCCGCCCCGCCCTCGGCATGATTCTCGGCAGCGGCTGGAGCGACGCCGCCGCCGGCTTCGAAATCCTCGGCTCCATCTCCTACGCCGACATCCCCGGCCTCGGCGCCTCCGGCGTCGCCGGCCACGCCGGCAAGCTCCTCCACGCCGTCCGCGCGGGCGTCGAAGCCTTCATCTTCCAGGGCCGCCGCCACTACTACGAAGTCCTCGACTTCCACCCCATCGCCCTCCCCGTCTACCTCCTCAAACGCTTCGGCGCCGCCTCCGTCCTCCTCACCAACGCCGCCGGCGGCGTCCGCAAGGACTGGGCCCCCGGCGACCTCATGGTCATGACCGACCACATCAACCTGATGGGCGCCAATCCCCTGCTCGGCCCCCACGACCCCTTCTGGGGCCCGCGCTTCCCCGACCAGAGCGCCGTCTACTCCCGCGGCCTCCGCAACGTCCTCGGGCAGGCCGCCGCCGCCGCCGGCATCCCCCTCCGCTCCGGCGTCTACCTCGCCGGCACCGGCCCCACCTACGAAACCCCCGCCGAAGTCCGCGCCTGGCGCGCCCTCGGCGCCGACGCCGTCGGCATGTCGACGGTTCCGGAAGCCATCCTCGCCAGCGCCGCGGGCCTCCGGGTCCTCGGACTCTCCTGCATCACGAACATGGCCAGCGGCATACTGGACCAACCCCTCACCCACGCGGAAGTGACGGAGACCACCACCCGCGCCATGTCGGCGATGAAAACCCTCCTCCTCGCCTACGTCGACCACTACGCCGCCGCCACCCGCTGACCCTCTCTTCCTTTCCCCCCCGCGGGTTTTTGCCCGTCGGACCGATTTGCCAAACCTTGGCAAAAACGGGAAACGGCCCGCCGGCCAACCCGCGCTACGGGGCGGACGCCGGAGAGTCGCCCGGTTCGCCGAAAATGACCGGAACGGGGTCCTCCGCCTTCGGGCCGAACGCGCGCCGCGCCGAGGGCAGGATGCTCCGGATCGTGTCCCGGTAGACCAGCACCAGCAGCACCGCGATCAGCAGCACCGCGAACGTGTTCACCAGCGTGTTCACCACCGCCGCCGGAAGCGGCTTGCGCCGCACCCATTCCACCAGCCCCAGCACGACCTGCCCGCCGTCCAGCACCGGCAGCGGCAGCAGGTTCACGATGGCCAGGTTCACGTTCAGGAACACCGTGAACCACAGCGCCATCACCCAGCTGAGCTTCAGCATCGTCCAGAACATCACGAAAATCAGCACCGGTCCGCCGACCGCGCCCGCCGCCGCGCCCGCCGTCTTCGGCGTCGCCAGCGCGTGGAGGAAGCGGAAAATCCCGCCCGCGTGCTCCTTCACCTGCGCCCACGGCGTCGGATGCCCCTTCGCCGCGAAATCCAGGTCCGCCTGCGTGTTGAACATGATGCCGATCAGGGCCCGTCCGAGCGCCGGATCGTACTGCGGTTTCACCGCCGCCGCGAGCATTTCCCCGTCCCGGCGGAACCGGATTTCCGTCACCTCGTCCGCCGCCCGGTCCACCAGCTTCGAGAGATGTCCCCGCCCGTACAGCTCCTTCCCCCCGAATTCCACGATCCAATCCCCCGCCCGCAACCCCGCCGCCTCCGCGGAGGAATTCGGATAGACCTCCGCCACCAGGCACAGGCTCATCCCGTCCAGTCCCGGCAGCACCTTGACGCCCAGCTCCGTCTCCTCCAGCGGCAGGACGCACGACAGGCGCGTGCCGTCCGGCTTCTCCGCCTCCACGAGCACCTCCGCCGACCCCGAAAGCGCCGTGTGGTTCAGGATGCCGTCCCAGTTCGCCACCGCCGCCCCGTCCAGCGAAACGATGCGGTCCCCTTCCTCGATGCCCGCCGCTTCCGCCGCCGAGTCCGCCGCCACGTAGCCCACCACCGCGTTGCACTCCGAAAGCGCCATCGGCTTGCCCACCGCCCACACCACGGCCCCCAGCGCAAACGCGAACGCGATGTTCCCCGCCGCCCCCGCCAGCGCCACCAGGATTTTCTTCCACGCCGCCGCCGGCGGCAGCGACCGCCCCCCGCGCCCCTCCAGGAACGAATTCGGATCCAGCTGGGGCAGCGCCACGAACCCGCCGATCGGCAGGCAACCGATCTGCCACGTCGTCCCGCCGATTTTCCGCTTCCAGACCGCCGGCCCCATCCCGATCGAAAACACGTCCGCCACCAGCCCCAGCGCGCGCGCCACGAGGAAATGCCCCAGCTCGTGCACGAAAATCGTCAGCCCGAACAGGACCAGCATCCCCACCGCGCAATAAACCGCCATCATCGGATCGCTTCCTTCCGTCCGTCCCGCTCCCGGCGGGGAATCAGCATCCGGATTCTTCCCGCTGTTCCCGGACCGCGTCCGCCAGCGTCAGGCCGGCCAGCCCCGCATCCAGGCCCTTCTGGATCCGGTCGAGGATTTTCTGCATCGCCGCGTCGACCGGAACGCCCCCGTTCGCGTCGTCGTCGCCATCCGTCCCGCTGTCGGAAACCAGGTCCATCACCAGCTTCTGCATCACGATTTTTTCCGCCGCCGGCCGCAGGCTGTAGCACCCGTCCGCGTCCGCCACCCGCACGAGGTAGCGCCGCCTCACCAGCAGGTCCAGAATCGAATTGATCAACCGGATCGGCGCCCGGTGTTCCCGTGCGAAGTCCGCCGCGTTGAACATCCCGGCCTCCCCCTGCAACGCCGCCCGCGCCGCCTTGCGCATGATGAACAGCGCAATCAGGATGCGCAGCCGCGCCGACGCCGCGCCGCTTTCCAGCGAATACGTTTCCGAGTTCTGCAGCGCGAACGTCAGCTCCGCCCCCAGCAACAGGATGACCCACGTCACGTACAGCCAGAACATGAACACCGGAATCGCCGCGAACGCCCCGTAAATCGCGTTGTTGCGCGACACCCCCACCTGCATGATCATGAACATCTTCATCCACCCCAGGAACACCAGCGTCGTCACCAGGCTCCCCACCACCGCCGGGCGGACGTGCACCCGCGTGTTCGGCACGAACGCGAAGAGAAAGCCGAACGCCAGCCACAGCGTCAGGAAGGAAAGCAGGCTCTGCAGCCACACGTTCGGGTCCACCCCGCCGAAATGCTGGTGGATCACGATGCCCGCCCGCGCGCCGCCCGCCGCGAACAGCAGCAGCGGCACCAGCACGAGCACGCTCGTGTAGTTGATGACCTGCCGCGCGATGTTCCGGCTCGTCTCCACGCCCCAGACCAGGTTGAACGACTTTTCGATGTTCGCCAGCAGCAGGGCCGCCGTGACCACGAACGTCACCAACCCCACGCCGCCCAGCGCCGAGAAATTCGTGTGCTGCACCAGCGAAAAGATGCTCTCCACCGCCTCCTGGAACGCCTGCGGCATGTCCGCCAGCCATTCCCGGTCGAAGAACCGCTGCGACATCAGCTCCTCCCCCACCCCGAAGCCCTTGAACAACGCGAACGCCACCGCCAGGATCGGCACCAGCGACGTCAGCGTCACGAACGTCAGCGACGACGCGTGGATCGTCAGGTTGTCGTCCAGATAGCCCTTCAGCAGCAACCGCCCCACGCGGAACACCCGCGCCGGCAGGGTCCCCGCCTGGTGCGGATTCGCGATCTGCCGCCAGAACGCCGGGTCCAGGCAACGCTTCCAGAGCGGGCATTCCGCCGAAGGTTGCTCCGGGACTTCCGCCATCTCACGCCACCTTCCCGCGCGGACTCAATAGCCCTGCCCCGCCATGAACGGCAGCGTCGGCGCGCTTTCCCATGTCTGCGGCATGTTCCACGGCAGGTCGGACTCTTCGTCCGGATTCCGCGTCGCGCACCCCCACGCCGACGCGACGAGCAACGCCGCCACCCCGGCCACCGCCAACCACCGGCCGCGCATCGCCCTCACCAGAGCGAGGGCGCCGCGCCGTAGTAGCTGTTTTCCATCAGCTGGAACACCAGCACGCCGATGAACAGCACCAGCGCCACGATGGAGAGGATTCCCGCGACCTTAGTGGAGAACATCGTCGCCCTCCCGCAGTTCCGCGCGCTGGTAGTCCTGCATCACTTCGCAGATCGAAACGTCGTCCCGCACGTCCGTGATGCGCAGCTTGCCGATCATGTTGTCGTCGCGGTGGACGATCATCGTCGCGCCGACCTGGGCGTCGCCCTGCGAGCCGATGTCGATGACCACGAAGTTCCATTCCGGGTTCACGTAGACGATGTGCCCGGTGGCCCCTTCCGGCATCCGGATGTTGCCCTCTTCCTTGTTCAGGTCGCCTTCGCACTTCTCCAGCTGCGTCTGGAGCAGGGCCTTGTCGGCTTCCAGCTGGGCCGTGGCTTCCTCGAGCGAGAGCTTCTCCTCTTCGAGGTTCGTGATGTTGGCTTCCAACGAGGTCTTCTCGTCTTCCAGCATGGCCACCTGGCGGTCGCGTTCCGCGATATCCTCGTTCTTCTGCCGGATGGTGTCGTTCAAGCGCACGATTTCGGACTTCTTCTCGTCCAGTTCCGCCTGCGTCGCTTCCAGGTCGGCCTTGGTGTTCTCCAGGTCCTGCCGGGTGTTTTCCAGATCCGTCTTGGTGTATTCCCACTGCTGCACGACCGACTGCGCCGCCTGGTTGGCCAGCGTCAGTTCCTTGTCCAGCTTCGGCAGGTCGTCCTTGGTCGCCGCCTTCAGGTTGGCTCCCTTGAACTTGACTTCCGCCTGCGCCTCTTCGGGCAGGGAATCCTTCAGCGTGCCGACGACCTTCGAAACGCCGTTTTCGAGTTTCTGCGTGCGTTCCTTGATCAGCGTGCGCTGCGGGAAAAGCACCGCCAGTTGCACGACGAATGCCGCAATTGCCGTCAACAACAGGATGACAACCATCACTTTCAAAAGATTGGCCATAAAAAATCCTCCGGTATCTGGAACCGTTTGGGGGCATATTGGCCGAACCGCCCCCTCTTGTCAAACCCCAAACCGCGCGTTTCCACCGTTTCTTCCCTTCCTTCCCGACACCGGGGCGCCCCCACTCCCCGCTTGCCGCCCCGCCCCGCCCCGTGCTAGCTTTCCTCCGTTTTTCCCACCGACAACCCCCGAAAGGCCCCTTCCCATGCAACCCTGGACCATCGTCACCGGCGGCGCCGGCTTCATCGGCAGCAACATCGTCCGCGCCCTCAACGCCCGCGGCATCACCGACATCCTCCTGGTGGACGACCTCGGCACCGACGAGCGCTGGCGCAACCTCCTGGGCCTCCAGCTCGACGAAATCTGGCCCGTCGCCCGCTTCCGCGAAGCGGTCCGCGCCAACGCCCTCCCCCGCCCGGTGCGCACCATCTACCACCTCGGCGCCTGCTCCGCCACCACCGAAACCGACGCCTCCTACCTCCTCGACAACAACTACGAATGCACCAAGGAGCTCGCCCGCTTCGCCGTCGCCTCCGGCGCGCGCATGGTCTACGCCTCCAGCGCCGCCACCTACGGCGACGGTTCCCGCGGCTATTCCGACGCCCCGGACGCCTCGGCGGCCCTCCGCCCCCTCAACATGTACGGGATGAGCAAGTGGCTCTTCGACGAATGGGCGGCCAAGGCCGGCATCCTCCCGCGCCTCGCGGGCCTGAAGTACTTCAACGTCTACGGCCCCGGCGAAGCGCACAAGGGCGACATGCGCTCCGTCATCCACAAGGCCTACGGGCAGATCAAGGAAACCGGTCGCCTCGGCCTCTTCCGCAGCTACCGCCCCGACTACGCCGACGGCGAGCAGCTCCGCGATTTCGTCTACGTCCGCGACGCCGTCGCCGTCACCCTCTATTTCGGAGAGGAAAACCGCGAAGCCGGCGGCCTCTTCAACTGCGGCACGGGCAAGGCCCGCACGTGGAACGACCTCGCGAAGGCCGTCTTCGCCGCCATGGACCTCGAACCGCAGGTCGATTACATCCGGATGCCGCCCGCCCTCCGCCCGAAATACCAGTATTTCACGCAGGCCGACGTCACCCGCCTCCGCGCCGCCGGCTACGGCGCCCCCTTCACTTCCCTCGAAGAGGGCGTAAACGACTACGTCCGCAACCACCTCGCCCTCGACTGACCCCCCGCCCGCCGCCCGTGTCCCGGAACGCCAGAAACCGCGCCTGGGCGTGGCTCCGCCCCCTCCTCCGGCAGGACTGGTTCGCCCTCCTCCTGTTCCTGGGGCTGCTCGCCACCGGCCTCTGCTTCGTCTATTCCGCTTCCTACCGCGGCGACGAAACCGGCATCGTCGGCACCTGGTTCTCCCGCCAGATTTTCTGGTCCGCCGCCGGCGCCGCCTGCGCGCTCGTCCTCGTCCTCGCCGACTACCGCTTCTTCCTCCGCTTTTCCGGCTGGTTCTACCTCGCCTCGCTCCTCGCCCTCGTCGCCGTGCTCTTCGCCGGGAAACGCATCTACGGCGCCTACCGCTGGCTGGAAATCGCCGGCGCCCAGGTCCAGCCCTCCGAATTCGCCAAGATCGCCCTCGTCCTCCTCCTCGCCGATCTCCTTTCCCGTCCCGAACTGCCAGCTTCCTCCTTCCTTTCCGTCCTCGTCGTCCTCCTCGCCACCGCCATCCCCTTCGCCCTCGTCCTGCGGGAGCCCGACCTCGGCACCGCCATGGTCTTCCCGCCCGTCGCTTTCGCCATGCTCTTCGCCGCCGGGATGAAGTTCCGCCACCTCTTCCTCCTCGCCGGGCTCGCCGCCGCCACCCTGCCCTTCGGCTGGTTCTTCCTCGGCGACTACCAGCGCGACCGCATCCAGACCTTCCTCGACCCCTCCCGCGACCCCCTCGGCGCCGGCTGGAACGCCCTCCAGTCCGCCATCGCCGTCGGTTCCGGCGGACTCCACGGCAAGGGATGGCTCGCCGGCACCCAGAACGTCCTCGGCTTCCTCCCCCGCACCGTCTCGCCCAGCGACTTCATCTTTCCCGTCTTCGCCGAGGAAACCGGCTTCGTCGGCGGCCTCGTCCTGATTGCCGCCTACCTCGCCCTCCTCACCCGCTACCTCCGCATCGCCGCCGTCGCCGGCGATTCCCGCGGAGGACTCCTCGCCACCGGCTTCGCCGCCATCCTCTTCACCCACGTCTTCGTCAACATCGGGATGACCATCGGCCTCCTGCCCATCACCGGCCTGCCGCTCCCGCTCCTCTCCTCCGGCGGAACCTTCATGGTCTGCACGTTCCTCGGCTTCGGGTTCGTCCAGAGCGTCTACGCCCGCCGCGACGCCTTCCATCCCCCCCGCTGACCGCCCCTCCCCCACCCGGAAGCACCCCCTCCACCCCGTTTTTCCGCCCGCCGGCCCCGTCCGCATGGCGGAAAAATTGCCGATTTTTCATTGTTTTTCCTTAATCTCGAGCCATTTCCGGCCCTCCGGCCGGGTTTTCCGCCGCCATCCGGCCGCCGCGGCCGCCTCCCCGCTTGATTCCGCGCGCCGGAAGGGGCACAATGGCCCCCATGACACGCCAATTCCAGAACATCCTCGTCACCGGCGGCGCCGGCTTCATCGGCTCCAACTTCATCCGTTACCTCTTCGAAACCGCGGGCTTCACCGGCCGCGTCGTCAACTACGACCTGCTCACCTACGCCGGCAACCCCCTCTCCCTCTCCGACATCGCCGCCAAATACCCCGACCGCTACCGCTTCGTCCGCGGCGACATCTGCGACGCCGCCCTCGTCGCCTCCACCCTCCGCGAAAACGCCGTCGACGCCATCGTCCACTTCGCCGCCGAGTCGCACGTCGACCGCTCCATCGCCGCCCCCGACGACTTCATCCGCACCAACATCCTCGGCACCCACACCCTCCTCCAGGCCGCCCGCGCCTGCCCGACCATCCAGCTCTTCCACCACGTCTCCACCGACGAGGTCTTCGGCTCCCTCGGCCCCTCCGGCTTCTTCCGCGAAACCACCCCCTACGCCCCCAACTCCCCCTATTCCGCCTCCAAGGCCGCCTCCGACCACCTCGTCCGCGCCGCCCGCCACACCTTCGGCCTCCCCACCACCCTCTCCAACTGCTCCAACAACTACGGCCCCTTCCAGTTCCCCGAAAAACTCATCCCCCTGATGATCCTCAACGCCCTCGAAGGCAAGCCCCTCCCCGTCTACGGCGACGGCTCCAACGTCCGCGACTGGCTCTACGTCGCCGACCACTGCTCCGCCATCTGGCGCATCATGACCGAAGGCGTCCTCGGCGAAACCTACAACGTCGGCGGCCGCAACGAACTCCCCAACCTCGCCGTCGTCCGCAAGATCTGCACCCTCCTCGACGCCAAGGCCCCCCCCCTCCCCTCCGGCGCCCCCCGCGAAAGCCTCGTCACCTTCGTCGCCGACCGCCCCGGCCATGACCGCCGCTACGCCATCGACTGCTCCAAGATCGAGCGCGACCTCGGCTGGCGCCCCGCCCAGACCTGGGAAACCGGCTTCGCCGCCACCGTCGATTGGTACCTCGCCAACCCCGCCTGGATCGACCAGGTCCGCACCGGCGAATACCAGCGCTGGATCGCCGAACACTACGCCTGATCCCGGCGCCCCCCGCCCCCCGCGCCGCCCCCCCGGCGCCCCCGCCCCGAAAGGACCCCATGAAGAAAATCCCCTCCCTCCTCCAAGGCCTCGCCCTCTTCGCCCTCCTCGCCGCCAACCTCGCCGTCGGCGCCCGCCTCTTCGCCCAGGAAACCGCCGCCACCGCCGCCGCGGACGACCCCGAGGCCTCCCCCTACGAAATGTACGCCCTCTTCTCCAAGGTCGTCGAACAGATCCGCGCCAACTACGTCGACGCCGACAAGACCGGCTACCAGGACCTCGTCGAAGCCGCCCTCGAAGGCATGCTCCAGTCCCTCGACCCCCACAGCCAGTTCATGGACAAGGAAGCCTTCACCGCCATGCGCGAAGACACCTCCGGCCACTTCGGCGGCCTCGGCATCACCATCGGCCTCCGCGACGGCGTCCTCACCGTCATCTCCCCCATGGAGCAGACCCCCGCCTTCCGCGCCGGACTCCTCCCCGGCGACAAGATCATCGAAATCGAGGACGACTCCACCACCGGCCTCGACCTCGACGCCGCCGTCAAGCGCCTCCGCGGCGAACCCGGCACCCGCGTGAAAATCAAGGTCTTCCGCCCCAAGATCCAGCTCGTCAAGACCATGACCCTCGAACGCGCCGTCATCAACGTCCCCAGCGTCAAGGATGCCAAGATGCTCGACGGCGGCATCGCCTACGTCCGCCTCCTCCAGTTCGGCCAGACCACCGCCGCCGACCTCCAGAAGGAACTCGACCGCTTCAAGGAAGAAGGCGCCCGGGCCCTCGTCCTCGACCTCCGCAGCAACCCCGGCGGACTCCTCACCACCGCCGTCGAAGTCGCCCAGAAATTCCTCCCCCGCGGCTCCCTCATCGTCTTCACCCGCGGCCGCAACGGCGAAATCTCCTCCTCCTTCAAGGCCCGCCTCCGCCACCCCTTCCCCGAAGTCCCCATGGTCGTCCTCGTCAACGGCGCCTCCGCCTCCGCCTCCGAAATCGTCGCCGGCGCCCTCCAGGACCACAAACGCGCCGTCCTCCTCGGCGAAAAAACCTTCGGCAAGGGCTCCGTCCAGACCGTCCTCCCCCTCGACGGCGGCACCGCCCTCCGCCTCACCACCGCCAAATACTACACCCCCAGCGAACGCGTCATCCACGAAAACGGCATCGAACCCAACGTCGTCGTCCCCCTCAGCATGGCCGACTGGCGCGACATCATCATCGCCCGCAACGCCGCCGAAGTCATCGACGGCGAGGACGTCGTCCCCGAAACCGACGCCGACGGCCAGCGCGCCGACGAAGGCTGGCACCCCTACGACGAAGGCATCGACGACGGGGAGTCCTTCCTCCCCGATTCCGCCGCCTCTTCCGCCCCCGAACCCAAAAACAGGAACCCCCGCGACCCCCAGCTCGAACGCGCCTGCGACATGCTCCGCGGCATGCTCGTC
>Ga0310786_10013073_pt1 | contig 10245 bp, 5 predicted proteins | sample AusTroGonzalo_MG_FD_203881 | JGI IMG/M metagenome (GOLD analysis project Ga0310786, IMG submission 203881) | Bovine rumen microbial communities from tropical cattle in Woodstock, Queensland, Australia - Gonzalo_03 (v2) (version 2) | ecosystem: Host-associated > Mammals > Digestive system >... | reverse complement strand
TTGGTTCGGCGCCGCAGACCAGGGGTATGCCGTTTCCACTGTAGGTCCCAATCCTTATGGAGACAACAAAACGGTGCGGGAATTCTTCCGGAAAAAGTCCATTGCTTCGATCGCTTCCACTCCGGAAGGAAACCTCTGGGTTTCCACCAAGCGGGACGGTCTGTTCTACTGCGATATGGCCGCAGGCCACATTGCTCCTGTCTCGCTGTCCAATTATCTGGAAGAGAATCCGCTGGGCATCGACTATTGCAACCGCGTGACGGTGGCCCGCGACGGCAGTCTGTGGCTGTGCCTGCTGGGCAACGCCACCGTGCTGCATATGCGTTACCGTTCCGGCCGGTTGGAACTGATCCGCCGATACAGGAATATCCAGGCCCCGGACCACCTGCTGGAAACCAGTGACGGTGCAGTCTGGGTGGGTAGCGTTACCGGTATGCTTTACCGCTGTATCGGGGAGGAGACCGCATCCTTTTCACCTTTTGGCAGCGGAAAGATCATTCTGGTGGATGGTTTGCTGGAATGGGACCGGGAACACGTACTGGTCTCTTCTTCGTCGGCCGGAATCTGCCTGATTGACCGCGACGGAAAGATAGAAAGACTGTCGGAAGAGGCCGCATATCCTCCCTTCCGGGACGATGCCGGACAGGTGTGGACCTGTATCGGCGGCCACGACTGGGGCATAATCACCCGTGACGGTCTGGAGAAAAAGGCTTTTTCTCCCATGAAGGGAACCTTCGCTTCGGCGTGTGTAGGGAAAGACCACGTTTTCTGGATCGGGACCAACGACGGCCTTGTGCGGCTGGATCCTGCAACCGGAGAGCATATGGTGTTCTCGGAGGAAGACGGAATAGCCGGAAATGAGTTTGCCGACGCCTGTGTCACCACCCTTCCCGACGGTCATCTGGTATTCGGCGGGCCTATGGGCATCACGCTGTTTACTCCGCTGGCCGACGTGGAGCGACGGAGTGTCCCGCTACGCCTGCAGGAACTGAAAGTACACAACCGTCTGGTAAGTCCGGGCCCCGGCGCTCCTGTGGACCGTCTGCTGCAGGAAGCGCCTCCGGTGAAACTCAGTCACCGGCAGAACAGTTTCGGCATTTCTTATGCGGCGCTGGATTATGTGAACCGGAACCGGATCAGCTACAGTTACCGCCTGGAGGGCTTTGACCCGTATTGGGTAGAGGCCGGCCGCGGTATGGAAGCATATTATTCCAATCTTTCGCCCGGCCGTTATACGTTCCGGGTAAAGGCCACAGACAGCGTCGGCGCCTTGGAAGGCTGTGAGGCGGCTATAGACATCCGCGTAAAACCGGACCCCTGGCGCTCCTGGTGGGCCATCACCCTCTACTGTCTCTTCGGCCTGGGGCTTCTTTTCCTGGGCGTTTACGAAGGCTGGCTGCGCAAGCAGAAGGGACAGGAGGCCGATGAACTCTCCCGCCTCAATGCCATGCAGATGAACTTTTTCGCCAACGTGGCCCACGAGTTCCGCACGCCCCTTACCATGATTGCCGGGCCGGTATCGGCCTTGTCGGCGTCGGGCCGCATCGCCGGACAGGACCGCAAGATGCTGGCCGTGATGCAGCGCAGCGTGAACTGGATGCTGCATCTGGTGAATCAGTTGCTGGATTTCAACAAACTGGAAGGCGACCGGCTGGCCTTGAAGGTGGCCAAGCAGGATATCGTGCCCACCGTGAAGGAAGTGCTGGAAGTGTTCCAGGCCAATGCCCAGGCCAAAGGAATTGCTATATCGGACCAGCTGGGCGGAGGTTTCCAGATGTGGATGGACGCCGACAAAGTGACCAAGATCCTGATGAACCTGCTGTCCAACGCCCTCAAGTTTACCCCTTCCGGCGGGCAGATCGAGGTGACGATGGACGTGCTGTCCCGGGAGCGGGCATCGGCCCTCTTCCCGCTGCAGGAAAAGGATACCGACAACCGTTATGTCTACCTCTCGGTGAAGGACACCGGTCCCGGCATTCCGGAGGATCAGCTGGAGCGCATCTTTGAACGTTTCTTCCAACTGAAACGCGGCCAGGTGGCGCTGGGCTCCGGCATCGGCTTGTATTATTCCCGTTCGCTGGCTACTATCCATCACGGCTATCTGAAGGCCTGGAACCGTACCGACGGTCCCCAAGGCGCCGTGTTCGGCCTGCTACTCCCCGCCAGTGCGTATACGGAAGAGGAGAAGGCCGGAGAAATGTCCCAGCAGAAGTTGTTCCCGGTGATGAACGTGGAAGACCGTTCATTGGCTTCCGGAGCGGAGGAATACCGGCGAATCCTGGTGGTGGACGACGACGTGGACATTGCCAATTACCTGAAGGTGATGCTGCAGTCGCAGTATCAGGTGGATACCTGCTTCGAAGTGGATTCGGCCCTGAAAGCTTTGAAAGATGAGGCTCCGGACCTGGTCATCAGCGATGTCATCATGCCCGGCAAGAGCGGTTTTGAACTCTGTGACGCCATCAAGGGGGATCTCCAGCTGTGTCATATCCCGGTGATTCTGGTGACGGCCATGGCGCAGGTTTCCTCCCAGGTGGAAGGCCTGGAGAAAGGGGCCGATGCCTATGTGACCAAACCCTTCGATCCGGCCTATCTGCTGGCACTGGCGGGCTCCCTGCTGGAGAACCGCGAGAAACTGCGCAGCCAGCTGGGCAAGGTAGCCAGCCCCGCGGAGGTGGAAGATACCCGGATGGCCCCGCAGGACAAGGCTTTCATGAAAGAACTGTATCGGCTCATGGATGAAGAACTCTCCAACCCGGAACTGGATGTGACGCTTCTGAGCGAAAAACTGCGCATTTCCCGCAGTAAATTCTATTATAAGGTGAAAGGACTCACGGGCGAGAACCCCGGCGAGTTCTTCCGCCGCTACAAACTGAACAAGGCAGCCGGGCTGTTGCTGGAGGGCAAGCTCAATATTTCCGAGGTGGCGGACCATACCGGGTTCAGCAGTCTCTCCTATTTCTCCTCCTGCTTCAAGAAGCAGTTTGGCGTACCTCCGTCTGAATACAAAGGATAAACAATATGAAAAAGTCACTGACACTGATGATGATGGTGTTGTCGGCGCTCATTGCACAGGCGCAGCCTGACCTCAAAAGCGATCCATGGCCGGCCAAATGGATTTCCGTGCCTGGAGCCGGCGAGCTGGATTACGGCGTGTATTACTTCCGTAAAGATGTGGACCTGCCGGCCGTTCCGGCCCGCTACCTGGTGCACGTAACGGGAGACAACCGCTACAAACTGTATGTGAACGGGACGCTGGTTTCCATGGGTCCCGCCAAGGGAGACGCCGCCCACTGGAACTACGAGACCGTGGATCTGGCGCCGTATCTCAACGGTGGCCGCAACGTGATTGCCGCCCTGGTGTATAACGAGGGCCATCGGCGCCCCGATTCCCAAATCTCCGTGAGTACGGGCTTCCTGTTGCAGGGAGAGGCGGAATCGGCCAGGCTGTACACGGACAAAAGCTGGCTGTGCATCCAGGATCCGGCCTACAGCCCCGTCAATGCCATCGTGATTGGCTATTACGTGGCCGGGCCGGGAGAGAAGGTGGACATGAACCTCACCGTTCCGGACTGGAACAAGGCTGGGGCCGATTTGTCGGCTTGGATGCCCGCCCGGGAAGGTGCCAGCGGAGATCCCAAGGACGTGTGCGCCCCGGATCATTCCGCGGAAGCCCACGGCCTGGTTTCCTCCACCCTTCCGCAGATGGAGCGCACGCCGTTTACGCTGGGGAAGGCCTTCACCGTCCCCGCCAACACCCAAACCGAGGTACTGCTGGATAACAAGGTACTTACCAATGCCTACTTCCACTTGAAGATGAGCGGCGGCAAGGATGCGAAGGTGAACATCGGCTATGCCGAATCCCTCTATATCCCGGACGGTTCCGGCCCCGCCTATCAGCTTACGCCGGAGCAGCTGGCCCTGGTGCCGGAAGAGTACCTCTCCTATGTCCTGGCTCCCAAAGTGAAGGGGAAGGGCAATCGCAATGAGACGGAAGGGAAGGTTTTCGTGGGCCGCGAAGATCAGCTGGTTTCAAACGGTATGGCCGGTCAGGAATATACCACGCTTTCCTGGCGCACCTTCCGTTATGTGCGGCTGCAGGTGGAGACGGCCGCCGAGCCGCTGGTCATCGAGGACGTTTCCGGTATCTTCACCGGCTATCCCTTTACGCTGGACGCCCGGCTGGATACCGATAATCAGGAATGGAAGGATATGCTGGAAATCGGCTGGCGCACCGCCCGCCTGTGCGCCTGGGAAACCTATATGGACTGCCCGTATTACGAACAGCTCCAGTACCTGGGCGACACCCGTATCCAGGCCCTCGTCACGCTGTACAACTCGGCCGACCACCGCCTGGTGCGCAATTTCCTGCACCTGGCCGACATTTCCCGCAATGCCGACGGCATTACCAAGAGCCGCTATCCCACTACCATTCCGCAGTATATCCAGCCCTATTCCCTGAGTTACATCTATGCGCTGCACGACTATATGATGTATGGCGGGGATACGGCCTTCGTGATGGACCTGCTGCCGGGCGCCGAGCAGATCATGCACTATTACTCCCGGTTCCAGCTGCCCGACGGCCGGGTGAAGAACCTCCCGGGCTGGAATTTCAGCGACTGGGTGAACGACCGTCCCAACTGGAAACAGGGCGTACTGGACAAAGGCGCCGACGGCTGTTCCATCCTGATGGACCTGCAGTTGCTGTATGCCTTCCAATTGATGGCACATATGGAGGAAGTCCGCGGCAATACCTGGCAGGCCGGGGAGTATCTGAAGGAGGCCGAAAAGCTTTCTGCTTCCGTGAAAAATGCCTATTGGAATGCTTCTCGCGGCCTTTTTGCCGACCGCGCAGAGCAGGATACCTACAGCCAGCACGGCAATGCCCTGGCCGTCCTCTGCGGCATTGCTCCGGATGCCAAGGCGCTGGCGCAGAAGATGCTCACGGAAAAAGACCTGGCCCAGTGTACCATCTATTATAAGTATTACCTGCACGAAGCTTATGTGAAAGCCGGCCTGGGAGACGACTATTTGAACTGGCTGGATGTGTGGCGGGAGAACATGGCCCTGGGTCTTACCACCTGGGGAGAGGACGCCGACGTCTTCGGCACCCGCAGCGACTGCCACGCCTGGGGCGCCAGTCCCAACATCGAGTTCTACCGCACCGTGCTGGGCATCGACTCCGACACCGTGGGCTTCCGGCGCGTGCGCATTGAACCGCACCTGGGTGCCATCAAAGAGATTGGTGGAACCATACCGCATCCTTCCGGTGCCGTCTCCGTGCAGTATAAGGTAAAGGGAGAACGTATCCAGGCAAGCATAGAATTACCCGAGGGTGTAGATGGCGTATTTGTCTGGAAGGGGAAAGAGCAAGCGCTTCACGGCGGCAAAAATCAGGTGAAGCTGTAGTTTTGTCAAAAATCAAAGTTTTTATCGCAGATTCCTCAATAATCAAGCGAGGAATCTGCGATATCTTTGTGGCAGAAACCATAGAATAATCTTTAAACACTGATACACTATGAACGAAGCCCAAATCCTGAAGTCCTACGAAATGGCCCGCGAGCGCTATGCCGCCCTGGGTGTGGACACCGACAAAGCTATTGAAACCCTGGAAAAGACCCCCATCTCCCTGCACTGCTGGCAGACCGACGACGTGGTAGGATTCGAGCGCAATGACGCCCTTTCCGGCGGTATCCAGACCACCGGCAACTATCCCGGCCGCGCGCGTAATATAGATGAAGTACGCAAGGACGTCCTCTTTGCCAAGAGCCTTATCGCTGGCAACCACCGCTTGAACCTCCACGAGATTTACGGGGACTTCGGCGGACAGTTCGTAGACCGCGACCAGGTGGATGTCAAACATTTCCAGAGCTGGATCGATTGGGCCAAGGAGAACAATCTGAAGCTTGACTTCAATTCCACTTCCTTCTCCCATCCCAAGAGCGGAGACCTGTCCCTGAGCAATCCGGATCCCGCCATCCGTGAGTTCTGGATTGAGCACACCAAGCGCTGCCGCCGCATAGCTGACGCCATGGGCAAGGCCCAAGGAGATCCCTGCATCATGAACATCTGGGTACACGACGGTTCCAAGGACCAGACCGTGGAGCGCAAGCGCTACCGCGAAATCTTCGCTGAGTCCCTGGACGAAATCCTGAAGGAGGACCTCCCGGGCATGAAGACCTGCCTGGAAGCCAAGCTCTTCGGCATCGGCCTGGAAAGCTATACCGTGGGTTCCCACGACTTCGTAGCCGGCTACTGCGCCACCCGCAAACTCATGTACACCCTGGATACCGGTCACTACGAGATGACGGAGAACGTGGCCGATATGGTGGCCTCCCTGCTGCTCTTCGTCCCCGAACTCATGCTGCATGTCTCCCGCCCCATCCGCTGGGACTCCGACCACGTGACCATCATGAACGACCAGACCCTGGACCTGTTCAAGGAAATTGTGCGGGCCGATGCCCTGAGCCGCAGCCACATCGGCCTGGATTACTTTGACGCAGCCATCAACCGCATCGGCGCCTACGTGATTGGCACCCGCGCCACGCAGAAGTGCCTGCTGAGCGCCCTGCTGGAGCCGCTGGCCAAACTGCGCGAATACGAAGATGCCGGCAAGGGCTTCCAGCGCCTGGCCCTGCTGGAAGAAGCCAAGACCCTGCCCTTCGGCGCCGTGTTCGATTATTTCAACTACAAGAACGGCGTTCCCGTGGGCGAAGCCTTCATCCCGGAAATTGAAAAATACGAGAAAGAGGTTACTTCCAAACGATAATTAATAGATCCTTCGCTTCGCTCAGGATGACAAGAATGTCATGATGACAAATATGTCATTCTGAACGGAGCGTAGCGTAGTGAAGAATCTCTTATGAATTTGGTATTTGGTTTGTTGATCATAGCAGTTGGGGCATTCTGCCAGTCCAGCTGCTATGTTCCCATCAACAAGATCAAGGCTTGGAGCTGGGAAACCTATTGGATTGTCCAGGGCGTTTTCGCCTGGCTGGTCCTGCCTTTCCTGGGTGTGTTGCTGGCGGTCCCATCCGGCCATACGGTGGGTGAACTGTTCGCCGGCGCCAACCCGTTCAATATCTGGATGACCATCCTCTTCGGCGTGCTCTGGGGCGTGGGAGGCCTTACTTTCGGCCTGTCCATGCGCTACCTGGGCGTGGCCCTGGGGCAGAGCATCGCACTGGGAACCTGCGCCGGTCTGGGTACCATCATGGGCCCGGTGCTGCTGAACATCTTCTTCCCGGAGATGAACGCCCTGGCTTCCCTTACTTTCTCCGTAATCCTGGGCGTGGTGGTGTGCCTCGTGGGCATCGCCATCATCGGCGTGGCCGGCGGCATGAAATCGGCCTCCTTGAGCGAAGAAGAGAAGAAAGAGGCCGTGAAGGACTTCAATTTCCCCAAAGGCCTGGTGATTGCCCTCCTGGCCGGTTTTATGAGCGGCTGCTTCAACGTGGGCCTGGAGTTTGGCAAGGACATCCATTTCGCCGAAACGGCCGATATGTTCAAAACCCTTCCGGCCACCTTCCTGGTAACGCTGGGCGGTTTTGTGACCAACGCCGTCTACTGTTTCTGGCAGAACCACAAGAACAAGACCTGGGGAGACTATGCCAAGAAAGAGGTATGGGGCAACAACCTGCTCTTCTGCCTGCTGGCGGGTGCGCTGTGGTACAGCCAGTTTTTCGGCCTTAGCCTGGGCCGCTCCTTCTTTGTCCCGGGAAGCGCCATGGACACGCTTGCATTCTGCATACTGATGGCCTTCAACGTGATTTTCTCCAACGTATGGGGTATCATCCTCAAGGAGTGGAAAGGCTGTTCCCGCAAAACGATTACGGTTCTGGTCATCGGCCTGGTTGTCCTGGTATTCAGCACCTTCCTTCCCCAATTGATTTAAACTATGAATAAAGAATACACATTCCTGGCCTTTGACTGCGGCGCCACCAGCGGCCGCGGCGTACTGGCTACCCTCAGCGACAACTCCCTCTCCATGAAAGAGGTTTACCGTTTCCCTTCGGAAATGAAGAAGGAGGGCGGACGTTTTTACTGGGACGTGATGGCTATGTACCGGCATTTCGTCACCTGTCTGGAACAGCTGGGCGAACAGGGCGTGAAACTGGATTCCATCGGCATTGACACCTGGGGCGTGGACTTTGGCTGCGTGGGGGCCGACGGCTCCCTGCTGGGCCTGCCGCGCTGCTACCGGGACCCGTACACTGACGGCGTTCCCGAAAAGGTGTACACCAAAGTGCCGAGGGAGGAACTCTACGCCCGCACCGGCATCCAGATCATGAATTTCAACACCATCTTCCAGCTGTATGCGCAGACGGAAGCAGGGGACGAGGCGCTGGCCAAGGCCGATGCCATCCTTTTCATGCCCGACCTTTTGAGCTATATGCTCACGGGGAAGAAGGTTTGTGAATATACCGACGCTTCCACCTCCGGCATGATGGACCAGGCCACACGCCAGTTCAACAAAGGGCTGCTGAACGAGCTGGGCATCCGCACCGAAATGCTGCTGCCCATCGTCCAGCCCGGCACCGTGGTGGGCACGCTGAAACCCGAACTGGCCGCCTCCACCGGCCTGGGTGAAGTTCCCGTCATTGCCGTTGCGGGGCATGACACCGCATCGGCCATCGCCGCCGTTCCTGCCGCCGACGAGCGCTTCGCCTACCTTTCCAGCGGCACCTGGAGCCTGATGGGCATCGAAGTCCCCGCCCCGGTCATCAATGCCGAAAGCGCCCGCCTGAACTTTACCAACGAAGGCGGCATCGAAGGCACCACGCGCTTCCTTAAAAATATCACGGGTATGTGGCTGCTGGAGCAGTGCCGCCAGGTTTGGAAGGCCGCCGGCAAGGATTATTCCTACCCGCAGCTGGTAGAAATGGCAAAGGCCGAGGCCGGTTTTACCGGCCGAATCAACCCTGACGACCCCCGCTTCGCGGCACCGGAGAATATGGTTGATGAGATCCTTCGCGCTGCTCAGGATGACAAGGGTGTCATTCTGAACGAAGTGAAGAATCTGACGGATGCACAGATAGTGAGCTGCATCTACCATTCCCTGGCCGAACGCTACAAGGAGGTGCTGGAGATGCTCCGCGGCTTCGCTCCGTTCCCCATCGAGAAACTGCATATCATCGGCGGAGGCAGCGCCAACGCTCTCCTGAACCAGTGGACGGCCGATGCCCTGGGCATCCCAGTAGTGGCCGGCCCCACTGAAGCTACGGCTATCGGCAATGTCCTCATGCAGGCCCAGGCCGCCGGCGTGGTAAAGGATCGCTGGGAAATGCGTAAATTAGTGGCCGAATCGTTTGACGTTAAAGTATTTGAACCCCATGAATAGCATACTGGAAAACAGGCCGGCCCTGAAGGCGCAGATAGACGCCGTGGCCGAAGTCGCCGGTTATCTCTGGCTCAAAGGCTGGGCCGAGCGCAACGGCGGCAATATTACCGTGAATATCACCGAATGGGTGGACGATGCCCTGCGCGCCCTGCCCGCGATCTCGGAACCCAGGGCCATCGGCATGCACCTGCCCCGCCTGAAAGGCTGCTGGTTCTACTGCAAGGGAACCGGCAAGCGCATGAGGGACCTGGCCCGTGATCCCATGGCCAACGGCTCCGTCATCCGCATCCTGGAAGACTGTGAACACTATGAGATTGTGGCCGACCAGCCCGTGGCTCCCACCTCGGAACTGCCGTCCCACCTGGCCGTGCACGATTACCTGCTGGCCAAGGGCTCCCCGTACCGGGCTTCCCTACACACCCATCCCATCGAGCTGGTGGCCCTTACCCACTGCAAAAAGTGGATGGAAAAGGACGCCGCCACCCGGATGCTCTGGTCCATGATTCCCGAAACCAAGGCCTTCTGCCCCCGCGGGCTGGGCATGGTGCCCTACATGCTGCCTTCGTCCAACGAGCTGGCGCAGGCCACCATCCAGGCCATCGACGACGACTACGACGTGGTGATGTGGGAAAAGCACGGCGTGTTTGCCGTGGATACGGACATCATGAGCGCTTTCGACCAGGTGGATGTCCTGAACAAGAGCGCCCTCATCTATATCGCCTCCCGCAACATGGGCTTCGAGCCGGAAGGAATGACCGACGCCCAGATGAAGGAGATGACGGCCGCCTTCGGCTTGCCTAAATAATCCCGCATTCGTCGAAGAAAAGGGGGCGTTGGTCGAAATGCGGCCGCGCCCCCTTGCTTTTTGCCCTACTTTTGCTTTCGAAAACCGCGAAAAAGACAGA
>Ga0310786_10013071_pt1 | contig 10246 bp, 14 predicted proteins | sample AusTroGonzalo_MG_FD_203881 | JGI IMG/M metagenome (GOLD analysis project Ga0310786, IMG submission 203881) | Bovine rumen microbial communities from tropical cattle in Woodstock, Queensland, Australia - Gonzalo_03 (v2) (version 2) | ecosystem: Host-associated > Mammals > Digestive system >... | reverse complement strand
CTCTTTGCGATACCCGCTACTGGTGAAAAGGGCAAGTAGTTGGTCGGCTTCGTCGGTGATGCGCACTTCCACGAAAGGCAGGCGGTGGTGGTTGACCGTTTCGATGGCTTCAGCGGTAATGACGCCGCCCACTGCACCATGCAGGAAGGTGATGTTGGCTGAGGTCGTGACGGTGAGGGTTCCATGGCTGTTGGTGGCCACGGCAAAAGCAAGGTCCGCCAACGTGAAAAGCACACCACCCTGCACACCGCCGCCTGCATTCAGATGGCGAGGTTCTATGGTCACCTGTGTGCGGGCATAGCCCTCACGTGCTTCTACAATCTCTATGCCGTTCTGCCGTGCAAACTCATCATGCAGAAAGAAATCCTTTATCTTTTGACTATCCATATTTATTATATTGTGACCACAGATTACACGGATTAAACAGATGATTATTCAATGCCTTGCATCTGTGTAATTTTTGTTTTCATTTCGCTGATTTACTTTTTTGCCCATTGCATTACATTGGCGGGTGGGCGTTGGTGCAGAAGTTCTTCCTTCATGAAGTCCATGTAAGGTGCTACGTGGTGGAAGAAGCGGCGATAGCCTTCGCAGAGGTAGTTGAGGCCGTCTTCTCCGTCGGCAGTTGTGCGGAAACGGTCTTTTGGACAGCCGCCGTTGCAGGCAAATAGCCATTCGCATTCGCGGCACTGACGGGGCAGGCGACTGCGCTTGGCCGTACCGAAGTCGCGCTGGCGCTGGCTATACATCATCGCGGTGATGCTGTCTTGGTGAATATTACCTAACAGGTATTCGGGGAACACGAAGTGGTCACAGCTAAAAATATCACCATTATGTTCAATAACGGCAGCATGACCGCAGGTCTCAGCCATCGAGCAGACACCAGGTGCTTCTCCCATCCAGCGGGCCAGCGTGGAGTCGAAGAGTTGAACATAGACTTCACCGACATCCTGTCGCACCCACTCGTTGAAGATGCCACAGGCGAAATGAGCATATTGCTCAGGTGATACGGAGAAGTCGGCCAAATCACCCTCCTCGGCATCGGCCATGGAAGCGAGATGGCGACCGTCCGCGTGTGGCACAAGGCGTTCGATAATCGGTGTGAACTGGATGTAACGTGCACCGATGTCTTTGTAGAAATGATAGACGTCGAGCGGGTAGTCGGCATTGAAGTCGTTGACTACACCCATGACATTCCACTCCACGTCATGCTTCTTAAGAAGCTCAATGCCGCGCATGACCTTGTAGAACGAGGGCTGGTTGCCCCGTGCGCGGCGGTACTCATCGTGGAATTCCTGTGGCCCATCAATAGATATACCGATAAGCCAGTTGTTGTCGTGGAAGAACTTGCACCACTCGTCGGTCAGCAGCGTGCCATTGGTTTGCAGGCAGTTGTCGATAAGGTGTCCGCCAGCGTAGCGTCGCTGCAGTTCCAATACGCGCTGGTAAAAGCTTAAAGGACGCATAAGCGGCTCACCGCCGTGCCAGGTGAAGAGCACCTGCGGTTGTGTCTGGGCTTCGATATATTGGCGGATAAACTCCTCCAAGGTCTCCTCGCTCATGAGGAAGTTGCGGTGATCCTCATGCCCATTGTAGAGATGGCTCTTCTCCAGGTAATAACAGTACTTGCACGACAGATTGCACAGACTGCCGACAGGCTTGCTCATCACATAGAGCGGACTGGAGAAGGGGGTGAGCGTGTTCATCAGACTCGACGAGTACATTCTTTTTACAAAGCGCAAAGGTAGCACATTCCTTTGAATCCGCAAAATTTTCAGCATAACGTTCATTCTGCTTTACATTTTATTATCAAAATTTTGTAGCGATGAGACAACGTCGTATATTTGCAGTTGGATACTCAAAAATGAGATGCCATACAGCGAGCCACGTAAAAAATGTACATTCTTGTAATTTTTATACATGTTCTTGCATCTAAGGGATAAACTACAAAAACAAACAGATGAAACAAGAAGAGTTTTTCAATCAATTAGTTCGGGAAAACAAGAGCACCATCTACACCGTGTGCTATATGTTTTCTCAAGATGAGGATGAAGTCAGCGACCTCTTCCAGGAGACATTGATTAATATCTGGAAAGGCATTGACGGCTTTCGTGAAGAAAGTAAGGTCAGTACATGGATCTACCGTGTAGCCCTCAATACATGTCTTCTTCAGGAACGTAAGAAAAAGAAAGAGGTCAAAAGAGTTCCTCTGAAGATGGACGTGAATTTCTTCGAGGATAATGACGCGAACAGTGCTCAAGTGCGCCAGCTTCATCAGCGTATTGGACAACTCGGCCTTGTTGACAGGGCTATTGTGATGTTGTGGTTAGAGGGTATGAGTTACGAAGAGATTGGCTCGGTCATGGGTATCACAGCCCAAAATGTTGGTGTTAAACTATTCCGCATCAAGGAACAGCTCAAGAAAATGAATAATATATAATGAAAAGCTACAGAAATATGGAAGAATTGAATATCGAGGAGTTTCGCAATCAGTTTGCCGTCCTCAAAGAACAGTTAAAAAAACAGGAAATCGTCAGCGAGCACTTGTTGCGTGCGAGCATGAAGTCCACGAGCAGCACCATCAGCTACACCAAGAAATTCGTCTATTGGGCAGCATTATTATGCTTGCTTCTTTACCCGGCTCTCTATCTTACCCACATCTGGAGCCTTCCGTTCACCATTGCTACATGTCTGATGATGTTCTTCTGCGTGGTTGCCACTTACTATATCCACAAGCCTGTGGAGAACCTTCATTTCATGCGTGACGACTTGGCGACAGTGGCTCGCGTGATGGCACGGTTCAAGAGACAGTATGACTGGTGGTTACACTATGTGACGCCTGCGCTCATAATTCCTTGGTGTGCTTGGGCGTGCTACGAGTACGCTTGGAAATATGCTCCAGAAGGAGTGAGTCCCTGGAAACTGTGCCTCCCATTGTTAGTCGGCGTTGTAGTAGGTGCTCTTGTCGGTTATCGCTACCATCGCAATGCTGTGAATGCTGCGCAGAATATTATCGATGAGATAGAGAGCTTAGATAAGTAAAGCTTGATTGCCGGTAAAGTTCAATAAATTTTCATTTTCGTGTAATAAACTTGCGAGAAACAGCATCTAATGGTAAAACAACAACACCACCAATCATTAAAAACTATACGATTATGAAAACAAAGAACTTTGTAATGATTAGCTTCGTCATCATGAGTCTATTAACCGCAAGCTGCATGTCCAGCCACGAAACGATGAAGGTTCAACCTACTGATCTGGCCATAACAAGTGTCGAGAAGCCTTCGGTGATGGCACATTCATCCAGCTCTCATAGCCCCTACAGCGTCAAGCCTGTGATAGAAATGTAAGACGAAAGATTCTCTCGGACACCAACTCAAAAGTAGTCTTAAAAAACGCAAGAGGACGGCTTGAAGCTGTCCTCTTGCATTTTGTCATCCATTACTCGATGATGCTGTTTTATTTGAATACAAAATAGACGGCGAGGACGAGGCAGATGAAAGCGGCAAGGTGGTTCCAATGGAGGCTCTGTCCTTGGAAGAGGAAGCCGATGATGACGGTGAAGATAGTCAGGGAGATGACTTCCTGAATAACTTTCAGCTGCACGAGCGTGAAAGGTCCTCCGTTACCGATAAAACCAATACGGTTGGCGGGTACAGCGAAGCAGTATTCGATAAAGGCGATGCTCCACGAGAAGGCGATGACACCAATCAGAGGCCAGTGGCTGCTGACGCCGGCTTCTTGTAAGCGTAGGTGGCCATACCAGGCGAAAGTCATGAACACATTGCTGGCCAGTAGAAGGAGGATGGTTTGAAAGGCAGGCATTATACTATGAATGAATAATGAACAATGAAATATGGATAATGAATAATTACGAAATGGACAATTGGCAATGGATAATTGACAATGAACAATGAATATTTGAAAAATCGGTTGCAAAGTTACGGCTTTTTCGGGAAAAGGTGGTATCTTTGCGGCGAAAAATGCAGTGCAAGCGGATATATATTATTATTGAACGCGCGCGAAAGCATTTTTATCATGGCAAACGTCAAGTGGAATGAACAACAGATTGTGGAGCAGTTACGCGATGTGACTCGTCGCGAACAGGCTTTCACGCAGTTGGTGGAGCACTTCAAAGAACAGCTCTACTGGCAGATACGTCGTATGGTGCTCTCTCACGATGATGCTGACGATGTGCTGCAGAATACGTTCATCAAGGCGTGGACAGGTCTCGACGGCTTCCGTGGCGAGGCCAAGCTCTCGACATGGCTGTTCCGTATTGCCAATAACGAGACGCTGAACTTTCTGGAGCGTAAGCGTCAGGCGCTGAGCCTTGACGATGAGGCTGCGGTGGGTGTGGCGGCACGACTGGAGAGTGATCCTTATTTCGATGGCGACGAAACAGCGCGCCAGCTGCAGGAAGCTATTGCCTCGTTGCCCGACAAACAGCGGCAGGTGTTCAATATGAAATACTTCGAAGAGATGAAATATGAGGATATGAGCGAGCTCCTGGGCACAAGTGTGGGAGCGCTGAAAGCCTCGTATCATCATGCTGTGAAAAAAATATCCGACTTTTTCCATGCACAGGATTAAACCTTTTGAGAAAAGTCACGTCATAACATCGTAAAAAAGATAAAACACATGATACAGGAAGAGAACATTATCAGACAGCACGACGGCGGGCGGAATCCTTTCCGGACGCCCGATGGCTATTTTGAGAACTTCACCGAACGTATGATGGCGCGCATTGCAGAAGAAGCACCGAAGCAGACAGAACCGGTGAAGGTGAAAGTCGTTGAGCTGAAACCTTGGCGCAATGCAATGCGTTATGCTGCAGCCATCTTGGTTGCTCTGTTCTCCATTGGTGGCGGCACCTTGCTTTTTAACCGCCTGCAGACTCCAGATCAATTGCTTGAGAACGATGCGTTGGAACTTGCATGGGACGACGATGATTTGGATGACGTTCTTGACTACGAATTGGTAGATAACAGTCAAATTGCCTATTATCTGACAGAAGCATATTAACACTAACCGACACGAATATGAAAAAGTTATTGATATTGACCCTGATGGTAGCATGGCCTTTCATGTCATGGGCACAGGCTCCTGAGAGAGGTGAACGCCGTTTTGACCCGGAGAAATTCCAGAAGATGGTAGAGGAATCGCTGACGAAAGCCGCATCCCTGACACCGGAAGAGGCAAAGATATTCTTTCCTATCTATAATGAGATGCGTCAGAAACAACGCGAAACAGGCAAACAGATTCATCAGTTGAAAAAGGCTCCTGGAACGGATGAGAAGTCTTATGCCGAAACGGTTACGAAAATCAATCAACTGAAGGTGGAGATGGCTAAGATTGAGCAGGACTTTTACAAGCGAGTGCTCAAGGAGGTCCCTGCCGAAAAGGTGTTCAAAGTCATGTGCGCAGAAGACGATTTCCATCGTCGGATGGTACAAGGTCGCAAGGGGCCACGTAAAGACGGGCCACGCCCACAACATAAAAACCGATGATTGCTCATCGGTTTTTTTATTTTTGTTGTTTTTTGATTTAGTCTTCTTTCAAAAGGTCGGCGAGGAACTGGTCAAGCTCTTCGTCAAGGCCTGCAAGTAGTTCGCTGTCCAGAATCACCGTGTCGTCATCTACGATATAGATATCTGACATCGTTTCTCCGTCCTCGTCCATCAGCACAAAGGAGAAGGGATGCAGGATGCTCATCTGTTCCACCTCTGCACGCAGGCCGCTGATACTTTGCTTGATGGCAGTGATGGCGGCTTCATAGAGATCCTCCTCAGTGGGCTCCAGCCACTGATCAACCACGATGCGCATCAGCTCCTCCATATCATCGTTGAAGATGCGGAGTTCACCGCTCTCGGGCTTCACCTGCATGTGCAGGTCGGTCAGCACGGGGTCTGCGGCAGCTGGATATTTGTCGGCTACTTTGCGGATGGCACGTTGGATTTGCTGGATAGTCTGTTGCGTTGCTTTCATATACGATGGTTTCAGGTTTTCAAAAAAAGGTCGGAGCAGGAGTCCGACCTTTTGATGATTCCTTGCTGAGGAATATTCGATTAGTTAGTAAATAAGAATCATTTGAACGATACTTTGCGAACGACTTTCCCGACTTTTACCATGTAGCAACCTTTTGGGAGGTTGACGTTGAAGGTCTTTTCATCGCTGTCGATGCGAAGGGTAGCTACGCGCACACCTGTCAGATTGTAGATTTCCAGAGTCTGGCCTGAGGCGTTGGTGATGCGAAGTTGTGAACCACTGACAGCGATGGTGATTTCGGCGATTTCGTTCTCAATACCTTCACGGTCATCGGTCATTGTCCACTCCATGGGAGCTTCCAGTTCTGGAGCCTCCAATTCGGGTGCTGCCATATCTGCCTCCATCGCGTTGGCGGTGAAAGGCATTGCAGCGAGTGCAACAGTTGCGAAAATGTGGTAAATATGCTTCATTCGATGCCTATTTTCAGTGTTATTCGGGACAAAAGTAGGGTATTTTGGAATACGAAGCAAATTTTTTCATGGAAAAACACAATAAAATTGTATTTATAGGGTTATGCGCAACCCTTCAGAGGCCAAATATGTGTTGGGGAACACCTTTTTAGCTTCTTCCAAAAGCGTGTTCTCGTCTTCATAGCGTGCGGAGAAGTGCCCGATGAGTAATTTTCCGACATGGGCGGCTTTGGCAGTGGCTGCCGCCTGGCTGGCAGTGCTGTGAAAATAGCGCTCTGCCTGCTGTCTTTCGGACTCGGCATAAGTGGCTTCATGATAGAGCAGATCGATACCCTCGCACCAGCCTGCGAGCTCTTCCATGGGCATCGTGTCGGAGCAGTAAGCATAGGCACGAATGGGGTCGGGTGAGGTGGTAAGTCGGCTGTTGGGCACGACTTCGCCTTCGGGCGTTGTCCAGTCTTCGCCAGCCTTAATACGGTTGATGGCCCATGTGGGAATCCCGTAGAAATCAATCATCTCGCGTCGGATGTGCGGCAGCCCTTCTTTCTCTCGGATAAGATAGCCGCAGCAGGGCAGACGATGTTTCAGAGGCAGTGACCAGACCTCCATGGAACGGTCCTCGAAGACGAGGGCGTGGACGGTGGTGTCAACGCTCACGAAATGAATCTCATAGTCGAGGTCGGCGAAAAAGTGGGCCTTCATGAACTCCACATAGGTTTGCAATGTGGAAGGTCCATGCACGTAGATTGGTGCAGTGCGCCCCAGCAGGCCCATCGTAGAGAGGAAGCCTGGTAGCCCAAAGACGTGGTCGCCGTGGGCGTGGGTGAGAAAGATATGCGTGATCTTCTGCCAATTCAGTCCTGTCTTGCGCCATGCCAGTTGTGCTCCTTCGCCGCAGTCAAGCAGCAGGAGCTTGTCGCGCACATCTACGACTTGACATGACGGCAGATGCTTTCGTGTCGGCAGCGCCGAGCCGCACCCGATAATATGAACTTCAAACTTCTGCATAGTTCATTGAACTTTGAACATTGAACATTGAACTTTCAACTTTTCAGCGTCTGAATTTTTCTATGCCCGAATTTCTCTCTCCCCTTGCTTTCTAGATACTCCTCCAGTCCAGCTCTCCTGAGCTTGCAGGCAGGACATTCGCCGCAGCCGTCGCCGGGGATGCCGTTGTAGCACGTTAGCGTGCGATAACGCACGAGATCCAGCACTTTCAGTCGATCGGCCTTGGCCCAGGTCTGTGCCTTGTCAATCCACATGAGGGGCGTGTGAATAACAAACTGTTCATCCATGCCGAGGTTGAGGCTGACGTTCAGCGCCTTGATGAAGGCGTCACGGCAGTCGGGGTAGCCGCTGTAGTCGGTCTGTGAGACACCCGTCACCAGATGGTTGATGCCCCGTTCGCGGGCAAAGACAGCTGCCACGGAGATGAAGAACAGATTGCGCCCTGGTACAAACGTGTTTGGAGGCCCGTCGACGGGCTTCTCTTGGTCCATAATCATGGTGCTGTCCGTCAGTGAATTGTGCGAAAGCTGACTGATGAATGAAATGTCCATCTTGTACCACTCTACATCGCCGCCGCCTTCGTTGAAGCCGTTCTTGCGGGCAATCTCTCCAGCTTCGGTGGCAATCTTCTCTGCCATTTCCACTTCGAGAACGTGCTTCTGACCATAGGTGAACGTCAGAGCCACTACTTTCTGGAAATGCTTTAATGCCCAGAAGAGGCAGGTGGTAGAATCCTGACCGCCGCTGAAGACCACCAAGGCGGTTTCTTTATTCATGGGTTTCATAGCAAAAATATGTCTAATCGAGTATGAATATTTCCTGATTATAGAACGCTATAGCTCACGTTGTCGTCAAAGGTGTCGATGCCTTCCGTGCGCTTCAGCCAGGCTACTACGCGGATGGTAAATGGAAGCACGATGACCTCGTACATCGTTTTGACAACCACTTGACTTACCATCATCAGTAGCAGGTTCTCCTTAGGAACGATGCCTCCGAGTGCTATGGGAAAGAAGATGAGCGAATCGCTCACCTCTCCAGCGAGCGTAGAGGCGATAGCACGGAGTGAGAAACGACGCCCTTTGTCGTGGATTTTCATACGACTCATCACGTAGGCGTTCAGGAACGAGCCCACCAAGAAGGCAGCAAAGGATGCCAGTGCCACGCGTGGAGCCAGACCGAAGAGGGCGTGGAAACCTTCCTGGTTTGTCCAGTAGGGGGCACCGGGGATGAGGTCGGCCAGCCATGCCAAGAGCACGAAGGCGAAGTTCATCACGAAGCCCGTCCAGATAATCAGCTTCGCCCGCTGGTAGCCCCACACTTCTGTGATGCAGTCGTTGACGACATACGAGATCGGGAACACTAGCACACCCGCGGTCAGGTTTAGCGGACCGAATTGTACTTGTTTGGTTGCTAATAAGTTTGCTAAAATAAGGCAAACACAGAACGTTACGCCAAGCAACATGAACGTAACGCTGACGGTTTCTTGTCTTTTCATTTTCCTTGTTTTGTTAAAGGGGGTGGTCTGGGATACCCCTGCGTAAGCGGCTGCAAAGGTAGCCCTTTTCTCTGACTTTACCAAATTTTATCTTTTTTATATATATTGTGCGGTCGAAAATTTGGAGGCGCACCAAAAACGTTGTATCTTTGCCCCGTCTTCAGCTTAAAAACTGACTAACCCCTAAACTAACACATACAAATGGAAAAAATCAAAGGTCTTATTGACGCCCCATTCACTCCGATGAATGCGGACGGAAGCATCAACGTGTCTATCATCCCCGAGTACGCTAGCCTGCTTTATCGCAATGGCTTGAAAGGCGTGTTTATCAATGGTTCCAGCGGCGAGGGCTATATGCTCACCGAGGACGAGCGCAAGCAGATTGCTGAGGCTTGGATGGCTGCTGTGAAGGATTTCACGGACTTCAAGGTCATCGTGCACGTGGGCAGCACCTGTGTCCGTTCTTCTTTCCGCCTTGCTGAGCATGCTCAGGCTATCGGTGCTTTCGGTATCGGCGCGATGGCTCCTCCCTTCCCCAAGGTAGGCCGCATCGAGGAACTGGTGAAGTACTGCGAGGAAATAGCCTGCGGTGCTCCCAAGCTTCCTTTCTACTTCTATCACATCCCCGCCTTCAACGGCGCTTTCCTGTCGATGCTCGACTTCCTGCAGGCTGTTGATGGTCGCATCCCCAACTTCGCAGGCATTAAGTACACCTTCGAGAGTCTCTACGAGTACAACCGCTGCCGCCGCTACAAGGACGGTAAGTTCGATATGCTCCACGGACAGGACGAGACCATCCTTCCGTGCCTTGCCATGGGCGGTGCTCAGGGCGGTATCGGCGGAACCACGAACTACAACGGCCGCTGCCTTGTGGGCATCATCGATGCCTGGAAAGCCGGTGATTTGGAGAAAGCTCGCGAGTTGCAGAACTACGCTCAGGATGTCATCGATGTCATCTGCCACTTCCGCGGCAACATCGTCGGCGGCAAGCGTATCATGAAGCTCATCGGTCTTGACCTCGGTCCCAACCGCACGCCCTTCCAGAACATCACTCCCGAAGAGGAAGCCCGCCTGAAAGCAGAGCTCGAAGCCATCGACTTCTTCAATCATTGCAATAAGTAAAAAGACTCTTCCCCGCCCTCCCTGTTAAGGAGGGTGTGGTTTCTTTTCAAGAATAGTAAACTCATAAATGACAATGAAAGCTATTAATAAGTTCCTTTTACTGTTTACCATACTCTTTGCGCAGGTATTTGCTCCCTCCCTAACAGGGAGGGCGGGGGGAGAG
>Ga0310786_10013070_pt1 | contig 10246 bp, 2 predicted proteins | sample AusTroGonzalo_MG_FD_203881 | JGI IMG/M metagenome (GOLD analysis project Ga0310786, IMG submission 203881) | Bovine rumen microbial communities from tropical cattle in Woodstock, Queensland, Australia - Gonzalo_03 (v2) (version 2) | ecosystem: Host-associated > Mammals > Digestive system >... | reverse complement strand
TCGGTCAGCCACTGGACCTTCTTGAAGTACGGGATGCTGAGGCGGAGGACGACCGTCATTATGATGGCCAGCGTGATGACGGTGACCGCGGTGACGACAGTCCACTCGAGGGAGCCGCCGGCGATCTTGGATGTGGCCCAGACGGCGGTGACCGGGGCCTTCACCACGATGAACATGGTCCTGGCCAGGAACTGCTGCAGCTGGTAGACGTCGTTGGTGGACCTGGTTACGAGCGTGGGTATTGAGAATTCGGAGATATCGGCGGATGACAGCCCCATGACCCTCTCGAACTGCTTCGCGCGGAGGGTCATGGCCAGGGACGATGCGATGCGGGCGCCGAGGACCCCGCAGGTCATGGCGCAGAGAAGGCTCGCGAAGGCGCACGTCACCATCCCGATTCCTGCGTCGGCGATGACATCGGTGGGCAGCCCCATCTGGATGCTGTCGGTGATGTCGCTCATGTACTCTGGGATCCTGAGGTCGAGGAACACCTGGATGATGACGAGGGCCGCCAGAACGGCGAATATGCACCAGTCCCCCTTCCCGAGGTACTTGAGTATCAAAGGATCCCCATGCCTGGATTGTCTGGTGACGTAAAAACCATTTCGAGTGGAAGGGAGGTTGGAAGGGGTTTGGACCGGGCCCGGGGGCCCGGTCCGATCACTTGTGCCTGGAGACCACGACGGCGGCGACGATCGCGATGGCGATGACGGCGCCGACGGCCGCGGCGATGGCGTACACAGGGATGCCGTCCTCGCCCTGCTCGGGCTCGGCGTAGCAGATCGCGTACGTGCTCATGTGCGGGAGCCATGTGGTGATCTTCCCGTCCTCGTAGCTGACGTTCATCCTCTCGATGCCGTCCTCGCCCAGATAGTAGAGGACGATGTCGGATGCGCTGCGCCCGTCGGCGAGCACGAAGGGGATGACCACCTTGACGGGGGCCGCGAACTGGCCGTGGTAAGCCTCGCCCCCGACGGCGATGGAGATGTCGATGCACTCCTCGGCGTCGATCTGGCCGGCGTACTTCTCGGGGACGGCCGCGGGCAGGAATGACAGCGTGTGGACGCCCTCCTCGCTGATGCCCTTCATCACATCGGAGGTGATCACTATGGTCCTGCCGCCCTGGTTGTAGATCAGGACGGCGCCTCCCTCGGCGACTGCCGCGACGGTCTCGGCGGACAGGTCCGTGGGGCCGTTGGAGTCGATGACGACGGTCATGGAGCCGTCGCTCTCCGACATGATGGTGGAGGTGGATATCACGAGACCCTCCTGCTCCTCGGTCAGGCTTCCCCTGAGGCCGATCTCCAGCTCGATCTCCACGTCGACGCGGTCGCTGTCGCTCTCTATGTACGTCTTGTACGTGATGCCGTTGGGCGTCTGGGTGGACGTCTCGATGGTGTAGGTGCCGTCCACGGCGGTGTCCTTGACCTCTCTGACGACGGTCACCTCCTGCTGGGGCGACGTCTCGGTGATGGTCATGACCTCCAGGACGGAGCCGTCCAGGCGGTAGGTGGTCTCCCAGTCGGAGATGGTCACGGTGCCGTCTGCCAGCTCGGTGCGCTGGGTGATGATCTCGGTGCGGGATCCGTCGGGGTTGATGATGGCCTCCGGGGGCACATCCGGCGGGGTGAAGGGGTCGTCCGGGTCGACGGGGCCCACGGGGTCGACGGGGCCCACGGGGCCCACGGGGTCCACCGGGTCGACGGGATCGACCGAGTCCACATGCGACGCGTTCTCGATCCAGCTCGCGTGCAGCGTCTGCTGGCCGGCGAGCTCGACGATGGTGGATGCGAGCACCCTATTGCCCTCCTCGTTGTACCATCCGGAGAAGCTGTACCCGTCTCTGGTGGCGTTAGGGAGCGGTCCCACGGGGTTGCCGTAGATGACCTGGATGCTCGTCGGGCTGACGGACCCTCCCTCGGGGTTCAGGGTCACCGTGAACTCCGTGGGGGTGGTGGTGTAGGTCGCCCTGTAGTATGCGAAGCCGTCGGTCGTGAGGGACTGCACGGCATCGCCGTGCTCGTCCACCCATCCGGAGAACGCATAGGTGCGGTAGAGGCTGGCGGCCTTCGCCGGCGTACCGAGGCTCAGTGCTGCGGAGCCCTTGGTCATGACCTTGCTGTAGGTGCGGGTAGACGGGTCGTAGATCCAATTGGCATCCATGGCGGAGGTCTTGGCGCCTCCGTCCAGGTCGACGGTGATGATGACCTTGTCCTCTCCGATCGCATCGTAGACCGCGATGTAGGTGGCGTTGCCGGTGACCTGTTGGACGGGGACGACATCGGTTCCGTTGGTGCTCCATCCCTTGAAGGAATAGACCGTGGTGCCGGATGCCGCCTTGACGGGGATGCTGCCGAAGGACGGCAGGGCCCCGATCTCGACCTGGTCCACCCTGGAGGTCTGGCCGTTGGCGGTGTCCCATGTGATGGGGTACTTGGTCGTGACCTTGGTGTAGGCGGCTCCGATGTAGGTGGCGCTGCTGATGAGGTCGCCGTCGTGGATGGTGTCTCCGGTGCTCCCGTAGGCCCAGCTCTTGAACGTGCTCTTCTTGGTGTCGGTGTTCAGATCGGCGGCGGTGACCATGTGGTTGCCGATCGTGATGGTCCTCCCGTCGCTGCTGATATGGAGCGGGGTACCCGCCTCGACGCCGTCGACGTAGACCACGTCGGAGTAGGTGTAGTCCGAATCCGTGGTGAGCTTGTGGCCGAACCATCCCAGGGTCTCGGACCCGTAGTCTGCGTAGAACGCCACGTTGAACGTCTGGGCTGTGACGAACTTGGCCGCTATCCTGAGGTCGCGGCCTTCGACGGGCATCCCGTCGGTGATCTGCTCGGAAGCGGGGTCGCTGCCATAATCGATGTACCATCCGATCATGGACGCGTTGGGGTTATTGGGGTCGGCGGCCGCGGTGTAGACGGTCCCGGTACCGCTGATCCTCAGCGTGTAGATGAACGTCACGATGCCGGTGTCCTCATCGATGTGCTCGACGAGGTTCACGATGAAGTGCGCATCGCTGTCTGCGACCACGCTGAAGTACTCGTCGCCCGCGCTCTTGACCGTGACGCCGTCGGTGACTGTCCCGTTCTGGAAGCCGGTCTCGTCGCTCACTCCGATGGTGATGGTGGTGTCGTACATGGATCCCTCGAACTCGGCCTTGTACGTGGCGCCATTCTCGTCGATCGGGGCCAGCGAGGGGGTCCATCCGGTCCAGGCGTACCTGAGTCCGTCGGACAGGGGCTTGGCGGGGGTCACTCCTGTGTACTCGGGGACCAGACCGTATCCCACGGTCTCGGTCTTGAGGACCGAGTCGTCCCAGTTCTTCCAGGTTACGGTGTACTTCACGAGCTCGGTGTCGTAGACCGCGTAGTAGGTCACCGGACCGCTGACTTCGGGGAGGGGCGAGAGGACGGTGGACCTGTCGGCGCTCCACCCCTTGAACGTGTAGGTGTACTGGATGTCCCCCTGCCTGGACACTTCGTCGTGGGCCGGGGCGGCGCCGTAGTCGACCTGGGTGGTTCCGATCACTGTGGCATCGAAGTCGGCCCAGGTGACGGTGTACTTGTTGACCGTGCTTCCGTAGATCGCGATGTAGGCGGCGTCGCCGGTGACCTGCGGGACGACGACCACATCGGTTCCGTTGGTGCTCCATCCGCTGAAGGTGTACGTGTACTGGACATCGGCGGCCTTGGTGGGCGTTCCGCTGTAGGACGGCACGGTGCCGTACGGGACGGACGCCCTCTGCAGGAGGGTTCCGTCGTAGTTCTTCCAGTCGATGGTGTAGCTCCTCAGGACGGGTGCGAACACGGCCTTGTAGGATGTGTCCTGCGTCGCAGCGGGCAGGGGGGAGATGACGGTGGTCCCGTCGGTGCTCCATCCGCTGAATGTGTACGTGTACTGCGCATCCGCGGCCTTGGTGGGCGTTCCTCCGTAGGACGGGGAGGTGCCGTGGACCGCGGTGGTGGTCTTGACGACGGTGTCGCCGACCATCCATGAGATGGTGTATTCGTTGTCGGCGAGGACCGCGCGGAACTCCATGTCGGACATCACGTGGATCGTGGTGAGGTCGATGACCTGGTTGTTGTACTTCCAGCAATCGACGTGCTTGCCGGTGCCCGCATCGACCACGGGGTCGGAGGGCGACTCGTTGTAGACCGCGGTGGTGGTCGTGTAGGTTGCGGTACCGGTCGGGTTCTTCCAGGTGAGCGTGTAATTGTTCATACCGATGTCTGTGAACATGAACTCCAGGTCGGAGGTGATGTTGGAGATCGTGTGGACGCCGTCGACATTGGATGCCGTGGACCATTCGCCTGCGGATCCGATGGCCCTGTACTTGACCTCCGCCTTGGTGGCGATCTGGCTGTACTCCGGCTTGTTGGCATCGGGGACCAGGCGGCAGACGAAGGACCCGTTGTACGAGACTTCGTTGCCCTCGAGGCCGGTGGGCTGGTTGATGCGCTGCACCTGGAACAGGGTGCTCTCGGAGTAGGTCACCGTGAACGTGACGTCGGCCTCGTTGTAGACCGCATCGTACGTGGCGGGCCCGGAGACCGTGGTGGTGCCGAAGACGACCTGGGTGTCGTTGTCCTCCCAGTGGTCGAAGACGTACTTCTTGGCGGGGTTGGTGTGCGCCTTCGAGGGGATGCCGGGGCTGGTCAGGAGCATTCCGTACTGATAGGTCTCCTGCTTGAACTGCGACTCGCCGTCCATCCATGTGATCGTGTAGCTCGCTCCGTTGGTGGCGATGGTGACTGTGGTATCCCCCCTCACGTTGGACAGGGTGTAGACGCCTTCTCCATCTGAATCGAGCGTGGTCTCACCCACCATGACGCTGTTGACCTGTCCGCCGGTGTTCGCGGTGACTGTGAACTTGAGCTCGCCGCCGTAGGGGACCGCGGATGCCGTGCCCTGGGTTACCTCTACTGTGGCCCTGCTGGTATCGACGCTGAATGTGACCGCGAATGTCCTGGTCTCGTACTTGGCGGTGTACGTGACATTCGATAGGGCCACCTGGGTGGACATCGGGGGAGACGGGACCTTCTGGGCGTCCGACGGGGTCTGCTTGTACCATCCGACGAACCTGTACTGGTTGTGGTTGACTTTGGTGGTGGTCTCTGGATCCGCATCGGCGGGAACTGCGATGGGGGTTCCGTGCCCCACATTCGTCTGGTCCGCGCTCAGAGAGTCGGAGTCTCCGGGGATCTCGTAGTTCCACTTGACGGTGTACACATCCCTCTCCATGACCACGGTGATGGTGGTGTCGGAGGTGACGTTGGACAGGGTGTAGAGGCCCTCGGACGGGCTCAGGGGGCCGGATCCGGCGACGATGACCGAGATGTTCCTCAGCTGCTGGAACGGATATCCGGCCATGGGCGCGAACTTGAACACGAGGGACCCGCCGTCGTTGACCCTGAACTCCCTGCCCTCCTGCTGGACATTGTCTATGACGACGTAGAACGGGAACTGGCTGCTGAATATCACGTCGTGGATGGGCGCGGGCTGGAAGACCGCCCTGTATGTGACGTCGCCGGTGACGATCTCGGTGGCGATGTCCACGGAGGAGTGGGACTCGCCGACGACCTTCTCCCATCCGATGAAGGAATAGGTGAAATCCTCGTCCGCGGCCTTGGAGGGCTCGGCTCCGTCGTAGGAGGGGTGGCTGCCGTACTCCACGTTGGAATCGGTCTCGATCGTGGCGGTGCCGTTCTTCCATGTTACGGTGTAGGTGTTGATCTGCCACTTGGCCTTCAGCACCGTGTTGCCGGTGATGGGCGTGGAGAAGTCCCATGCGACCGACTCATCGGCCAGGTACCACCTGATGAAGGTGTATCCGGGGTCCGTGGGGGTGGCGGGGGCGTTGGCGGTGCCGCCGCTGCGGACGGTCTGCTGCGGCACTCCCTGGGAACCGTGGCCCATCATGTCGAAGGACACGGTGTACAGCGGGGTCTCGGTGAAGTACGCCGTGTAGGATTTGGCGCCGTAGGACCACTGGGGGATGGACGTCACGAGGCTCGCTGCCGGATTGGCGGACCCGGTGGGGTACCATCCGGCGAACTCGACGACGAATCCCGCCTTCTCGTAGGGCGCGACGGAGTCCAGCCCGGGGAGCTGGGTCGCCACGGAGCTGTTGTAGCTTGTGGGCTTGGGGGTGGACAGGGCCCAGGTACCGGAACCGGTGTCCAGGCTCAGGGCGTTCTGGACGTTGCCGTCGATGGTTAGGGCGACGGCGGTCCTGGATGCCGAGGATGTCCCGCTCCAGACGGTGTTGGCGGGGTCCTTGAGCGTGAGGGTGGCGCTGTAGCTGCCGCCGATGGTGCCGACCGCGTCGGCGGTCACGGTGTACCACTCGGTATCGGTCAGCCCCGCGGACTGCTGCGCGCCGTTGAAGGTCTTCTGCACGGTCGCGGGCCATGCGACGGTGTACTTCTGGATCGTGAATGTCGTGCTGACGGCCCCTGTGAAGTTGTTGACTCCGGTGACGTACAGCGTGACGGTGCCGGCATTGGAGTTCTCGGAGTATGAGTAGGTGATCTCCGAGTTCTTCGTCATGGTCTTGGGGTTGCCGTTGTTGATTGTCGGGTGGGTGAACTGGACCGTGGGCTCGGGGGTCTTGGCTGTCCCGTCGAACACCTCGTCGGGTATGCTGGTGATGTTGACCGTCCCGCTGTTCAGCGATAGAGGGGTGATAGACACGCCGACCCCGGTGATCGTGAAGTTCATGCTCGCCGCGTAGTTGTAATTGGCCGGGTTGAACGTGGAGCTCTGCTGGAGGCTCAGGTTGGTGACGTTGATCTTCTTGTTGGTGGCCGCGTTGGCGTTGTCGTACACCGCGGTGTACGTCATGATTGGGTGCTCGCCGTCGGCGAGGCCGTGGAAGAACAGGTCGTCCACATCGATGCCGTCGGGCCCGAGGTTCTTGTTGCCGTTGTAGACCTTGGTGATCTCGGCGTGGGATGCGCCCTCCACCAGGAGGACGGCCCTCTCGATCGTCCAGTTGAACTGCTTTGCGGCGGTGCCGCCGTTGCTCCACGTGTACCCCGCCTTCGGGGTCAGCGTGAACGAGTAGTTGCCGGCGTCCTTCGCGGACACCGTGCCCGAGACGGTGAACATCGCCTCGAGGTTCTGTATGACAGTATGCGTCTTCCCGTCGTAGACGTAATCCGTTATGTACGGGTCGGTGAGCCTGTTGCCCACGGACACCACCAGCACCGCGTTCCCCGCGGGCATGTGGAAGGTGAACACGCCGTTGTCGCCGACGAGCTCCTGGTCGTTCATCAGGACCCTGGTCACCGCCTCAGCGCCGGTAGCCTGGACGGTGACGGTGGTGCCCTCGCGTACGGGGGATCCGGAGGTGATGTCGCCGGAGGGGGTGGAGATCTTGTACTCGCCGTCCTGGAACTCCACCACTCCGCCGTCGAAGACGTATGCGAGGCGGGTTCCGATGTCGTACTTCCCGGTCTGCATGTAGCTGTTCCTGACGTTGACCCTTCCGACTCCGGATAGGTCGAGGGACGAGTACATCCCTCCGACGCACACGGTCTGGTTCCCGGGGGAGTACTGCAGACCGCTGCCGGTACCGTCGTAGGCGGTGGAGGACCCCACGAAGGTGCGCGGGAGGTCCCAGTAGTCGGGGTCGTTGTAGGTTGTGACGATCCTCTTCACGTTGCCGTTGAAGCTCATGACCGCGCCCTCGATGCGGGCCTGGTTGTCGTTGAGGCCGAGGTCGGACCCCGTCTTCATGACGCCGCCGTCGCTGTAGCTGGCGTTGAGGTTGACGTTCTGCCTGATGGCGCCGATGCTGTTCTGGCCTGCGTGGAGCTGGCCGTCGAACAGCCAAACGTCGTCCAGCTGGTCGTGCAGGGACCCCCATGCGTTCTCCAGGAACAGCTTGACGCCGCACTTCTTGTTGTCGTAGGACCCTGTCGTGGTGGAGCCGAACAGGACGCCGCCCCAGTATGCGCCGGATGTGTCGCCCTGGCCCGTGGGGGTGATGTGGCTGAGGAAGTTGCCGTCGTTGGTGATCCCGGTACCGATGGCCAGCTGCGAGTTCTTGGTCCCTATGGCGGTGTAGGCCATCATCTTGTAGAGGGTCCACTGGTAGTAGTTCCAGATCATGTACTCGCCGTTGTCCTGGCCGTTGAGGTTGTCGGCCCAGTCGCGGAAGGTGGAAAGGGACTTCTCCCTGACAGGGGTCTGGCCGGACTGCGACACGAGCTTGGAGCTGTCGCCGGTCCCCAGCTGGGATGCCTCGTATACTCCGAGGGCGAGGTAGGGCCTGACCCTGCCGTCTATGGTGTGGGCGCGGGCCAGCATGTCCTCCGAGTCGATGTGGTAGGTGGAATCGTCGAAGAAGCCCTTCTTGTTGGAGAGGTACAGCCTGTTGACGATGTCGCCCTCGCCGGTGACGTCGACGGCATGCCAGTATACTGTGGGGATCACGAGGAGGATGTTGTAGTTCTGGAGGTCGGGGATGTCGTAGTAGGTGACGTTCGTCGTGCCGCCGTGGTAGGGCCCGGTGACGCTGTCCCCGGTGCCGCCGACGATGGCGCGCTTGAGGTTGTTGGGATCGAGGATGTAGGCGATGTCTCCGTCCGCCGTGGAGCTCTTTCCCGTGGCTGCGGACGTGTTGCCGATGTTGATGGCGGCGTAGAAGCAGTTGAACGGCCCCAGGCCGGTGACGCTGCTGAAGCTCAGAAGGCCGTCATCTTCGGTCAGCGGGGTGTCGGTCCTCTTGGTGATCGTGTTGCCGCTCTTCTGATAGAGCTGGTTGGTCAGCGTGTTCGTGCCGTAGATCACGGTCACATGGCCGTCCTTGTCCACATGCTCGACCTTGGATATGGTCTGCCCGGACACGCCTCCGTAGACGATCGTGCTGGTCGTGAGGATGAATCCGTAATCCTCGTTGGCCGGCATCACCATGTCCGTCCCGTTCGCGGAGACCATTCCGTCCTCGACGAACGAGAGGGGCACTGCGGCCATGAGAGCGACTGCGAATATCGCGAAAACCGCTTTCCTCCCTTTCGATCCCTCGCTGCTCCTCGGGGTCCCGCGGGACCCTCCGTTGCTTTTCCCCATCGTATCCCTCGATTCGAAGGCACCCTACTGTGCCAGTTTTTATGTTTTTAATAAAATATATCCAGAAAAATTGGAATATTTATAACTAAAGTGACTCTATTGTGGTTGGATGTAGTGTACATACTCTACATATTTATATGAGAAAAATGAGGATTTGTCAACGTGTGTCCCCATAAGTCACAGACGTGTATTAGGCCGTCTAAACGTGTTACGCGGGGGGCCCCTCCGATGCCGTTAAGAGCGCTGCGGACAATCACGGGGGCATGATCCCGGAGGGGCTGTTTTGAGGGTCGGCGTGGGGTCCGCGAACGTGGACGCATCCAAGGCGATAGACGTGCTCGATGCCGAGGCCGTCCCCTGTTCGGAGGATTCCTTCCAGGAGAAGCTGCTGGACGGCTCCATCGACGCGTTCGTCGCATGGTACGACTGGGTGCCGCAGGGTCTGGATCCAGGGATATCGCTGACAGCCGTCATGGAGAGGGGCCCCGCCGGGATGGTCTCGTTCCCGTGCCCGCTGGACGAGGTGATGGACCACTCCGCCGTCGGAGTGCCATCCGAGCTGATGGAGCTCGTCGTCCGCCGCGAGAGGCCCGACCTCAACGTCAGGCGCATGCCGATCGGTGACCTGGTCGACGATGTGGAGTCGTACGCATGCATCGTCCTCCCTGCGGCGATGATGGAGGGGTACCCCCTTGACCCGGAGGTCTACATAGGTGCCCCGTCCCAGGGCTGCGTGGCGGTTTTCGCCAGGAAGGGCGACGGATCCGTGAAGGCGCTGAGGCTGCTGGACCACATGCCGTCCCGCACCGCCGCGGAGGCGGAGAGGGGGATAATGAACCTGATAGGCGCCACGCCGGACGCCCCGCTGGGCGTCCGCGCAGACGTCGAGGGCGATGCCATAAGGATCAGGGCCGTTAGCTACTGCTACGGCGCAGACGGCAGGCGCTGCGACGAGTGGGTGCCGATAGATTACGTGATGGACGAGGTCCTCGGGATCGCCGAGTATCTGGCCAACAAGCGCGATTCCGTCATCTGACCCTTAGCAACTTAACGCAGATCGGGACGAACTTGCAGGACATGCTGACGCCGTAGAGCTCGGCGTCCCTCCCCCTGAGGACCTCGGCGGCGGACTGCCATCCGAGGATCGGGATGTCCTCCATGACGATGACGTTGA
>Ga0310786_10013069_pt1 | contig 10246 bp, 11 predicted proteins | sample AusTroGonzalo_MG_FD_203881 | JGI IMG/M metagenome (GOLD analysis project Ga0310786, IMG submission 203881) | Bovine rumen microbial communities from tropical cattle in Woodstock, Queensland, Australia - Gonzalo_03 (v2) (version 2) | ecosystem: Host-associated > Mammals > Digestive system >... | reverse complement strand
GCGAAGACCGGAAAGTTTACCTACGGCTCCAACGTGAAGGAAGTGACCACGCAGGTTGTGGAAGGCAGCGTGGACTGCGGCGTGGTGTACGCGACGGATGCTTTCAGCGCGAAGCTGGATGTGATCGACACGGCGACGGCCGAGATGTGCGGACAGGTGATTTATCCCGCGGCGGTCATGAAGAACAGCGCAGTTCCGGAAGCGGCACAGGCGTTCCTGGACTATCTCCGGGGCGATGAGGCTATGGGAGTCTTTGAAAGTGTCGGCTTCTCACCGGTTCCTTAAATCCTGGCTGACTCCGGAAAAAATGCGGCTGTCCCCCGGGACAGCCGCATCCATTGAGGTTATTGACAAATGGATTTATACCCGCTGTATAATTCCCTGCGGATCGCTGCTATCAGCTGCGTAGTCGTGTTCTTTACGGGGATTTTTGCCGCTTATTACGCGGCAAGGCTTCCCCGGGTTCTCAAGGGGATTCTGGACGTGATTCTGACGCTGCCGATGGTCCTGCCGCCTACCGTGTGCGGCTATTTTCTGCTGCTCATTTTCGGCGCCCGGCGGCCGGTGGGGATGTTTCTGGCAGATCTGGGGATTAAACTGGTCATGAACTGGCCGGGCGGCGTCGCCGCCGCCGTGGTCGTGGCTTTTCCGCTGATGTACCGGACGGCCCGGGGGGCCTTTGAAAGCTTTGATGAAAATCTGGCCTGGTCCGGGCAGACACTGGGTCTGTCCAACACCTGGATTTTCTGGCATGTGCGGATGCGCTCCTGCCGGCAGGGGATCCTGGCGGGGACAGTGCTTGCCTTTGCGAGGGCACTGGGCGAATACGGGGCGACCAGCATGCTGATCGGTTATACGCCGGGCAGAACGGCGACGGTTTCCACGACAGTATACCAGCTCTGGCGGACCAATGACGAACAAGGCGCCTTCTTCTGGGTAATGGTCAACCTGGCAATTTCCGCAGCGGTCCTGCTGGCGGTGAACCTGCTTGAGAGGAGACGTAAAAATGGCACTTGAAGTCAATATCGAGAAGCAGGCGGGTTCATTTCATCTGCAAACTGCCTTTACCTGTGAAAAGGAATTCCTGGGGATTCTGGGCGCTTCCGGCAGCGGGAAGAGCATGACACTGAAATGCATCGCCGGGATTGAAAAGCCGGACTGCGGCCGGATTGTGCTGGACGGCCGGGTGCTCTTCGATTCGGACAAGAAGATCAATCTGCCGCCCCGGCAGCGGCGCGTGGGATACCTGTTCCAGAACTACGCGCTGTTTCCGGACATGACAGCACGGCAGAATATCCTGTGCGGGCTGCATGCCGAGAAGGACCGACAGAAAAGAGAACAGCGGGCGGACGCGATGATGGAACTGCTTCAGATCCGTGATGTTGCCAATCTGCGGCCCGGACAGCTTTCCGGCGGCCAGGCGCAGCGGGTGGCGCTGGGACGGATTCTGGTGAACGAGCCGGAGCTGCTGATGCTGGATGAACCGTTCGCAGCACTGGACACTCATCTGCGGCTGAAGCTGCAGGTGGAACTGAAGAACCTTCTGTCCGGATATGACAGGGGAATCATCATGGTCACCCATGACCGGGATGAAGCCTTCCGGATGTGCGACAGGATCGGCGTGATCGACGAGGGGCAGATGCTGGCCATGAAGGAAACACGGGAACTGTTCGCGGATCCGGGAAGCCGGGCTGTGGCTTCGATCACAGGATGCAAAAATATTGCCTATGCCCGGAAAACGGGAAAGCACGAAGTGTTCGTGCCGGAATGGAATATTTACCTGAAGACGGGAAAGGACGTCCGGGATGACCTGAAAGCTGTCGGAATCCGGGCGCACAGTTTTCGCCCCGGAGAAGAGGAGAACCGTTTTCCGATTACGATCGTGCGGGAGATGGAGGAACCATTCGAATGGGTCAGCGAGTTTGTCTATAAAGAGCAGGCTTCCGCAAGTGCGGCAGTATGGTGGCGATATTCGAAAGCGTTCAGGCTGCCTGAGCCGCCTGACGCGCTGGGGGTCGTTCCTGACGAAGTGCTGCTGCTATATTAAACTGCCATCAGCATTTTCATTCGTATCAACAAATATCCATTGATTAAGAAATTATCAGGGAATCAGATCGAAATAACGGAGTGATCAAGCATGAGTAAATATACTGATCTGGCAATGGAACGCCGCAATCAATTAACTCCGGAAGGAAGTCCTGCCTGGAACTGCTGCCAGGCAGTTGTGTCAGTTTTTGCGGAGGATGCCGGATATGATGAAGCTGCCTGTATGAAGGCCGCGAGCTATTTCCGCGGAGGGATGCAGATGGGCTCTGTCTGCGGTGCAATCACCGGCAGTCTGCTGGCTCTCGGCCTGGCCGGCGTGGATGATCCGCAAGCAGCGAATGACCTGATCCGGAAGGTTCGGGAGCACCATAACGGTATGGTCAACTGTAAGGATCTGCTTCGAATCAACGCTGAAAACGGAGGAGAGAAAATGCCGCACTGCAACGCCATGATCCGGGAATGCATCGGTTATGTGGAAGACATCCTGCAGGTGAAAGGAAGGATACCATGAAAATAAAAGATTACAAACAAATAACAAATGACAAAAATCATTAAATCACTGCCATATTCATTTTTGTTTCGTATATAACAGTGTCAGGGTCAAACAGGCACTGCACAAAACTCAGAAAAGCAAGATTTAGACGCGCATAAGCGCAGGAGGAAATGAAAATGAAGAAGACTTTGGCAATTCTGGCAGCTCTCGTAATGGTATTCGCTGCAACAGCCTCTCTGGCGGAAGAACCCGCGAAGATGACCTTCTCCGGTGGTGTTGAGTTCAATATGGATATGGATCAGGTGATGGGACTCATGAAGGAACTGAACCTGCCGAATCCTGAAATCGACAGGGAAAAGACCCGCGGACCGGTTGAGTTCTGGGAACTCGAGTATGAAGATATTGCTTCATATGACGGATTCAAGGCTGATATGAAATACAGCTTTGTCGGAAACGGACTTGTGGCGATCCACTATGACTTCGCGAAGGGCACTTCCTACGAAGAGGTGAAGAAACAGCTGGCCGTTTACGGCGAAGCGGTTCCCTTCGATGCAGCGGAGATCGGCAATGCCAGGTACGTGATCGACGATGACGGCGATCTGAAGGACTGCAAGGAAATGATCAAGGCCAACGGCGCGATCTTCGTCCTGGAGCAGGACAGAGACGGCGATCTGGACCTCACGATTCTGGATCCCACGGCCGCCTACATCAACAACTGAGTGAAATAAAATAATCCAATCAGGAAGCATCCCCAGACAGAACCCCCGCCGGACATTTGCCCGGCGGGGGTTCTCCGGAATACCGGTTTCTGCCCTTATCCTTCTTTTTTAATGCGCAGCACCCATTCGCCGTATTCCTGCGTGGTGTACATATCAAAGCTTTCGTCCCAGCTGTAACTGTCCGGCACTTCGATAATCTGCAGATGGTATTTGTAAGGTTCGCCCTTGAAAGTGATCATTCCGGTCTCATCGGTTTCCTGGGGCGTGCAGGCCGCGTCAGTGCAGAAATTCACGACAACTCCCTCAACGGGATTGTTGTCCTGATCCACCACATGGATGATGTAGGCCCGAGGCCCTTCCGGCTGTTGCGCGGCTTCGTCCGCGTATTCCCAGCGGACGTTCACGCCCTGATTTTTGATTGCTTCAACGACTTCATCGGCATTTTCCTCACCAGGAAGCAGGAAGAGATGCTTGTTTTTCGTGCCATCGTCACCGGGTGTTTCGTCAAAGAGGAGCACTTCGATGTAGTGCCTATCGGGAGACTGAAGCTGCATCCCCTGCTCATGCACGAAAATGCCCTTTTCCGGATCATAGAGGCTTTCAACGGCCAGGTGAGCCTGAATGACCTCATCAATATAGATCATGTTCGAGATGTTTTTATCCGCACTCACATCGATCCGCAGAGTGACAGACGCGTCCGGAACAATATAGCCCGGCTGGGATTCCTCCAGACCTTCTATATGGAAGAGAACCTTCCGATATTTGCTGTCCAAGGGATAGATCGCCGACGCCGCAGACACGGGCAGCGCGCGGGTGGAGGTGTCCGCGGGAATTTCGGTCAGCACTTTGGTTTCCTGATAACCGTCGCCCAGGAAGGAATTCAGCACAGCCTTGATCTCACCTGCGGACCTGAAAGCCTCACCGTGGAAGAAAACAGCGTTGCCGTACCGGTCCACAATCACGGTTTTGGGAATCGACGAAGAACTGTCGACATAGTTGACCAGCTTCTGATCCTCATCCCGGCCCATGGGGAATTCCAGACCCTGCTCCTGCCGGAAGGCTTCGATCTTCTCAAGCGTGTCCTTCTTTTCTTTGGACAGCGCGATGAAGGCCACCTTGTTCTTATATTCCTTGTAAACCTTGTTCATCAGCGGAAACTCGTTCTTGCACGGGGAACACCAGGTCGCCCAGAAATTGATCAGCACGGCCTCGTGGTCCTTCAGCGCCTCGGACAGGGTGAAGGTGTTTCCCTCGGTGTCCGTTATCGTGAAATCCGGGAACGGTTTTCCCAGAATGCCGCTGCCGGTTCCTTCCGCCAACGCGGATCCGATGCACAGAACCAGCGCCAGCGCCAGCACCAGGGAGATGAAAGCGATCTTTTTCATTAACCCGTACCTCCTGATAATTCGTTTCCTTCATTGTTCTTCCGGTATTATACCACAGCCTTCAAGATTGCAATAGGGGAAAAAATGTGATATAATCATTTCAATTCCGGGGCGGCCGAGGGCTGCCTGCAAAAATGAAAACGAGGGGGAAATCCAAAATGAAAAAGCTGATCGCATTGATCTGCGCGATGGCACTGGTGATGGGCCTGTTTACCGCAACGGCTATGGCGGAAAGCGGAAAACCGCTGAAAATCCTGATCGTTACCTCCAGCGGCGTTGATGACGGAAACTTCAATCAGGACTGCTATAACGGTATTCAGGCTTTTCTGGCCAATCATGCGGACTGCAGCGTGAAGGACGTCAAGGAACCTGATCTGGCGGAACTGATTCCCACGGTGGAACGGCTTGCCGGGGACTACGACGTGTTTGTCCTTCCGGGTTTCAATTTCGGCGGAATCGGCGATATCGTGCTGGCAAACCCCGACAAATACTTCCTGGTTGTTGATTCTACGATCCAGGACAGCGAAGGGAACCCGGTTACGGCAAACAACGTCTACACCATGACCTATAAAGAACAGGAAGGCGGATTCATGGTTGGTCTGGCGGCAGCTCTGACTTCGAAGAGCAACAAGGTGGCCGAGATCAACGGCATGCCCTTCCCCTCCAACACCAACTATCAGTTCGGCTTTATGGGCGGCGTAAAGTATGCCAACGAAAAGTTCGGCACCGCTGTGGAGTGCGTTGAGATTCCGTCCTTCTCCGGCGGAGACGGCGTGGGCGGAAACTATGTCGGCAATTTCGCGGATCCGGCAACGGGCAAGGTGGTTGCCGAGACTTTGATCGGCGAAGGCTGCGATGTGATCTTTGCCGCAGCCGGTGAGTCCGGCAACGGCGCCCTGACCGCGATCAAGGAAGCCGACGGCGTCTGGTTTATCGGCTGCGACGTGGACCAGTATGACGACGGCGCAAAGGGAGAAGGAAACGTCGTTCTGACTTCCGCCCTGAAGGTGATGCACCTGGACGTGGCGCGTGAACTGGAGAACATCTACAACGGTACCTTTGCCGGCAAGGATGCTCTGCTGGGCGCGGATACAGACTCTACGGGCTATGTTTCCGCAGAAGGAAGGCAGCAGCTGAGCGATGACGCACTGGCCAAGCTGGCGGAGAGCTATGAGCTGATGAAGAAGGGCGAGATCGTTCCTCCGACTACCGCGGACGGAGTGAATGACTTCCCGGGGCTTAAATAAATCTTTGGTGTTCGGCGCTCTCTCCTGCAGGAGGAGAGAGCGTTTTAAAGTTGTGGGGGCGTTTTGATTTGTTACAGGCGGTGAAGGCATGAGCGAGTACATTGTTGAAATGCGGCATATAACCAAGCGGTTTCCGGGAATTATCGCGAACAACGATGTTTCCATCGGGATCCGGAAAGGGGAAGTTTATGCTCTGCTGGGTGAGAACGGCGCCGGGAAATCCACGCTGATGAGTATGCTGTTCGGTATGTATGAGCCGGACGAAGGAGAGATCCTGATTGACGGGAAAACGGTCACCTTCCATTCTTCTACGGACGCGGCGGCCTGCAGCATCGGGATGGTTCATCAACATTTCAAACTGGTGGAACCCTTCACGATCGCGGAAAACATCGTGCTGGGCGTTGAACCGACGGAAAAAAGACTGGGCGTTCTTCCGTGGGTCAACATCCGGAAAGCCAATGAACAGATCAGCGAACTGTCCAAGGCATACGGCCTGGAAGTCAATCCGACGGACCGGATCGCAGATGTACCGGTTTCCGTACGCCAGCGGGTAGAAATCCTGAAGATGCTATACCGCGGCGCAGAGATTATGATCTTTGACGAGCCGACGGCTGTGCTGACACCGCAGGAAATTGATTTTCTGCTGGAGATCATCGACAACCTCCGGAAAAACGGAAAAACAATCATCCTGATTACTCACAAGATTGCCGAGATCAAAAGAATTGCCGACCGGTGCGCGATCCTGCGCCAGGGGAACCTGATTGATGTGCGGGAAGTTGCGGATGCATCGGCGCAGGAACTGGCGGATCTGATGGTCGGCAGGCAGGTTCAGTTTACGCTGCACAAGGCAGCGGCCAATTTCCGGAGTCCTGTGCTGGAAGTACAGCACCTGACAGTGAAGGACGAAAACAAATTTGAAGTCGTCAAAGACGTTTCATTTACTGTGCGCGGCGGCGAGATTTTCGCGATTGCCGGTGTATCCGGCAACGGGCAGGGGGAGATTGCCGACGCGATCGCGGGACTGGTGAAAGCGGCATCCGGAAAGGTCATCCTGAACGGAAAGGATATCACCGGGATTCCGGTACGGGAACGATGTCTTACCGGCCTGTCCTATATTCCGGAAGACCGGCAGGCGACAGGGACCATCCCCGACATGACGCTCCAGGAAAACCTGGCGCTGCGGGAGTACTACAAAGAACCTTTTGCGAAAAAGCAGATTCTGCAGCAGGACGCTTTCCGCAACTATGCTGATAAACTGATCAAAACCTACGATATCCGCTGCGCTCAGGGACCGGATACTGTGCTGCGTTCCATGTCCGGCGGAAACCAGCAGAAGGCGATCGTCGGAAGAGAAATCGAGGAGCAGACAAGCCTGATCATCTTTGTGCAGCCCACGCGGGGGCTGGATATCGGGGCGATCGAGAACGTTCACCGGCAGATCCTTCAGGAAAGGGACAGAGGCGCGGCGATCCTGCTGATCTCCCTGGAGCTGGAAGAGGTTATGATGCTGGCGGACACGATCGGCGTTCTGTACCGGGGCGAGATGCTGCGGATTGATTCGGCAGACAACATGACCATGCAGGAAGTCGGCCGCTTCATGATGGGGGTGAGAGAAGCATGAAAAAGAAGAATCTGTTTCTCGCCCGCCGCCTGACCGGACGGTATGCCTCCCTGTGGGTTTCCGTGATCGCCATCCTGCTGACGATTGTGACGGCAAGCATCCTGCTGCTGATGATGGGGAAGAATCCGCTGACGGCTCTCGCAAGTTTTCTGCAGGGATGCGGCTTCCTTGCCAAGGAAAATTACGGCGGCGGCAGCGGCCAGCTGACAGACCTGCTGGACTTCCTGAATTACCTGACACCGCTGATCCTGGCTTCCCTGGCTTTTATCACAGCGCTCAAGGCAGGCCTGTTCAACATCGGTATCTCCGGGCAGATGCTGCTGGCCGGCTTTACGGCCACCGTGCTGGTGGGATACAATAAGGCGCTTTCGCCGTTCATCGCGAAGCCGCTGGTACTCCTGATCGGCCTGATCGTCGGCGGCCTGACCGGCATTCTGGTCGGATATCTGAAATACCGGTTCAATATCCACGAAGTCGTGTCAACGATCATGATCAGCTATATCATCAGTTATCTGACCGGTTTCTTTATTAACAACTATTATGTGGACATGATGACCCGGAACAGCAAGGTTTGCACATCTGAAGCAAGACTGACGCTGACCAACGTGATGGTCGGCGATATGAAGTGCAAAATCCCACTGGGGCTGATCGCCGCGATTCTGGTTGCCTTGCTGGTTTCCTTCCTGTTCCGGAAGACTGTGCTGGGCTTTGAAATCAAAGCGGTAGGTCAGAACAGACGTTGCTCGGAATATTCAGGCATCCGCGTCAGCCGGACGATACTGGTCTCCATGGGCCTTTCCGGCGCGATCGCCGGACTGGCAGGCGTGGCTTACTACCTCGGATATACCAACACCATCATTCCGAAGTCGCTCCCGGGCATGGGATATGATTCGATTTCGGTAGCGCTGCTGGGAAGCGCTTCGCCGATCGGCTCCATCTTCGCAGCGGCGGTTGTGTCCGTTTTCCAGCAGGGAGCGAATTATATGAGCTCCAGCCTGGGCGTAGCAAAGGAGATTGCCTCGCTGATTACGGGGATCCTGCTGCTCTTCGCTTCCTGCGGGAACTATATGAAATACCTGGCCGCAAGGACCATGCAGAAGACAACGGAAATCGCTTCACAGGGAGCTTCCCGGACGACGCCTGTGAACCAGGAGAATAAGGAGGCGACAACCAAATGAATAAAGTCTTTACGGACGGCCTTTCTTTTGCGCTTCCTCTTCTGATTATGGCGATAGGTGCGCTGTATTCCGAGAAAAGCGGTGTGACCAATCTGGCGATTGAAGGCTTTCAGGGCGTCGGCGCGTTCTTCGGTGCGCTGGCCGCGACAGTGCTTGCGCCGCTGATGGGCAACGGCAACCAGATAATCATCTATATCGCCATTCTCTGCGCGGCCATCGGGGGTGCCCTGTTCTCCTGCATCCACGGGCTGCTCTGTATCCGTTTCCGGGCCAATCAGGTGATCAGCGGCGTGGTGATCAATATTCTGTCGGTGGCGCTGACAGCCTTTTTTACCAGCGCCGCGAACACTGCGATCAACGGCACCGCGTCCAACAAATTCGTGCTGGATGTGTCAGCCAGGTTTTCGATCCCGCTGCTGTCTCAGATTCCCTGGGTCGGCGGACTGTTTACAAACATGTATCCTTTTGAAATCCTGATCATTGTGCTGGTCATCATATTATGGTACCTGCTGAACCGGACCCGGTTCGGAATGCGTCTGCGGGCTTGCGGCGAGAATCCCCAGGCAGTGGACGCGGCAGGGGCAAATGTTGTCCGGATCCGCTGGGTTGCCGTGATCATTTCCGGCGCGCTGTCCGGTATCGGGGGTATCTGCTTCGCTTACTCCCTGATCGGGAATTTTTCTCCCAGCATCTATCAGGGATTCGGCTATCTTGCCATCGCGGCCATGATCTTCGGCAACTGGAACATCGGCCCGACCATGCTGGCGTGTCTGGTGTTCGGACTTGCGAAGTCCGGCGGGCTGCAACTGTGCATTGCGGCAGGACTGCCCAGCAATTATACCGATCTTTTCCTGATGCTGCCCTATGTGCTGACTTTGCTGTTGCTGGTGTTCTTCTCCAAGAAGAATCACCCGCCGAAGGCGGCGGGTGAACCGTGGGACAAGAGTAAAAGATAAGGGGGCTTTCAGCTATTTTCGGCTTTCCAGATGATTTGATAACCTTTTGGCTGCTCAATGGCGAGCTGCTCCATCTCCTCTGTGTGGGGAAGCGAATACGGGTCCTCCGTTTCGATCCTCACGCAGGTGCCGCAACTGCTGGAGAGCATACGCGGAACCGGCATCATCCTCGCGGTGATGCCGGTTTCGTCGCATTGCTTCTTGCAGCGCATTGCGCCGAAATGGGAAAAGAAGGTAGCAATGCAGATCATTTCCGAATTGTGAGGGTGAATTCCCCGTCCATTTCAGCTACGGAAACCTTATAACCCTGATGCTCGGCATAGCGGGTTACGTTTTCTTTTGATACGCGGTTATCCACGGTGATTTCGTAAGCGTTTTCGCCGCTTTTCATGGCCTGGCTGATCAGGATGACGGGTTCCGGGCAGGAGAGACCGCGGGCGTCAACTTTAGTCATATGTTCATTGCCTCCTTTATTTGGCTTGTTTATTCCGGGCGATGTTGAATTCGCCGATGATGATTACAACGACGATGCCGATGATCACGGCGATCTTGCCGTTGCCTGTCGGGCCGTCGGCGCTGGAGGCCAGACCGAAGTTATGGG
>Ga0310786_10013068_pt1 | contig 10246 bp, 9 predicted proteins | sample AusTroGonzalo_MG_FD_203881 | JGI IMG/M metagenome (GOLD analysis project Ga0310786, IMG submission 203881) | Bovine rumen microbial communities from tropical cattle in Woodstock, Queensland, Australia - Gonzalo_03 (v2) (version 2) | ecosystem: Host-associated > Mammals > Digestive system >... | reverse complement strand
GATAGCTTTGCTGCAGATGTAAAGAAGCAGGTTGCTAAAATCGAGGAGCTGTTCGGCAAGAAGCCAACCGTACTTCGCAACTCATCGCTCATTTATAGCGACGACATCGGTGCTCAGGTAGCCTCTATGGGCTTCAAGGGCATGCTCACCGAGGGTGCAAAGCACGTTCTCGGTTGGAAGTCGCCACACTATGTATATCACTGCAATCTGGCTCCAAACCTGAAGCTGTTGCTGCGCGATATCGAGCTTTCGGATGATATTTCTCTGCGCTTCAACAACTCAGAGTGGGAGGGTTATCCACTCTTTGCTGATGCTTATATCGACCGCATCGCCCGTCTTCCAGAAGAGGAGCAGATTATCAATATCTTCATGGAACTCTCAGCTCTGGGTATCGCTCAGCCATTGTCGAGCAATATCCTCGAGTTCCTTCAGGCTCTGCCCGCACAGGCCAAGGAGAAGGGTATCACCTTCTCTACACCTACCGAGATTTGCAAGGCTTGCAAGAGCGTAAGTCAGCTCGACGTGCCCGATACACTCTCTTGGGTAGACGAGGAGCGCGACGTGAGCTGCTGGCTGGGTAACGCTATGCAGCGCGAGGCCTTCAACAAGCTTTATTCAGTAGCCGATCGCCTTCGCATCGCTAACGATCCCCGCATCAATCAGGACTGGGATTATCTGCAGGCCTCTAACAACTTCCGCTTCATGACCACAAAACCCTCTAACGTAGGTCTCGACCGTGGTATCTATAGCGGACCGTTTGATGCCTTCACCAACTATATGAACATTCTTGGCGACTTCATCAATCGTGTTAATGCTCTCTATCCACTCGACATCGATAACGACGAGCTCGAAGGTCTCCTGACAACCATCAAGAACCAGGGCGACGAAATTGAGATGAAGGATAAGGAGATTACCCGCCTCAAGGCAAGAATTGAGAAGATGGAGGGTAACGAGAAGAAAAAGTCGAAGGCAGCAGCAAAGCCTGCGGCAGAGAAGAAACCAGCAGCTAAGAAAGCTCCAGCAAAGAAAGCCGAGGCTAAGAAATGAAGAAGTTTCTTTGCTTAGCCGCAATGGCAGCTTTGTTAGTTAGCTGTGGTGGTAAAAAACAACCTCATGCAGAAGTAACTTCGGGTAGCGTTTTCGCTCCCGAAGTTCTTGCTGATACAGTGCAGGCCGAAGCCCTCACGGGTCAGGCCTTTACCATCGATGTTCCTTCCGATTGGCGTTCGGGTACATCAGGTATAATGGGCAATTCGTGTGTGCTTCATCTCCGCAAGGCCCCCTATACTGAGGTAAACATCACTACGGCCCCTAAGCTAAAGCCCGAGGCCTATGTAGCCCAGCGCGAGAAGGAAGGCTGCAAGCATCGTCCAGATGTAGAAGTATATGGTCGTGTGTTTTCTGTATACGATCGCACCGATAGCGATGCCAATATAATCCTCTATGTAGGTACACCGTTCGAAGATGGCATGTTTATCATGACACTAAAGGCTGGTCCCCAGCGCCTCCCCATGGAGGAGACTCATGCCGCCATGTACGACAACATGAAGACTCTACTCGAACGCATCGTCTTCAGATAATTTTTAATCTTTACGGTAAAATTATAGCATTATGAAACTTATAAGTTGGAACGTGAATGGCCTAAGGGCTTGTGAGGGAAAGGGGTTTAGTGATACTTTCCGCGAGTTGGACGCTGACTTTTTCTGTCTGCAGGAGACAAAGATGCAGGCAGGACAGCTTGACTTGCAGTTCCCCGGCTACGAGAGCTACTGGAACTATGCCGAGAAGAAAGGCTACAGCGGCACGGCAATATTTACTAAGCATAAGCCACTGAGCGTGAACTATGGCATAGGAATAGATGAACACGACCACGAGGGGCGCGTGATTACATTGGAGATGGAGGACTTCTATCTGGTGTGCTGCTACACGCCAAACTCGCAGGACGGCTTGAAACGACTGGACTACCGAATGACGTGGGAGGACGACTTCCGCAACTATCTGAAGGGACTTGACGAGAAGAAACCTGTGATATTGTGTGGTGATCTGAACGTGGCTCACGAGGAAATCGACCTTAAGAATCCGAAGACAAACCGCATGAATGCTGGATTTACAGATCAGGAGAGAGAGAAGTTCAGCACGCTGCTGGCTTCAGGTTTTACCGACTCGTTCCGCTATAAGTATCCTGAACAGGTGACATACTCTTGGTGGAGCTACAGATTCCAGGCTCGACAGAAGAACGCAGGGTGGCGTATTGACTATTTTGTGATTAGCGACCGTCTGCGTGAGAAGATGGACGATGCCCGTATACATACAGAAATACTGGGCAGCGATCACTGCCCAGTTGAGTTAACATTAAAGTAAGTGTGTTTGGGATTAGAGTCCCAGACCCTTCTTCAGTTTATTAGCGCCCTCGTCGATGGCCTCGTTAGCCTTCTTCTTGGCGTCTTCCTGAGCTGCCTTAGCAGCGTCCTCAGCGGCCTTCTTAGTGTTATCTACGGCATCCTGACCAGCCTTCTTGGCATCCTCAACAGCAGCGTTGGCAGCATCAACAGTCTGATCGACAGCGGCCTGACCTGCATCCTGAACACCACCTACTGCGGTAGCAAGTGTGTTGACAAATGTCTCGGCAGGAGTCTCGGCGATGGCTGTTACAGCAGCTGATACAGCAGCGTTATCGCCAGCAAATGCCTTAATCTGCTCGGCGTTGGTCTTAAGGAAATCCTGTACCTTGGCAACATACTCCTTGGCAAGCTCGGGGTTGGTGGTGAGGAACTCCTTAACCTTCTCCTGAACGGTGGCAAGAACCTCCTGGAGTTTGGTAGCATCCTTTGCCTCAATCTGCTCAGAAAGTGCAGCGGTAATCTGGCTTACAGCCTCGTCTACGTTAGCAGCATCAACACTTATACTATCGGTAACCTCGGCGGGAGCCTGAGTCTTGTTACCACAAGATGCGAAACCAAGGGCTAAGCAAGCCACTACTGCGAAAAGAATTTTTTTCATAATGCTTTGATTTTTAAGTAAAACAATAAAATTGACTTGATATGTGGCAACAAAAGTACATTAAATTAGAATATGTTAGCGCAATACTTGCTACTTTTTTGTTTTTTTTATACTTTTGCACCCGTTTTTTCAAGATAACAAGGATATAATAGAACGATGATGACAACATTAGCATTCAAGCCGAAGCTTTTGACGACTCTTCGGCACTACAACAAACAACAATTTACCACCGACCTGTTGGCCGGTATCATAGTTGGTATCGTGGCGCTGCCTTTGGCCATCGCATTCGGTATCGCATCGGGCGTAACCCCTGAGAAGGGTATCATTACCGCCATAGTAGCAGGATTGATAGTATCGTTGCTGGGTGGATCGAAGGTGCAGATAGGCGGACCTACTGGTGCGTTTATCATCATTATCTACGGAATTATTCAGCAGTACGGATTTGAGGGACTTACAATTGCAACGTTGATGGCGGGTGTGTTCCTGATTATGTTCGGAGTGCTGCACTTAGGAACTATTATTAAGTATATTCCATATCCCATTGTGGTGGGCTTTACCAGCGGTATCGCGCTTACCATTTTTACCACACAGATAAAGGACCTGTTCGGACTTACAATGGAGACCGTGCCTAGCGACTTTATCGAGAAGTGGGTGGCATATATTGGATCGTTCGGCACCATCGACCTGTGGAGTGCAGGCGTGGGTATAGGTTCGGTAGCTGTGATTGCTGCATGGCCTATGATTGCAAAATATAATAACGTGTTGAAAAAACTGCCCGGAAGCCTTATTGCCATCATCGTGATGACCGTTGCTGTGCTGCTGCTGAAGCAGTATGCGGGCGTGGAGAGCGTAGAGACAATAGGCGACAGATTCTCGATTTCGAACCAGTTGCCCGATGCCGAGATGCCTTCGATATCGTGGAACGTGATTAAGGGATTGGTGTCGCCAGCTATCACTATCGCCATTCTTGGTGCTATTGAATCTTTGCTTTCGGCCACGGTGGCTGATGGTGTTATTGGCGATCGCCATGATTCAAATACAGAGCTTATCGCTCAGGGTGTGGCCAACTTGGCAAGCCCAATCTTCGGTGGTATTCCTGCTACAGGAGCCATCGCCCGTACAATGACAAACATCAACAATGGCGGACGTACACCTGTTGCTGGTATCGTGCATGCTGCAGTGCTGTTGCTTATTTTCCTATTCCTGATGCCTCTGGCTCAGTACATCCCTATGGCTTGTCTGGCTGGTGTGCTGGTGATTGTTAGCTACAACATGAGCGGATGGAGATCGTTTGCTTCGATTATGAAGAACCCAAAGAGCGATGTTATCGTGCTGGTAGTTACATTCCTGCTTACCGTAATATTCGACCTTACAATCGCCATCGAGGTGGGACTTATCTGTGCTTGTCTGCTGTTCATGCGCCGTATGGCCGAGACTACAGATGTTAAGGTTATTAGCGACGAGATTGACCCAGAGGAGGAGCAGAGCGACTTCCAGATGGGCAACCTGGAGCACCTTACTATACCTGAGGGCGTGGAAGTTTACGAGATTAACGGTCCTTACTTCTTCGGAGCAGGTAACAAGTTTGAAGACCTGATGGCAACCTTGGGGCATAAGCGTCCTAAGGTGAGAATCATTCGTATGCGTAAGGTGCCTTTTGTTGACTCAACAGGTATTCACAATCTTACTAACCTCTGTGCTATGAGCCAGAAGGAGGGTATTCAGGTAGTGCTGTCGGGTGTAAATCCTAAGGTGCAGGCTGTGCTGCATAAGTCCGGATTCGACCAGATGCTGGGCGAGGAGAATATCTGCTCGCACATCAATATCGCGCTGGAGCGTGCTAAAAGCTTAGTTTAAGATTAAGAGTTTAGATACGGATTGTAGCTCAATTCGTCGCTGATGTTGGTCTTAGGACCATGACCGGGATAAACGGTTGTATCGGCGGGGAGTTGAGCTATAACTTTGCTCAGACTATTGAGGATTTCCTCGTAGCTGCCGCGCTCAAAATCGGTGCGGCCTATGCTCATACGGAACAGAGTGTCGCCGGTAAAGGCGGCTTTCTCTTCGGCACAATAGATGGTTACTCCACCTGGAGTGTGACCTGGGGTGCGAAGAATCTGCAGCTGATGGGTGCCAAAGCTGATAACCTCATCGGCAGCGAAGAAATGTTCGGGCTCTGGATAAGCCCAGCGCAATTTTACGCCCGCCATATCGTAGAACTGACCTGATAGGTTAGTGATGAGCCACTCGTCTTCAGCTGCTATCTCTGGTTTCAATCCCCATGTTTCATAGACGGTGTTGATGCCGAAGTTATGGTCGAAATGGCCATGGGTACACAATAGGTGTACGGGCTTGAGGTTGTTATCGTTGATGTATTTTACAAGTGCATCGCGCTCGGCATCGTAATAGGCGCCGCAGTCGATGATGACGCACTCGAGGCTATCATCGCTAACCACATAGGTGTTCTCCTGAAGGAGATTGAAACAGAATGTCTTGATGTTAAGCATTATAGCGGGAGATAGATTACGAATTTTTCTTTGAACCACTCTTCCTTGAAGAACTGCGATATCTCGGTGGTTTCTACAATCTTATGATATGGCTGCAACTCGGCCTGCAAGTTGCCGCCCTTAAGGCAGAGAACGCCATTGGGTAGGGCGTTGCTGGACGTCTTAGAGATGTTTTTGCGCATAAGCTTTACAAGGTCGGGTAGGGGCATGACGGCACGACTCACGATGAAGTCGTACTTATCCTTTTCGTCCTCGCCACGCAGATGGGTGGGGGCGCAGTTCTTAAGGCCGATGGCATCGCACACCTCCTGAGCCACGCGAATCTTCTTACCCGTGCCGTCGATAAGCTTGAACTTGCACTCTGGGAAGAGAATCGAGAGGGGCACACCAGGGAATCCGCCACCTGTGCCGAAGTCGAGAATGCTGGTGCCTGGGCGGAAATTGATAATCTTGGCTATGGCCAGCGAGTGAAGCACATGATGCTCGTAGAGCTGGTCGATATCCTTGCGAGAAATGACATTAATCTTAGTGTTCCAGTCGCGATAGAGCTCGCCAAGTGCGGCAAACTGCTGCAGCTGTACATCGGTAAGATTAGAGAAATATCTGTAGATAATCTCTGCGTTCATTGTAATGACTTTAAAAAGTTGGGTTTGATAATATTCTGCATCTGGGCATAAGTGAGTATAAGTTCTACGGTACCCAGCTCGAGTGAGGCAATCTCTGACGGATTGAAGATAAACGTGATGGTATTATCGCCCACAATATAGTTCTGTGGTGTGTACATATCTACCGTTTGCAGATAGCCTTTCTCCCTAAGCGAGTCGAGAGTGGTTACCTCTTCACGCTCCATAAGAGCCTTGAGCAGCAATGGGGTGAGCTGAGTCTCGTAGCCATCAACAAAGATGTCGGAAGTCTTGATATAGTCGCCTGTAGTGGTGTAGAAGTTGATTGGCAGCAGCTGATGAATGCTGTTGGCGTGGCCCTCGCTATAGTCGATGGTGGCAAGATAGGCCAGCGTGTTGCGCGATGTCTGCTCGGTAGAGGTGTTGATGATGTAATGGAACTCGTACCATGAGCGCTTGGTGGTGTCGGCGCGATCCTCGTTGTAGAGAGGCAGCATGTGTGAACGATATGATGAACAGTATTGCTCGATATACTGGTCCATAGCAGCCTGAATGCCGATGCCCTCCTGATTGAACAGACGGTATACAACCTCGGCATTAATCTTCTGTCCAACCTCGCCGCTCTCTTTGGTGGCACTTGCCATCTTAAGGCTTACGCTACATAGGGGCGATAGCTCCTCGTTGGATAGCTTTACGGATTTCTCGGCCGAAAGCATCTCGAAAGTGAGCTTGCCCTCGTTATCGTTGCGGCATCCTGTAAGGATGATCATGAACAGCGCGAGAAGAGTAAATTTAAGTCTATTTGACATACTATTTGCATATATTTTTGCGCAAAATTACACTAAATTCCCGAAAATAGCAAATATCTCGCTAAAAATTAGTAATTTTGCACCCGAATTAATGTCAAACTGTTAAAATTGAATGAATTCTCAGAGTACGCCCGTACATATTAGATTGTGGCATAAAGACTTCTGGTTGATGGCAATAGCCAACTTCCTACTTGCTATGACGGTATATATGCTGGTGCCCACTATGCCCCAATGGCTGATTGAAACTCAGCAGCTGGGAATGGTTGATGCCGGTATCGCCATGGGAGCCTTTGGCGTGGGTCTGTTTGCATTAGGCGCATTCATATCGTATCTGGTTCAGCACTTCCGTCGTAATCTGGTTTGCATCTATGCGGTGCTGGCCGAGGCACTCTTGATTGGAGCGCTGTATTATATTGATGGACTTCACATGCGTGTGAATGATCCGATGGTAATAATTGTGCATAGGTTGGCTCAAGGAGCTGCTTTCGGACTAGCGCAGATGGTGCTTACAAGCACGTTGATTATTGATACAAGTGAGTCGTTCCAGCGAACCGAGGCTAATCACTCGGCTGCTTGGTTCTCGCGCTTCGCACTTTCGATGGGACCTATGGCAGGACTGCTGATAGGTCGTATAGCCGGATTTCACTATGTGCTGCTGGCCACCATTGCTTGTGCAGTTGCAGTGGCTGTGCTGGTATTAACAGTAAACTTCCCTTTCCGTGCACCTCAGGATGATATTCCTACGGTTAGTCTCGATCGTTTCTTCCTGCCTCACGGATTCCCGTTGTTTGTAAATCTTCAGCTGGTGACACTGGCTGTGGGAATAATTCTATCTGTGATTCTTGACGAACACTTCTATTCGATGATGATGATGGGATTTGCTGCTGCAATTCTATCTCAGAGATTTGTGTTCAGGGATGCCGAACTAAAGAGCGAGGTGGTGACAGGACTGATACTGATTGGTGCTGCGCTGCTGATGATGATTACCCGCAACCTGCCGATTGTGATGATGGCTGCTCCGCTTTTCATCGGTATGGGTACAGGACTGATAGGATCGAGATTCCTGTTGTTCTTTATCAAACTTAGTCGCCATTGTCAGCGAGGCACTTCGCAGAGCACATTCCTGTTGGGATGGGAGAGTGGTATTGCATGGGGCGTAGGCATAGGAGTGGCTGTGTTCCAGGGCGACACCACTTCGGCACTCATCGCTGCACTGGTGCTTACCATTGTGTCATTGGCGATGTATCACTTTACGCACAAGTGGTTTACTAATAACAAAAACAGATAAAGCTATGGAGACGAATTGGCGCAAGTTTGTACACAATGTTGTGAAGACACCAAAGGTTAGTACAGGGTCGCGCATCTATGGTGCAGTAATGCTGCTGGCAATTATCATAGGTGTGTTTCCACTGATGTTCAGACACTACAACAAGGTGTTCTGGTGGATGGATCTGATATCGAGTTTGCTCTTTATCATCGACTATCTTCTTAGATGGTGTACCGCCGATTTCGAATCGAAATACAAGGATTGGCGTGCGTATGTGGTTTATCCGTTTACGCCAATGGCTATTATCGACCTGTTATCAATTCTGCCTGTTTTCAACATGATATCGCCTACGTTCAAGGTGGTTCGTGTATCCCGTCTGCTAAAACTGTTGCGTATATTCAAGGTGGTTAGATACTTTGAGCCACTGATGATTATCATGGCCGTGATACGCAAGCAGGGAAAGATATTGTGGACGGTGGCTTCGCTGGCATTGTTCTACATATTTATTACTGCCCTCATTATGTTTAATGCCGAGGAGGACATAAACCCTATTACGGGCGAACTGCTGTTCCGCGACTTCTTCGATGCATTCTACTGGGCTGCATGTACGCTTACTACCGTGGGCTATGGCGATCTGTATCCAATATCGAATACAGGACGTGTGATAAGTATACTTTCATCAATTGTTGGTATAGCAATTATTGCCCTGCCTTCAGGTATTATTACCGCGGGCTATATGGATGAGCTGAAGCAGCGAAAGGAGATGCAAGAGCGAGAAGAGAACGCTCCGTTAGCCTCGGCAGAGTGATGCAAACGGGCATGTCTCGCAACGTCTGCGGTCGTCGGTTGGCGTGAATGACAACTGAGGATTGAATATCTCGGCCAATAAATTCTCGAACAGACTTATGTACTCATCTGAATACGTAGCTATATCAGTTACGGGTTCTTTGCCTATGCTAAGTGTCGGGTCGTAATCTTTGCCTCCTGCATGCTGGATGAACAGAAGGCATGGCGACACTTTGTTAGGACTTTTTGAACGCACGATATGTGCATAGAGGAACGTCTGCAGAAAATAGTCGCTATGATCCTTGATAGCTTCTGAGCTGAATATTGATGCAACGTCGGGCAATGAACTTGCGTTGCGGGAACCTGTCTTATAATCTACGACGCGGATTTGGTCTTCGCCCGTCTCAGTATTGTATATGCTATCAAGACGGTCGATGATTCCGCCAACCTTAAATCCACCAATCTCTGTGAATTCCCATTTCTCGAGGTCGATAATACGGAAAGGTGTAAAGCGGCGATCTACCTCAAGCAATTGGCGTATGTATTTGATGATAACCTCGCGATTGATTATCTGTAAGCCGTCGAGTGGTGGCAACGGGCGCGATGGGTCGGTAATCTTAAAGAACTCCTGTTTAATAGCCTCGTCTACGGCGCGCTCGATGGTAACCTCTTCCTTAAGCAGCTCCTCGAGCATCATCGATGATATGGTTTTGCCTATAAATGGCGTGTAGATTACTTGGGCCGCCTTGTGGAAAATGTTTCCAAACAAGCGGTTGTCAATCAAATCATCCTCAGTACTATCGGGTTCGGCAATTTCGCACACATAGCGGTAGAAAAATCGCAGTTGGCAACGAAGATAGCTGTTGATGGCTGTGGGACTTATACCGCCTTCTTCCTTAGAAAAGCGCTTCTGCATCTGTGCTATGACATCTGGTGTCTTCTCGATAGTTTTAGGTGCGTGGAGTTGTGGTGTCTGGCCAGCCTTGAGTGTAAGGAACGAGATGGGTGTTTTATTCTCCACCATAAGTTGAAGCATGAAACGCGACATCTCGGCCGTCTTACCATCGCTTGTAGCATTGTTGTAGAGTATGGTAACATCTGATGCGCGTTGCAGCAGACGGTGGAAATAATGCTGATAGATGGCTACCTTATAATCTACGGTGGTCAAGCCGTAAGCCTTACGAAGCGCATATGGGATGAACGAGGTGTCGTTGACGCCGCGCGGCATGTTGCCCTCGTTGCAAGAAAGCAGCA
>Ga0310786_10013067_pt1 | contig 10247 bp, 5 predicted proteins | sample AusTroGonzalo_MG_FD_203881 | JGI IMG/M metagenome (GOLD analysis project Ga0310786, IMG submission 203881) | Bovine rumen microbial communities from tropical cattle in Woodstock, Queensland, Australia - Gonzalo_03 (v2) (version 2) | ecosystem: Host-associated > Mammals > Digestive system >... | reverse complement strand
TGAGGTCATACTTGTCGTTGAACTTGTGTTGCACGGTGATGCTGATGTCGTGACGGCGGTCGTATTTGGCAGGAAACACTTTGCCGTTGTTAATCATTTGTCCCTCACGGTCGAATTTGCGCTTGGCATGTGCCCAAGTGTAGCCTACCCAACCCGTGGTCTTGCCAAAACTACGCTGCACAAGAAACTCCACACCGTAGGCCCAGCCTTTGCCCATACAGACTTTTTCATCCCAACGTTCCGAAGAGCCGAAGAATGAAGCACCGTCTTTATATTCCAACAGGTTATCCATGGTCTTGTAATACCCTTCGACGGAGATGTCGAACAAACGAGGTAACTCATAAAAAGCCCCTACCGACCATTGATGGGCGTTCATCGGGACGATTTTCGCTGTGACAGGCACCCAAAGGTCGGTGGGCAGGCTCAGGCTGCTGTTGGAAAGCAGGTGGACGTATTGTGTCATGTAAGCATAGCCCGCCTTAAGCGAAAAGTTAGAGGCCAGCATCAGGCTGGTGCTCAAACGGGGCTGCACACTCTGGTAGGTCTTGCCCTCCACGGTGAAAGTCGAGTAATGTACGCCTGCATTGATGCGGAAGATGTCGCCAAGGGTTATGTTGTCCTCAGCATAAAGGGCGGTCTCGTGGGCGTTCACGATGGGCGAGCCTACCAAGGTATCGTAATCGTTGTTGATGCCATCCGACGAGGTGCTATATCTCATCGACTGCACATCGGGACGGAAAATGTGATAGGTGTAGTTGCCACCGAAGCGGATTTCGTGATTCGGCAATGGGGTATAGTAGAAATCGACTTTGGCAGTCAGGTCGTTGATACCTGATTTATAGGCCATTCCAAGTTCTTCTTTATAGGCTGTGTTTTCCACCAAATCGAAGCTTTCATCGGTCATGCTCATGCCAAGGTTGTGCCGATATTGGGTGTAGTTGACCGAAGCATCCATGAAAAGTTGTTGCGACATGACATGGTTCCAGCGCAGGGCAGTCACTTTGTTGCCCCATTTCCAGTCGAGTTTGATTCGGCTGATGCTTTGGTATTCGTTGGTGATGTAGTCCTTGTTCTTCACGCCGAAATAGATAGCGTCGTCGCCCGAGTAGAAACTAAGGTATAGGCGGTCCTTGTCTGAGATCTTCCAGTTGAGCTTGGCATTAAGGTCGTAGAAATAATAGCCCGCTCTAAGACGGTTAATTTCAGAGTTGCTCAGGCTGATTATCCACATGGCTGGCTTGATGAGTAGGTCGCCGTAAGTGCGGCGGTACGACAGGTTGAACGATAGCTTGTCTTTCACAATCGGGCCTTCGACATTGAGTTTCGATGAAATCAAGCCGATGCTGGCATTACCGTGATATTGCTGCATGTCGCCTTCCTTCATGCGGATGTCGACCACCGATGATAGGCGACCTCCAAAATGCGCAGGGAAACTGCCTTTATATAAGGTGACATTCTTCAAAGCGTCGGGGTTGAAGACGGAAAAGAAGCCGAGCATGTGGTTGACATTGTAGACGGGCACACCATCGAGGAGCAGCAGGTTCTCGTCGGGACCGCCACCGCGCACGTACATGCCCGCCGAACCTTCCGAGCCGTTCTGCACGCCAGGCAGCAATTGGATAGCTTTCAGCACATCGGCCTCACCAAACAAGGTTGGGATGCTCTTGATTTGCTGCACGGGCAGCTCCACCACGCTCATCTGCGGACTACGGGCGCTCACTGTGGCACGAGCGGCTTCAACGACTACCTCGTCCAAAGTGGTGTTGGTCTCAAGCGAGAAGTTGAGGTTGAGGTTTTCCTTCAAGTCAAGGGTCTTGTTCTGCTGCGTGTAGCCCACATAGGAGACCTGCAAGTCTACTTCGCCTTGGTTGAGGGTCAAGGTGTAGAAGCCGTAACTGTTTGTTGCACAGCCTTTCCCTGAGTTTTTGTCAAAGACGGTCGCCCCGATGAGGGTCTCCTTGCTGGCGGCATCCATCACATAGCCACTGATGGTACGTCGCTGCGCGAAGGTCGGCAGGCAAGCTAATACCAAGCCGATGACAACCATCCACTGACGGATGAAATGATGTTTCATAGAATGGAAGTTTAAACGCGTAATAATGCCACTTTAACTGAAAAATTTTCGATTTATTGCATAATCCAGTCGGCAGCGGCTTCAATCACATTGTCGATACCTTGTGTCGTGCAGGCAGGGTCGAGGAGGACGCGCACATCAGGCGGCACGCCGTTCTCATAGTTGTGTCCATCAAGGGTGAGGGTACGTGTGATGCTGAAACGGTACGTCCAGCCGTTGGGCAGTGCACCGCCGTTAGGCAGACCTAGGCCACCGCCACTATAGTCGCCAAACAAGCGGATGTTGGAGTATTCCATGGTGCATAAGGCAAAAAATGAAGTGGCACTATAAGAACCACGGTCGATGAGCACGGCAACGGGCTTAGAATAGGGTGTTTCAAGAATGCAAGAGTCTGTGGCATATACGGTTCCAAGATCTGTGAAAGCATCATGTTCCTTCCCTGACTTGATTTGTGTCTTATACAACGGTTGCTCGTGATTGTCAAAGATGCTCAGCAGCAAGCGTATGTTGTCGATGCTTCCACCTCCGTTCTGCCTTAAGTCGAGAATCATGCCTTGACAGTCCTTGTAACGCTTCACGATATACTTCAGGGCATTTTCGCTAATGGCATTCTCGAAAGAGGAATAACGCACGTATGCCACTTTACCGTCTCGTATGGCATTGTGGGTAAACGCACCAGTGGTATGATAGTTGAGTGTCAAATAGTTAAGCGTTACTACTTGCTCATCGATGTTTTTATGGGCAATCATCTTGTAATACACCGAGTCGTTGTGCGACACATCGAAACTCGAAATCAGGTTGGTATGACCATCCTGTAAAGTGTTGAGCATGGCAGCACAGACACGGAACAGACTGTCTTTACTGGTTTGGTCGTCAACCTTTGGGCGGTACACCTCATACACCGAATCCCAGTCCACACCTTTTACGTCAAAAAAGGCATATTGTTGGTCGACCTTGTTCCAAAGGTAGTCGAACACGCTCACGGGGTCTTTGGGTTCATCCTTTTCCATGAAAACGCGTTCACAGGAAGCAAAAAAGAGGGCAAAAAGGCAAAGTAAAAGGGTTTTTATTTTTTTCATGGCTTTCATCAATTAATGTTAAACATAAAGTTGAGGTTGATGGAATGAAGGGCGTTGTCGAAACGGTAGATGCCTTTTTTGCCCGTGGTGAGATAATCCCAACGATAAGAGAGGCCGATACGATTGCCGTTCAACAGGTTGAAATACAAGCCAATATCAGTCCCAATGCCTGGGAAGGTTTTGCCGAAAGCTTCATAATCTTCCAAAAAGGTATTGTCTGTGTTGATATCGCTGGAATAGTTGTCCATGTAGGCATAACCAGGACGAATCACCAAACCTGCCATAGGTAGTGTCAGTTTGCCGTAGGCACTCAGCAGGTTGTGGCTGCCTCCACGGATGAAGGCAAAGTCATAGCTCAGCATCCCCTCGGCACAGAGGTTGAAGAATGCCGTAACACCAGTTGAAGCATTCATCATTGAGGGAATCTCCTTGATATCTATATAGGTTTGGAAGGCTCCGCCAGCCCAAAGATGCAGGCGGTTGTGCTTGCTGTCATAAAAGCGATAGAGGAAATCAGTCTTGTTGTCGATGTCGATGGCAGAGCCGCTGACTTTGAGCATCGAGCCGAACACGCGTGTCTCATTTTGTACGTGGAAGCGCTGCCATTCTACCGTGACGCCACCACCAATATTGCCTCCGAAACCTAAATAACGGAAGGGGATGGTGCCATCGTCGTAACAGTCGGCGATGTTGCCGCCTATCGACAAGTTCAGCCAAATCGGCACTTTGCTCTTGCGGACGGGCTGCGGCAGCCTGCCGATTTCGCTATCAATGATTTCCTTCCAGAGCTCATAGCCCTTGCCGTTGATGTGCAGGCCGTCGTTGCTGTATTCCGTGTTCAGCTTGCCTTCTGCGTTGGCAAAATGACTGAAGAGATCGAGGTATTCAACGCCTTCCTCTTCCGCCATGGTCTTCAGCATCCCGTTGATGATGGGCACGTCGGCATAACGTTTCGTGTGGCCCGAGAAGTATCCATAGTAGTCGTTGACGGGCAGGATGCTCTCCACAACGATGCGGGTGCGCGGCGACTCCTGCTTGATGCGTTGCACGATTTCGCGTATGCTCATGGCGATGGTGTCGTTGCTGTAGCCCCAGTTCATGTCGTTGGTGCCGATCATGAGGAAGACCATGGCGGGCTGGCCCTTGGTGATGGTCTCGAGGCGGTTGAGTACACCGGCTGTGATGTCGGCACTGATGCCACGGTTCTTGCAGTTGGGGTTTTGGAACAGCTCGGCCCATTCGCCGCCGTCAGTGATGCTGTTACCAAGGAAGATGATGTCGTTTTCAGAAGTCGGCATGGCCTCGAAAAGCAGTTCGCGCTGGTCGTAATAAGTGCCGTATTTGCCCGTAATCTGGGCAAAGGCATGTGTTGTCATCAAGAGGATGACAGAGAAGAAAATGCACTTGAATTTCATTTTATGGTGTTGTTTGTTGATTTCGTGCCGCAAAGATACGGCATTTCAACAAATATCCGTATTTTTGCACCCGTTTCAAAACTTCAGCACTATGGAATCAACGAAAAAACACTCCTCAATTCGTGACAACAGATTTAAGCGTTACACGGTAACCACGGCCTTGCCTTACGCCAACGGCCCTGTCCACATTGGTCACCTTGCCGGCGTCTATATCCCCGCCGACACCTATGTCCGCTATCTGCGAATGTGCGGCCAAGAAGTGCTTTTTGTCGGTGGTTCTGACGAGCATGGTGTGCCGATTACGATTAAGGCCGAAAAAGAAGGTTGCACACCACAAGATATTGTTGACCGCTATCATGAAATCATCAAGAAGTCGTTCGAGGAGTTGGGCATCAGCTACGATATCTATTCCCGTACTTCTTCGAAGATGCACCGTGCCACAGCTCAGGAGTTCTTTAAGAAACTCTACGACGAAGGGAAGTTCATCGAGAAGGAGACCGAGCAATATTTCGACCCCGAACGTCAGAAATTCCTTTCGGACAGATATATCGTCGGCACATGCCCGAAATGCGGTGCCGAAGGCGCATACGGCGACCAATGCGAGAAATGTGGTAGTTCATTAAGCCCCGACGAGCTCATTAATCCGCACTCCCAACTCAGCGGCGCAGCCTTGGTGAAGAAGCCGACCAAGCACTGGTACCTGCCTCTCGACCAATATGAGCAATGGCTCCGTGAGTGGATTCTCGAAGGCCACAAAGAGTGGAAGGTCAACGTGTATGGTCAGGTGAAGAGTTGGCTTGATGGTGGCCTTCAACCTCGTGCCGTCACCCGCGACCTCGACTGGGGCGTGCCCGTCCCGCTGGAGAACGCTGAAGGCAAGGTGCTGTATGTCTGGTTCGATGCCCCCATCGGCTACATCTCCAACACCAAGGAAATCTGCGAGCAACGTGGCGAGGACTGGGAAAAGTGGTGGAAAGACCCCGAGACCAAGCTGGTGCATTTCATCGGCAAGGACAACATTGTGTTCCACTGCATCATCTTCCCTTGCATGATGAAGGCTTACGGCGACTATATCATGCCCGACAACGTGCCCGCCAACGAGTTCCTCAACCTCGAGAACGACAAGATTTCGACCTCGCGCAACTGGGCTGTGTGGCTCCACGAATACCTTGAAGAGTTCCCCGGCAAACAGGATGTGCTGCGTTATGTTTTGACCGCCAATGCGCCTGAGACCAAGGACAACAACTTCACTTGGAAGGACTTCCAAGACCGCAACAACAACGAGCTGCTGGCTATCTTCGGCAACTTTGTCAACCGTACTTTAGTGTTGACGCACAAGTATTATAATGGTGTTGTGCCTGCCATGAACAACCTCACAGAGACCGACCTGGCCACCATCGCCGAGATGAACAGCTATCCCGATAAGATTGGCTATCTCCTACAGGACTACAAGTTCCGCGAGGCTCTCTCCGAACTGATGAACTTGGCTCGTCTTGGCAACAAATACCTCACCGACAACGAGCCATGGAAACAAATCAAGACCAACCCCGAACGCGTGAAGACCGTGATGGCGGTATCGTTGCAGATTGTGGCACATTTGGCCATCTTGAGCGAGCCTTTCCTGCCTTTCACTGCTAAGAAGCTGCAAAAGATGATAGACTTGAAGTTCGATGTTTGGGACGATGCCGAGAACACCATCTTGCTCACCGAGCAACATGTCATCGGTCAACCCGAGCTGCTGTTCGAGAAGATTGAGGACAGCGTAGTAGAGGCCCAGCTACAGAAGTTGGAAGAAACCAAGAAGGCCAACCAGCTGAATGCCTGGAAGCCTGCTGAGGTGAAGCCCAACGTCAGCTTCGACGACTTCATGAAAGTCGACATCCGTGTGGGTACTATCCTCGAATGCTGCAAAGTGCCCAAGGCTGACAAGTTGTTGCAGTTCCTCATCGACGACGGCATGAACAAGCGCACCATCGTCAGCGGTATCGCCAAGTATTATACCGAGCCTGAGAAACTGGTGGGCAAGCAAGTCTGCTTCATCGCCAACTTCGAGCCGCGTAAGCTCAAGGGTGTGGTCAGCGAGGGCATGATCCTCTCTGCTGAGGACAAGGATGGCCGTCTCGTACTGCTCACACCGAGCGACTTGGTGACAGCGGGCTGCTCTGTGGGATGATTTCTGTCCAGTAACCCACAATTTCATATTAATTTCGTGTTGTTTTTGAACCATTGTTCAAAAAAAGCGTAATTTTGCACCCACAAAATCAAGCCGCACTACACTGAGATGAAGACAACGCGTTGACATCGAGGCTCATGCGGGAATCATAATCATCTGATCCGGAGGTCATTCAAATGGAAAGGAGAATAGGCTCAGTCCTTATTTATGTGGAAAACAGGGAAGCCGCGCCCCAAGTCAACGCGGTGCTTTCCCGTCATGCGGGCATCATCATCTGCCGCCAAGGTTTTCCGCGCGAGCATTACAGCCTCATTTCCGTCATCTTTGAAGGCACCACCGACGAGATAGGTTCCCTCACAGGCCAGTTGGGTCGCATCGAAGGCATCGAGGTGAAGTCGGCGCTACTGAAAGGACGCGAGACACGAGACTATTAGACGCGAGACTGTCCCGCGTCTCGAAGTCCCGCGACCCGGGTCAAAAGATGTTGTAATAATTGAACAATAAAACTTAAAACCAGACAGATATGCAATTTCATCCGGAAAAATGCCGCATCCCTGACGAGCCCAACAAGCCGTTTATCTCTTCGGAAGAGATTTGGGATTACATCAACAACACCAAGAGTACCCCTGAGCGTGTGCGTGAGATCATCCAGAAGTCACTGGACAAGAACCGTCTGACGCTCGAAGAGACCGCCGTCCTCGTCAACACCACTGATCCTGCGCTGGTCGAAGAAATCAAGGAAGGCGCCCGCGAACTGAAACGCCGTATCTATGGCAACCGCATCGTGCTGTTTGCCCCGCTGTATGTGGGCAACTACTGCGTCAACAACTGCTCGTATTGCGGTTTCCGCTCCTCTAACAAGCAGCAAGTGCGTACCACTCTGACCGACGAAGAACTCGTCCGCAATGTGGAAGCCTTGGAGGAAGACGGCCAGAAGCGCCTCATCCTCGTCTATGGCGAGTCGCCGAAATACTCGCCCGAGTATATCGCCCACACCGTGAAGGTGACCTACGCCACCCATAAAGGCAAGGGCAGCATCCGCCGCGTGAACATCAACGCCGCTCCGTTAGATGTGGAAGGCTTCCGCGTCGTGAAAGAGGCCGGCATCGGCACCTATCAGATTTTCCAGGAGACCTACTGCCCCGAGATCTACAACGACTACCACCCGAAGAACACCTTGAAGGGTAACTACGAGTGGCGTCTGACCGCCATGGACCGCGCCCAGCAGGCGGGCATCGATGACAATGGCCTCGGCATCCTCGTGGGTCTGTACGACTGGCGTTACGAGACCTTGGCCATGATTCGCCATACCAACCACTTGGAGGCTTGTTTCAACGTGGGACCGCACACCATCTCCTTCCCGCGCGTCAAGGATGCCTCGGGCTTGGACATCGATAAGAAGTACTTCGTGGACGACGACACCTTCGAGAAGATGATCGCCATCTTCCGTCTGGCTGTGCCTTACACGGGTATGATCCTGACCGCCCGTGAGGATGCCGCCTTCCGCGTGAAGGCCATCGAATACGGCATCTCGCAAATCGATGGTGGCACCAACCTGCAAATCGGCGACTACAAGTACCACCACGAGGAAGAGGAGAAGAACAGCGACAAGCAGGAGAACCAAAACCTGCACCGCGAGCAGTTCAAGATCGGCGACGACCGCAGCTTGAGCGAGACTATTGACGAACTCCTCGACCACGACTTCATCCCGAGCTTCTGCACAGCCTGTTACCGTTTGGGCAGAACTGGTGAACACTTCATGGAATTCAGTGTGCCGGGCTTCATCAAGCGCTACTGCACGCCCAACGCCATCCTCACCCTGACCGAGTATCTGGTGGACTATGCCACCCCCGAAGTGGCCGCCAAGGGCTGGAAGTGCATCGAAAACAATTTCAAGAACGTCGACCCGAAGTTCTTGGACGAGCTGAAGGCCCGCATCGAGCGCATCAAGCAAGGTGAGCGCGACCTCTATTTCTAAAAGCTAAGGTCCCTGAGCCTGTCGAAGGGCCGACCGATTAAGGTTATTGATAGTGAAAAACCTCTGCCAAAAGCGGAGGTTTTTTTCGTTTTATAGTGCGTTTTTTACCCCCTCATGCACCAAAAAAGTAAGGACATGGCCTTTTGGAGCGTGTTGTTACATTGTTGATTTTCAACAAGAACCGATATAGACGTTTCAAAAAAGTAAGGACATAGCCCCATAGTGCCCCCTCTGCCTCTTGACAAACATTTTTTCTGTATATTTTTGCGATGTGTATCGGACACGAGACACAAGACTGCGAGACACGGGACTTGCCCAATGGTCTCGCGTCCCGCGTCCCGAAGTCCCGCGTCAAAAAGAAAACCTATGAAAACAAACTTGAAACTACTGATCCTGATGACGGTTGCCGTTGCATTAACGGCCTGCGACAGCCCAACGAAGCGGATGGAACAGGCACAAGCCCTATATAAAGAAGGTGTGCAACTGCGTGAGCAACGTCGCTCCGAAGAGGCTGCCGAGAAGTTCCTGCAAGGACTGGCCATCGTGCAACGGTTCACGAAAAACACAGAGACTATCCAGTTGGAAGGCCAACTTTGCGACAACCTTGGAGCCATGTACTTGAAGCATGAGCTTTTCGAGGATGCCTTCAAGCAGCACCAGCAGGCCTTGCGTTGCTTCCGGCAGACGGAAGACTCCACGGGCATGATGAACGCCTACCGCAACAGCGGACGCGCCATGCGGGCCCAGGAGCAATTCACCCAAGCCAAACAATACTACGACTCGGCTTTTCGCATCGCCACTTTCATCGGTGACAAGGCCATGCAGGGCGACCTCTACTTGGAGCTGGGGCGCGACTACTACATGGAGACGGGCAACTATGCCAAAGGCATCGAGAGCGTGAACATGGCCCTGGAAAGCGGCCTCGACGACAATGACACGGACATTGCCCACATGACTCTGGGCATCCTATATTATTACACGCGCGAGTACGACAAGGCAAAGTCGTTTTTGAACAAGGCACTGCACAGTGAACGTCCAGGACTGAAGATGTCTGTCTATCAGACGCTTTACGCCATCGCCTACAGCGAAGGTGATTATCAGCAGGCAGTGCAATACCATAAGCTGTTTACCACAAATATGATGGAGGCCGACGCGGAACATTCCAACGAGACCATGCAGCGGATTAAGTCGGAATATGAGCTGAAAGCACAACAAAGTGAGTTGGAGAGCCTGCACCGCACTCGCGACCTGAAGTTGTATTTGATTATCGCCTTGGCGGTGATTACCTTACTCGTCATCCTCTTGATTGTGAGGAAGAAGATAAGCGACCACAAGTTGGAGATGGAACATTTCGGGAGGCAGGTGGAGCGCGACCAGAACCGCATCCATGAGCTGGTGAGCGACATGGAGACCCTCATCCGCACCAACGACGAGCTACGGCGCAACCAGCAGACCCTCCCGCAGAAGGATTTCATGATGATTGAGAAAATCATGACGAGAAACAGGATCATGACCACCGCTCAAGCCC
>Ga0310786_10013066_pt1 | contig 10247 bp, 10 predicted proteins | sample AusTroGonzalo_MG_FD_203881 | JGI IMG/M metagenome (GOLD analysis project Ga0310786, IMG submission 203881) | Bovine rumen microbial communities from tropical cattle in Woodstock, Queensland, Australia - Gonzalo_03 (v2) (version 2) | ecosystem: Host-associated > Mammals > Digestive system >... | reverse complement strand
GTTGGCCACGACTGTCGCTTGCAGGCAGTTAGCCATCGCCGAGCCGAGGGTAGGGGAGTATTCACCCTTCACCTGCCACTCATCGTCACTTCGTCTTTATCGCATGCCTTCCTCGTCGCGGGCCTATCCCATGGCGGTAGAGAAGAAAGCAGAAGCATATATGAACGTATTTAAATATCTAAAACTACTATGACCATCATCGGAATTGCTGGCGGTACAGGTTCTGGAAAGACCACCGTCGTCAAACAAATTTCTAAGGCGCTGCCCCCCCACTGTGCAGCCGTCCTGCCGTTAGACTCGTATTATAACGACACCACGGGCATGACACCCGAAGAGCGTGCTGCCATCAACTTCGACCACCCTGACGCCTTTGACTGGAAACTGCTGTCGGAGCATATCAAGATGTTAAGGAACGGCGAGGCCATCGAGCAACCCACCTATTCTTATATAGAGAGCAACCGTCAGAAGGAAACCATCCATGTCGAGCCGAAGCCTGTCATCATTATCGAGGGTATTATGTGTCTGCACTACAAGAAGTTGCGCGACATGATGGACCTTAAGATCTTTGTCGATACCGATGCCGATGTCCGTCTGATTCGTAACATCCGCCGCGACGTTGTAGAGCGCGGACGTACCGTCGACATGGTGCTCGACCGCTATGAGAAGGTGCTGAAGCCCATGCACGAGCAGTTCATCGAGCCTACCAAGAAGTTTGCCGATCTCATTATCCCCTGGGGGGGCGACAACAAGACCGGCATCCATATTCTGAAAACTTATATTCAGGGCATCGTCACGGGCGTTTGAGGCTCATCGTCCTTAATTTCCTCGAACGTGTCGAGCTGCTGGGGAGCTTCCTGCGCTTTTATCCACGATTTCTTGTCGCGGTAGAACTTCAGGGCATTAATCAGTTCCACGACGCCGTAGACCAGCATACACCAGCCTAAGATGAGCATGGCCGTGTTCAGCGGCTCCATGGGCTTCAGCATGACGTAGAGACCTGTCAGCAGGATAACCGCTGGCATGAGCCAGTATAACAGGCCGACACGGCCATAGCGGCGACCGCTGAGCAGGCCCATGTACTGGTTGATGGCTCCTAGGACAAGGATGATGCCGATGATGTACATAAGTGCCGAGACGAAGGCCGTCGGCGTGAGTGCCAAGATGAGGCCTAAGATGGCACTGCCGATGCCTACAATGGGGAACGTAGGCTGCTCACCAGCCACGAGGTTGCCCTCGGCATCGTAGATTTTGTATTCGCTGACGTGACGCTTTGACCAGAAATAGGTGATGCACGAGATGAGTCCCGAGATGAGGAACAGCGCACCGATGGCGATGGTGATGCCCTTCACAGTGTTGTCGGGAAACTTGATGAGCAGGGCACCGATGATGATGGCGCAAATGGCTCGAAATACCGAACTTTGGAGTATTCTCATATTATTTTTGTTTGTTTCGTGTGCAAAGATAGTAAATTTTTCGTATCTTTGCACCAATGAAGACAACTTTATTTTTAGTTCGTCACGGCGAGACGGTCGATAATGCCAATAAAATTATGCAGGGACAGACGCAGGGACAGCTTAATGACGAGGGCGTCCGTCAGGCTGAACAGCTGCGCAACCAGCTGGCCGCAACACCAATAGACATGGTCGTTTCCAGCGACCTGAAGCGGGCTGTTGATACGGCTCGCATCGTGGCTGAGCCTCATGGACTGGAGGTAATAACAACTCCGCTGCTGAGGGAGCGCGACTGGGGATCGTTCACTGGTCGCTATATTCCCGACTTGAAAGACGAGGCGTGGCCCGACGATATTGAGACGCTCGACGCTATGCTGGAGAGGGCAGGTCGCTTCCTGTCGTTCATCAAGACGCAGTATCCAGGAAAAACAGTGCTTGCCGTAGGACACGGTATCATCAACAAGGCGATACAAGCGGTGTTCTACGGCAAGCAGATGCCTCAAGTAGAGCGGATGCTGAACTGCGAAGTGCGCACCCTGGAACTTTAACGGCGACCTCCGCCGAAGTGACCGTGGCTGCTACCGCCGCCAGATGAACGGCTACCGCCTCTTGCTGCGGGGCTGCTACCTGAAGAACGGCTGCCACCTCTTGGTGCAACGCTGCTGCTGCCTATCGAGCGGCTTCCACTTCTTGGAGTGACACTACTGCTACTACTTCTCGTCGTGACGCTACTGCTGCTCGAACTGCCAAATGAGCGTGAGGGGGCACCGCTTCCGAAGCTACCACTGCTATAGCGGTTGCTGTTTCCACCATTGATGGTGCTAGTATTGCTGCGGTTGTTGCTTCCACTATTGACAGTGCCAGTATTGCTGCGGTTGCTGCTTGAACCTCCGAAGTTACCATGGCTATTACTATAGGTACTACGCTCATTGATGCCACTGCGGTTGTTGCTGTTGGTACCACGCTCATTGATAGTGCCATGGTTATTGCTGCGGTCGGTGTAACCACTGCGGTTATTCAAGTTGCGGTTCTCGTTCTGCGAACGACCGAAGGTCGAACGTCCTCTGTTGTCCTGATGGCCAGTGACCCGGGTAGAGCTGCCTCCACGTACGCCGCGGAAGTCGCCACGATCGAAGCTGTTGCGCATGCCAACGTGTTGACGGCCCTGTGGCAGGTTCGGACGGAAGTGACTGCTACGGCTTGAATAGTAGCTGTGGCTGCCATGCAGATGCCAGGCGTGGCCTCCACGGTAGGTGGCATAGAAGTGGGGACGGCCAAAGTAGAAGTAGTCACGACGCGGATAGCGGAGATAGATGCCGAAGTGCCAGTAGCCGGCCTCCCAGTAGAGGGGGCGGTAGAAGTAAGAGGCGGCACGGAAGGCTTCCCACTGCCACGAGTAGAGTATGTAGCTTAGGTCGAGGTTACGGCGCTCCCAATAGATGCCAAAAACGTCGTCGACGCTGGTCACTCCCATCAGGTAGTCGAGGTTGATTTCGTAGGCAGCCTCGTACTGAGCATCGGTCAGATTCAGCTCGTAAGCCATCTTGTCGGTCAGGAACAAGGCCTCGTTGCGGGCCTGCTCATAGCTCATTGCACTTGCTGACAGGCTGAGCGTCAGCATCGTTACCAGTGCGAATATCATTTTTTTCATAATCATAAAGTTTTATCGGTTCGACATGTTTGTTTCTTAATCTCGCTGCAAAGTAACAACAAAATCCTGAACCTTGCAAAGGATTTTCCCTAAACGCGTGGGGGAATTTCCCTATAACATTTGGCTGTATGGAAAAAAGTAGCTACCTTTGCACAAGAATCCATTAAAAAGAAACAATGAAGCTAACAAGAATCCTTATGACCATTGGTATCGCATCGGCAGTGACGATGCAGTTCAGCGCCTGTAGGGAGGCGCAGCGTGAGAACCCCCTGTTGGTGGAAAGCACCCAGCCGTTCGGTGCTCCCGACTTTGGTAAGATACAACCATCCGACTATCTGCCCGCTTTTGAGGAGGCCATCCGTCAAAAGCGCGAGGACATCCAGAAGATTGTAGAGAGTCAGGATTCTGCCACTTTTGAGAATACTATCCTGCCTCTCGAGGACAGCGGACGCCTGCTCGACCGCGTAAGCCGTGTGTTCTTCGCTTTGGTCGATGCAGACAAGACGCCCGAGATTGCTGAAACGGAGAAGAAGGTGCAGCCCATGCTGACGGAGTTGGATAACGAAATCATGTTCAACAAGCAACTCTTCGAGCGCATCCGTCAGGTGTACGACCGTCAGCACGACAGTCTTCAGGGCGAAGACCAGAAGCTGCTGGAAGAGGTTTATAAGGAATTCGTGCGCAAGGGTGCCTTATTATCGGAGGATAAAATGGAGCGCATGAAGCAGATCAACCTGCGCATTTCTGATTTGCAGCAGCAGTGGGGTGACCTCTTGCCCGATGCTACCAACAATGCTGTGGTGTGGGTCGATAAGAAGGAAGACCTGGCCGGACTCAGCGAGGCAGACATTGCCCAGTGCGAGAAAGATGCACAGAGTCGTGAAGGTAAGGCTCCGTACGCTATCGTCATCATCAACACCACCCAGCAACCGCTCTTGGCTAGTCTCGACAACCGTGAGCTTCGCAAGAAGGTGTACGAAGCCTCTATCCACCGTGCCGACGGCACGAACCCCAAGTTCAACACTTTCGCTATCGTCAGCGAGATTGCCAAACTGCGGGCAGAGCAGGCCGAGTTGATGGGCTATCCCAACTACGCCTCCTATTCCCTGGAGAAGACGATGGCCAAAACGCCAGTAAACGTCTATGATTTCCTGATGAACCTGATTAAGGCCTATGTTCCCAAGGCTGATGCCGAGACAAAGGCCATCGAGGACTTTGCCCGCAAGACCGAGGGTCCCGAATTCCAGTTGCAGGCTTACGACTATTTTTACTATTCCGCCAAGATGAAGAAGGAACTGCTGAATATCAGCGAGGACGAGGTGAAACCTTATTTTAATGTTGACAGCGTGCTCCAGAACGGCGTTTTCTATGCCGCCAATCGCGTCTATGGCCTGACGTTCAAGGAGCGTACCGATATCCCGACCTATCATCCGGACATGCGTACTTTCGAGGTCGTTGACAGAGACGGAAAGACCAGGGCCCTTTTCTATTGCGACTATTTCCGCCGTCCCACCAAACGCGGTGGTGCCTGGATGGATGGCTTCCAGAAGCAGAGCCGCCAGTGGGACCAGCTGCCCATTATATTTAATGTATGCAACAACGCCAAGGCACCGGAGGGCAAGCCTTCGCTGCTGACGTGGGATGAGGTGTGCACCATGTTCCATGAGTTCGGGCATGCCCTGCACGGAATCCTTTCCGACTGCCAGTATAACAAGTTGAGCGGCACCAGCGTGGCCCGTGACTTCGTCGAGATGCCCTCGCAGTTCAATGAGTCGTTTGCCTCGATCCCCGAGGTGTTCGATAACTACGCCCGTCATTGTGAGACAGGTGAGCCCATGCCCGCTGACCTGAAGGAGCGTATGCTTAAGAGCATCAACTTCCAACCGTGCTACGCCCTGGGTGAAAACCTCGCTGCCACCTGTGTGGATATGGCTTGGCACATGCTCGCCTCGAAGGATGTGCCTACACCCGACAAGGCTATGGAGTTCGAGACAGAGTCGTTGCGTAAGGTGGGACTTCTGAATCCTTTTATTCCGATTCCGCCGCGCTATCACACCAGTTATTTCAACCATGTGTGGGGTGGTGGCTATGCTGCTGGTTACTACAGTTATCTGTGGACGGAGGTGCTGGCAGTCAACATTGCCGATGTCTTTGCCCAGCGTGGCGCATTGAAGCCCGAGACGGGGCAGGAACTGCGTGACAAGATCCTGAGCCGAGGCAACACGGGCGACCTGATGCAGATGTTTACTGATTTCACCGGCATGGCCCAGCCCGATGCTTCCAGCCTGCTGAAAGCGAGAGGACTTTGATGATGCAAGACAATAAAGAAGAGCGCCCGGCTGGAAGGATATCCAGCTGGGGATGTGGGACACCAGCGTTTCTTCCTGTAGGTCATATAGGAAAAAAGTAGAACGTTATCAGAAAGATATGAAAAGATTGATTGGCGCTTTGGCCGTTTGTTTGGGACTTGGTGCCTGCGAGGTACGAATGTCTGAAAATGGTGACTTCGACGGCCTGTGGCAGCTGTCGACTATTGACTCGACAGGGACTGGTAGAACGGTCGACATGCGGAGTTCTGGCGAGTTCTGGGCGGTTCAAGTACACTTGTTGGAGGTTCGAAACACGAAGGGCAGGCACGGTAATGTCATGTTCCGTTTCGACCAGACGGGTGACTCGCTGAAGTTGCGCTCTCCTTATTATGATGAGAGTGGCGAGGGGGGCAACAATGTCAAGGAACTGGAAGAGGTTACCGCAAAGCATGCTGAGGCTGTGAAGAAACTGAAGCCTTACGGTATCGACGTACCTTCTCAAGGCTACAGGTTGGTAACGCTTGACAGCGACGAAATGGTTCTTCAGAAAGATGATGTGAGGCTTTGCTTCCGGAAGTATTAGTGGAAGCTCCGCTTGTTCTCCATATAAATGCTTGTATAATGATTAAAAGACTTTACCGAAGGCGATGCGGGCGAAAGTGAGTCCAATAATCTTGAAGTCGAGTCCCCAAGAACGGTTCTCCAGATAGTAGAGATCCATTTCTAGACGTTTTAGCATTTTCTCCATCGTGTCGGTGTAGCCGTTGTAGAGCGTAGCCATTGACGTGATGCCTGGCCGTATCTGATATAGATACTGGTAGCGATCGTCGTGCTCCATAATCTGGTCGATGAAGAACTTGCGCTCCGGACGGGGACCAACGAACGACATCTCGCCCTTGAATACGTTCCAGAACTGGGGCAGCTCGTCCAAATGGTGTGCACGTAGAAACTTGCCAACCTTGGTCAAACGATCGTCGTCATCCCTGTCGCACAGTTCTGGCCCTTTCTTCTCAGCGTCAACCACCATGCTGCGGAACTTGTAGATGTAGAAAGGACGTCCGAAACGGCCGATGCGCTCCTGCTTGTAGATGACGGGACCGTTGTCCTCGCGCTTGATGGCAATATAGCAGTATAGGAATAGTGGAGAGAATAGCACTAAACAAATTAACGAAACGAACAAGTCGAACACACGCTTGACGTTGCGCTCAAAACCGTTCATTCCGTCGATTACGTATCCACTCTTGTGAACTGTCATATATGCTGTTTTCGAAGTATTATTTCGTTTGTTTATATATTTAACGGCACTTGTGCCGTTTTATTGCGAATCTTTGCAAATTTTTCTGAGAAATCTGCACTTTCCGCAAAACGGCTGCAAAGGTACAAAAAAAAAGTCAGAGCGCCAAGGGTATTATCTTATTTTTCTCCAAAAAATAGAGGGGACTTGCCAACAAGTCCCCTCGTTTACTGGTGTTAATTCATTTTCAATTACTTCAGTTGCATGACGACTTTAGCAGTCTCGTTTTCGGGATCGACGGTCTGCAGGATAGCTGCGTACTCTTTAGCCTTGGCGTTGTCAGGGGTGATGTGTACGTAGTAGTTGATGAAATAGCCGCAACCTTCCTTGATGCGGTTGATGTCGGTAGCGCTCTTCTCCTCCTTGGCAGCCAGCAACTCGATGAGCTTGGCGTAGTGAGGATTGGCAAGACCCTGCTTGAAGTCGGGATCCAGGAACAGGCTGACGTGTGCACGCTGGAAGGCGATGAAGTCGTCGATGTCGGCGTACTTGGCCTGCATGTTCTCATAGATACCGTCGGCCTTCTTCAGAGCCTCAGTCTTGGCGTCGCCCTCCAACTTGTCGGAGTTCTTGACGTGGAGCTGTGCAAGGCTATGATAGTCAGAGGCGCTGGCCTTTGACACCTCGGCGAGGTACTGCTCGTAGTACTTGATGGCGTTGGGATAGTCTTCCATACCCTTGTAGGCGTTGGCAAGGGTCTGGACGACACCTGCACGCTTGTCCTTGTTGTCGAATTCCTGATCAAGAGCCTTCTGGAACATGGATATGGCCTCGTCGTGACGTTTCAGACCGTTGAGAGCATTACCATAATACACATAGTCCATGTAGGAGATGTTAGCCGAGTCAGACTTGTTGAACAGACGGTCAGCGAAGTCGATGGCCTTGTCGAAATTGCCCTTCTCCGTGTTGCAGAACATGGCCAGACGGTTGAGCGTTGAGTTGCGCGGCTCCTTCTGCAGACCGAATTCTGCCATCTCGATACCCTTGTCGTACTTCTGGGTCAGGTAGGCTGAGAATGCGCTCTCGATGATGTCCATCTTCTCGAGCTTGGTCTTAGGCACCTTGTCGTAGGCTTCAATGGCCTCTTCGAAGTTGTTGGAGATATAGTTGATGTGACCAATGATGGCATCGACAGGGTAGTCGGGCATTTGAGTGCGCAGGTCGTTAAGCTTCGAGATAGCTCCCTGCGGGCTGATCTTACGATACACAGAGGCATATTTACGGTAGCCTTCAGGATTCTTCGGGTCGAAGTAGATGGCCTGATCGTAGAACGAGGCAGCACCGCCACCATCGTCAGCCAATGCGCGGAGGTCGCCTTTCAGAATGTAGGCAGGGGCGTACTGCTTGTTGGCCTTGAGTGCCAGCTCTACAAACTTCTCTGCATTAGGAATGTCCTTGGCGTCGTAGAAGGCGCGAGCGAAGGCCGTGAGATTCTCAGCGTTCTTCTTGTTCTTCTTTTCAAACGCCTTCATCTGGTCGTCCAAGTCGGCGGGTTTGCTACTGATGATTTTCTTAACGGCATCGATGTCGGCCTTAGTGCCGTCCTGTGCCATGGCGCTGGTGCTGAAACCTGCCAGCACGACGCCCATTACTAAATATTTGATTGCTTTCATACTCATAGTCTTTTTTAAAGGGTTAGACATGTGAACGTTTTGTATCGCTATGACGTTAATAATTTTAATTCGTTTATTCTTTTCACAATTTTTCAGTAAATCTTATCTATTAAGTTTTAATACTCGAATTATTCCCTTGTTACGTTGACCTCTCTGACTTCGATGCCAGCCTGTATAGGCAGCAGTCCTGCGCGGAAGAATATGATTTGTCCCTTGGGCAGGCGGCAGAAGTGTGCAAAGCTTGACGGAACACCAGTACGTGGTTCGTTGAGCAGTGCATAGATAGTACGTATGAGCGGGTAGTTACCATTGTATATGTAGTACTGATAAGGCCGGAAACTGTTATGCGCGGTGGCAGAGTCCAGTCGGCTGACTTTCATTACGGTAATGTTCTTCTTGAAGGTGACGTTCGTCGTATCGCGTTTGTCGTTGAGCCAGTTGGAGCCGATGATGCCGATGGCATTCTCATGCTTCTCAACCCAGTCGATTACTTCGGCGCTCTTTTTTACAGCACCAATGTTCTCGCTGTTGATAGGCTGGCCGTCGAGGATGGAGTCGACACAGAAGGTCACTGTGCTCGACTTGGGATTGTCGAAGACAACGTCAATCTCGCCCAAGCGTGACTTGGGGTAGATTTCTTTCCAGTTCTTGACCTCGCCCTTGAGGATGCGTGCAAAGTCTTTCACAGAAATACAAGTGTCAGGGTTGGCATTGTTGACGATGATGGCAAGACCGTCGTAGGCAATGGGGATGACCCTGGGCATGAATGAGCGGGCTTTCAGGCTTTCCATTTCCCGCGGTGACAATTGACGAGTGGTGAAGGCGAGCCATACCTTATTCTCCATAAGTTGCCTGATGGCATCCTCCTGGTCGGTATAGATGGGCTTGATCTCACCTTGGGCGTGGAGCGCCTTGAAGACTTCCAGTTCCTCGTCCAGAATAGGGAAGAAGCTTTCGTCAGAAGCGAAAGCTGCTGCCGCTGCCTCATAGTCGTAAGGCAGAGATTTAGGCTTGTTCCCACAAGCGAGGAACAAGCCTAAAGTCAATGTTAATCCAACGAATTTGTTGAATGAGTTCTTTTTCATTTACTGCAATCTGAAGGTTACGGGAACGGTGTACTTCACACGTACAGCCGAACCGTTCTGCTTACCAGGAATCCACTTCGGCATGGACTTCAGCACGCGTACGGCCTCCTTGTCGAGAGACGGGTCTACCGACTTGATGACCTTTACGTCGCTGATCGAACCATCGCGCTCAACCACGAACTGGGCGATAACGCGGCCCTGAATACCATTTTCTTCAGCTACTACTGGGTACTTGATGTGGTCGTGCAGGAACTTCATCAGCTCAGCGTCGCCACCAGGGAACGAAGGCATCTGCTCAACAACGTCGAACACCTTGGTCTCTTCCTCCTTCGGCTTCTCGTCGACCACAACTTCCTTAGCCTTCAGCACTTCACCTTCTGCCTCATCGTTACCTTTCACGTCGAAAGTACCGATGGCGGTGTTGGTCTTAGAGAGGTCGTCCTGAGACTTGATTTCATCTTCGGGCTTCACTTCATCGTCCTTCTTGATTTCAGGAGCGGTGAACTTCACGGAAGACTTAACCTTCTCAACGACTTTCTGTTCGACTTCCACTTTGATAGGTTCCTTACGCTCAACCTTTGCTTCTTTCTTCTGTGCCAACTTCGACAGTTCGACGTCCGTATCAATGGTCGCGTTCTGCTTCATGGCGTTCTGGATAGCCAAGTTTGCGTATGCAATGGCGAAGATAGCAGCAATGCCAATCATCACCCAAATGAGAGCCTTGACGTTACGTTTACCAGTGTCGCGACGGAGAACGTATGCGCCGTATTCCTTGTTCTTACCTTCAAATACGAGGTCGGTCCAGCTATTGTCAATAAGATCTATTTTTCCCATAGTCTATTTC
>Ga0310786_10013065_pt1 | contig 10248 bp, 6 predicted proteins | sample AusTroGonzalo_MG_FD_203881 | JGI IMG/M metagenome (GOLD analysis project Ga0310786, IMG submission 203881) | Bovine rumen microbial communities from tropical cattle in Woodstock, Queensland, Australia - Gonzalo_03 (v2) (version 2) | ecosystem: Host-associated > Mammals > Digestive system >... | reverse complement strand
CAAAGTCAATTCCGCCATCAATCAGATCGGGAACACCCTCTTTTTCGCAGGCGACATGAAGGATATACTCAATGACGATTTCGTGGCGCAATACGGCCGTCCGGACGTCATCATCACCGACCCACCCCGCGCCGGCATGCATGAGGACGTAATCAACGTAATCCTCAACGCCGCCCCCCAACGCATCGTCTATGTCAGTTGCAACCCCGCCACACAGGCGCGTGACCTCGCCCTGCTGGACGCCAAATACCGCGTGACCAAGGTGCAACCCGTCGACATGTTCCCCCACACCCAACACGTGGAGAACGTCGTCCTGTTGGAAATCAAGCAATAAGCATCATGCATCTTCTGCTCATACTCGCCATATACTTCGTGTCCTTCCTGGACAAGCCGGAGAAGACAGCGCCGCAGTTGTCCGACCGCGCCGTGGCCCAGCGTCAGAAATGGCACATTGCCACCGACCAGATGGACTACCCCGTCAGCACATTGTACTGCGACAGTCTGCGCCGGATGGGGATACGTATTCACCACAAGAGCCGGTGGTTCAACGGCGCCACCGTCGAGATGAACGACAGCCTCGCCGACGAAGTGAGCCGTCTGTCGTTCGTGACGGCGGTCGAGATGACCCGCGAGGACATAGAGATGACAGACGTGCCGAAAAAATGCAGACGGAAATACGAGAGCGCGAGCGCACGGCAGGACGGGATAACCGGTGTGATATGGACCGACGAGCAGTTAGCCACCTATAACCTCCACCCGCTGCATCAGGCGGGCTACGAGGGACAAGGCATCCTCATGGCCGTCTGCGACGGCTCGTTTCATAACGCTGATAACTTAGACTGCTTCCGGCCCAAGTTGGAATTAGGGCATTTCGATTTTACGGACGACAAGGACGATTTCTACGGCTTCACCGGCTCGCACGGCACCTATTGTCTGAGCGTCATCAGCGGTCTGACGGACGAGTTTCGCGGAGCAGCCACCCGGGCCGAATACTACCTCATGCGCTCGGAGGAACTGGACACGGAGAGCCCCAAAGAGATGGACAACCTCGTGGCGGCATTGGAGAAAGCCGACTCGTTGGGCGTGAACGTCTTTTCCGTCTCTTTAGGCTACGCCATGTTTGACAACGAACAATGGACCCTCCCCCAATCGGCCTTGGACGGCAGGAGCACCCGCGCCAGCCTCGCCGCCACCATCGCCGCCCGCAAGGGCATGTTAGTCTGCGTGGCGGCCGGTAACGAAGGCGTCAGCCCGTGGCACATGATCAGCGTGCCCGCAGACGCGGACAGTATTCTGACGGTCGGAGCAGTCGGCACGGACAGCCTCATCGGCTTCTTCTCCGGTTACGGCCCTTCGGCAGACGGACGCGTCAAACCCGATGTATGCGCCGTCGGCGTACAGACCACCCTCATTGACCCCTATAACAATGTGTTCACAGGCAACGGCACCAGTTTTGCCACGCCCCTTTTAGCCGGTTTCGCGGCTACGCTATGGTCCGCGCTGCCGGACGAGAACGCCATGCAGATCCGCGAGCGCATCCTCCGCTCCGCCGACCGTTACGGCCAGCCCGACACCGACCAGTACGGCTACGGCATCCCCAATGCATGGGCCGCCTATCAGATGGCGCCGACTGCCCTCATTACCCCGGCTTCGGACACGAGTTGTCAGAAGACACTCCGCAACGGGCAGATTTACCTCCTTCGCAACGGGAAAACCTACAATATGACGGGGCAGATTGTTCGCTAAAGGGCACGAAAAAAGGGTAAGCGGTTTACATCGCACCGCTACAACCTCGTACCCTTGCTGCGGTCAAGCCCTGGGGGAGTTCGGAGGGAGCTGGTCGTGTAAGACTTACCCTATAGTACAGTTGATCTCCAAAGAAATCGGCTGCAAAGGTACAACATTTTTTTGATATGTACAAGTTTTTGGTCAAAAAAATGATTTAGACGGACCATTTTTAATTTGTTAACAGACTTCATCATAGGACGGATCAAGGCGGAACTGCCGTTTGAACCCAACGCGGAAAAGGAGGGTTTATTCGCTGCGTTGGGGGCTTTTTTAGTTTCCCGCGAGCCCCGCAAAGCGTTCATTCTACGCGGCTATGCCGGTACCGGCAAAACAAGCGTGGTCAGCGCGTTGGTACGCGCCCTGGCGGGTCTCAAGCAGCCCTGTATCCTACTCGCCCCCACCGGCCGTGCCGCCAAGGTATTAGGGCGCTATGCCGAGGCCCCCGCCTACACGATCCACAAGCAGATTTACCGCCAGAACCAATTGGGCCAGGAGGCGTTCTCGCTCAGCGACAACCTCCACCGCAACACCCTCTTCATCGTCGATGAGGCCTCCATGCTGTCGGGCCAACGCGACAACCCCACTTTCGGTAGCGGCTGCCTGTTGGACGACCTGGTCAAGTACGTTTATAGCGGGCAGAACTGCAGTCTGCTGCTCTTAGGCGACGACGCCCAGTTACCGCCTGTCGGCAGCCTGAACAGCCCCGCCCTGAGCGAAGATTACATGAGAGGATATCAGTTATCCGTATCCGGCTATCAGCTTTCAGAGGTGGCGCGGCAGGCACTGAACAGTGGCATATTGAGCGAGGCGACACGGATCAGGCGGAGTCTGGAGGACGCAGCGCTACAGGACGACGCAAGCGCCTGCAGGATTACCCCCAACGGCAGGGATATAATCCGGGTGCCGGGGGAAGAAGTGGTGGAATACTTAGAGAGCAGTTGGCGGGAAGCAGGAGCCGAAGAGACCCTCATCATCACCCGCAGCAACCGAATGACCAATCTCTACAACGGCGGCGTGCGGGCACGTATCCTATGGAAGGAAGACGACTTGTCCAACGGCGACCGGCTCATGGTGACGAAGAACAACTATTTCTGGGCACAGGAATACAAGGATCTGGAGTTTATCGCCAACGGCGACATGTTCGAGATTGAGCGTCTGACCCACCGGCACGAGATGTACGGATTTCAGTTCGCCAAAGCCTCGCTGCGCTCGGTCGATTACAACTGGGAAATAGAGGCCTTGGTATGGATAGACACGCTGATGACCGACAGTCCGGAAGCCAACTACGCGATGCAGCGCGAACTGTTCAGCCGCATCGCGGAGGATTACCCCGAGATACGCAACAAGAAGGAACTGGTCAAGAAGATCTACGAATCGCCCTATTACAACGCGCTCCAAGTACGCTTTGCCTACTGCGTGACCTGCCATAAGGCGCAGGGCGGCCAATGGAAACACGTCTATATAGACCAGGGGCCGAGCGCAAGCGAAGGGGTGCAGTCAGCACCCATAAGCGCCCGGGAACAGCTGCGCTGGCTATACACCGCCATTACACGCGCCACAGAGAAAATTTATCTATTAAGATAAAATATGCGCTAATTTCTTGCGTATATGAAATATTTTTTGTAATTTTGCAGCCGATATGTGAAATTACAAACAAACTCTATTTATATCACTATGAATTTTAGACATTTTTTCGCATGCATTGTGATTGCAGCGGGCTGTTTCTTGGCGAGTTGTCACTCGAAGATTGACCTGGCCAACGTGGACCCCTCTGCAGAAGTGCAAATGGGTCTTGGTCTGCCGATCGGTACCGTGCAGATTAACATTACCAATTTCTTGGGCAACGTGAACAACCTCTACATTGACTCGCTGGACAATCAGGGTGTTATCACATGGAAGAACACCTTCGATATCGCCCGCAACTATCATGAGTTGAAATTAGAGAGTTACGTACCGGGCGCGCACATAGGCTTGAGCGTGTATGACAAGTTGAGCGGCCTGCCCTATTTCGACAATGGCAAGATCTCGACGAAGAACCTGCCGATGGACGTTCCTATCACGCTGGATTTCCCGCTGACCGTCAAGCTGGACGGCATCAACTCCCAGACTAACGTCTTAAACGCCCGTCTGGACAGCGCCCAGATCGAGACCGCCAGTTTTGCTTCGGTCATCAAACTCAAGGACGGTCTGCCCATGGAATGGGAATGGATCGATAGTGTGTTCCTCGACTTAGGCGACCGCATCAAACGCCAGAAAGGCAATCAGATGCTCGTTTACCGCAAGGGCGACCCGCAGTTCAGTTCCTGCCAGGCCTTCGGCGACAGTCTGGAGACCAACGTGGATAATTTCAGCCTCGTGCTGATGAAGAACACCAACGTCAAGAACTATCAGGACTACGCCAACGATAATGTGGTGGACGAGTGTCATTTCAATATCCGCTTCCACTTCACTATCCCGAAGGACACAACCTTGACCATCCCGTCAACCTCGGGTTTCCAATACGACCTGTATGTTCGCTTCCTCACCTACAAAGCCGTTTGGGGCATGTTCCAGCCGTCTAATCAGATGCGCGCAGAGGAAGTACAGGAAATAGCAAGCAACTGGAATGCCGCAGAGTTCCTCACCAACTCGAAGCTGCCGTTCGCAGACCCGCGTATCGACGTTGGTATCACGACGCAGATCGCCGGCGCAATGCGTATTGACAGCGCGTATATCTTCGCAGAGGACAAGGACGGCAACCGCACCCCGGCACTGTTCGGCCCGAACAAACGCGAGATAGTGACCAAAGACCTGGAGAACTGGCTGCCGCTGACCAGCGCCGTAGGCGACTCCACGACGATGCATGTCAAGTTCGACTCCACGGCGGACGGCGGGCGTATCCAGAACCTGTTCCGCAGCATTCCGAAGAAGATCGGTTACTGCTTCAACGTCAAGTTCTACCAGAACCGCACCCCGCAGATCCGTATCACGCCGAACACCTCCGTACACGTACAGGCTACGGCTACGCTGCCGATGGTATTCGACCGCGGCCTCCATATCAAGTATTCGGACACGATACAGGACATTAGTCTCAGCCAATTCAGCATCGACTCGTTAGTAGCGCAGGCTGCGTTCATCGACTCGGTCAAGACCTCGGATGTACTGCTGTACATGACGGCGATGAACGAGATCCCCATGGACCTGAAGGCCACCATCCGCTGCTATGACAAGGACGGTATGATCGTAACCGAGCCGGACGACGCCACCAAGCCGTTCCAGCTGTTCACGGAAGACACGCTGCGTCTGGCTGCGCCGAAGTTCCTGTACAACGGCAAGGATTGGGTGATGCAATCCCCGGGACAGACCGACTTCCTGGCGCGTCTGAGCAAAGAGCGGCTGAACCTCTTCCCGAAGATCAAATACATCATCTACGACGTCATCATTGACGACGAATCGCTGCAGAGCGTCTTCGACGAAGGCCATTTCAATATCCGACTGACGTCCGATTCGAGACTGCAAATGAAGTTGGGCTTGACCGCACAACTGGACGCATTCATCAACCTCGGTGCGACCAACGGCAATAACAACAATAACAATAATAACCACTAATTAGGAGGGCATAACGATGAAAGCAATTCAGAAAACTATTCTCGCAGCCCTCGTGGCTACCTTCGCAATCAGCGCGAGCGCACAGCAGGTGAACACGCTCTATTTCTTGGAGAACGCCCCCATGCGCCACACCATCAACCCGGCTTTCCAACCGGTGAGTGACGGTTTCCTCAACTTCACGCCGCTCGGCTGGACCTCCATGAGCGTCGGAAACAACTCGCTGACACTGAGTGACATCTTCATTGTCGATAACGACCCGACCAGCCCGACTTACGGCAAGACGATCACCCCGCTGCATCCGAGTGCCAACAAGACGCAGTTCTTGAAACAACTCCATTCGATGATGTACATGAACGGCGACGTGAGCACGACCATCCTTAACCTGGGTGTGCGTATCAAGGAAGCCGGCTACCTGACCATCGGCATCAACGCCCGCATAGAGACCGGCGGAACGGTACCCTTGTCGGCCATTGGCTTCCTCTACGGAGGCGGTATGACCAACCTCAACGGCGGCGTGAACACGATGAATATGTCCGGATTGGGTATGGGCGCAACCGCCTACACGGAGATCGGCGGCGGTTACAGCCATCGTATTGACGAGCACTGGACCATCGGTGGTAAGTTCAAATTCCTGTTGGGAACGGCTTATGCCGGCAACAACGCCAAGCACCTCAAACTCTACGCCAGCACCGATGTATGGCAGTTGGACGGTACGATGAATTTGGATATAGCCGGTTCGGTCAACCACCAGTACCTGCAGTCCTATATGAACGGCAAGACGGCCTATGACATCTATCAGGCTTTCGCAGGCGGCAGCGGAGTGACTCCGTTTGACATCAACCAGCTGGTTGACTACCAGACCGGCGGCAAGACAGACCCGCAGAAGGTGATGAAACTGTTGGTGCCGGCCGGATATGGTGCGGCCATTGATTTCGGTTTCACCTACAAGCCGATTGAGCAACTCCAGATCAGCCTCGCGCTGACCGACCTGGGTTTCATCTACTGGAACCGCAGTTCGCGCTACCAGTGCCTGCTCGACAGTTCGTTAGTCAAGTTCACGGGTGCCGGCACGATCGATTATAACGATCCCGCATACCGCGATGCACAGGGCAATTTCTCCACGCAGATGCTCATGGACACCGTTACGAACCGCCTCATCAACACCCTGCGCGGCGTGACGATCACTAACATGGGTAACAAGGGTTTTGCACGCATGACCTCCGCACGCCTCAACTTCGGCTTTGACGCCAATTTCTGGGACAACCGTGTGGGCGTCGGCATTCTCTCCGCTACACGTTTGTATAATGCACGCTTGTACGAAGAGCTGACCATCGGTGTGGCTTTCCGCCCCGTCCACTGGTTCAATATAGCGGCCTCTTACTCGCTGCTCAATAACGGTAAGTACAGCAATATCGGCGCCGGTCTGAGTTTCATGCCCTACGACGGCATCAACATGACCCTCGCCATGGATTATATCCCGACCAGCTACGCCGCAATGCCGAGCAAGAATGGTGGTGCGCCGACGTATATCATTCCCGACCGCGCGAAAATGGTCAACGTGGCACTCGGTTTCTCGATCTGCTGGGGCACCAACCGCCGCGACAAGGATAAAGACGGCGTATGGGACAAACTGGATATGTGTCCGGACACCCCGCTTGGCGTCCAAGTGGACGAACAAGGCTGCCCTGTGGACGAGGACAAGGACGGCGTGCCTGACTACCTCGACCGCTGCCCCGGCACACCGGAGGCTGCTCGCGGCCATATTGACTCCGTGGGCTGCCCGATCGATAGCGACGGTGACGGCGTAGAGGACTACAAAGATAAATGTCCGAACACGCCGCAAGAAGCCTGGGGCAAGGTGGACAGCGTGGGCTGTCCGATGGATAGCGACGGTGACGGAGTGCCTGACTACATGGACGAGTGCCCGGGTACTCCCGAAGCAGCACGCGGACTGGTGGATAAGAAGGGTTGCCCGATTGACTCCGACGGCGACGGAGTGCCTGATTATCTGGACGAGTGTCCCGGCACACCCAAGGCCGCTTACGGCCTCGTGGACAAGAAGGGTTGCCCGCAGGACATTGACGGTGACGGCATACCCGATTACCTCGACGCCTGCCCGACCGTGCCCGGACCGGCAGAGAACAAAGGCTGCCCGGAGGTAAAACGCGAAGTGCGTCAGTTGCTCCAGAAAGCCATGCAGGGTATTGAGTTCGAGACCGGCAAGGCTACCATCAAAGCCAAGTCGCACCCGCTGCTCAACCAGATTGCAGACATCTTCAAAGAGAACAGCAATTATATCATCGAGGTGCAGGGTCACACCGACAACACCGGTAAGGCAGAGCGCAACAAGGAACTGTCCGAAAAGCGCGCCAACGCCGTACGTGACTACCTCATCGCACAGGGTGTGGACTTCCAGCGCCTGACGGCTGTCGGATACGGACAAGAAGTGCCTATCGCCGACAACAACACCAAGGCCGGACGTCAGAAAAACCGCCGTGTAGAATTCAAGATCACGTTCGAGGAAGTACATATCGAGACCATCCTCGACCATGCAGACCCGCAGCCCGCAGCAGAACAGCCTGCTGCGGAGGCTGCTGCGGAAGCAACTCCGGAGAAATAAATTTATAATCAATCACAAATAACATAGTTTTATGGGAAGAGCGTTTGAATATCGCAAAGCGACTAAACTCAAAAGATGGGGACACATGTCCCGCACATTCACCAAACTGGGAAAAGAAATCACTATTGCTGCCCGTGAGGGTGGTCCCGATCCGGACTCCAACCCGCGTCTGCGCGCACTCATTCAACAGTGCAAACGCGAGAACATGCCGAAGGATAATATCGATCGCGCCATCAAAAAGGCTACCGACAAATCGTCCGAAGGCTATAAGGAGATCAACTATGAAGGCTACGGCCCTCACGGCATCGCTATCTTCGTAGAAACAGCGACGGACAACCATATGCGTACCGTGGCTAATATCCGCTCCTATTTCACCAAGTTCGGCGGCACACTGGGCACACAGGGTTCGTTGCAGTTCCTCTTTGACCGCAAGGCCTGCTTCACCGTGACAATGAAGGACGGCATTGACCTCGACGAACTGGAACTCGAACTCATCGACTTTGGCGTGGAGGAACTCGGCGTGGACGAGGAGGAGAATACCATCGTCATCTACTCTGACTTCAACGAGGCCATCAACATGCAGAAATACCTCGAGGAGAACGGCTTTGAGATCCAAGCCATGGAGTTCGTCCGTATCCCGAACGACACCAAGGAACTGACCGATGAGCAGCGCGAGTCCGTGCAGAAACTCATCGACAAGATCGAAGAGGACGAGGACGTTCAGAACGTCTTCACGAACATGGCTGAGTAAATGCTGATCACTGATTACTTCAAGCTAACAGACCGTCAGGCTGAGCAATTCGCTCAGCTTGACGCGCTTTACCGTGAGTGGAACAGCAAAATCAACGTTATCTCCCGCAAGGATATTGACAACCTCTACGAACACCACGTGCTGCACTCACTCGCGATTGCCAAGTTGCTGCCCTTCCAACCGGGCACAAGCATCCTCGACGTTGGTACAGGCGGAGGTTTTCCGGGCATCCCGTTGGCCATTCTGTTCCCCGAGTGCCGGTTCATGCTCATCGACTCTATCGGCAAGAAGATTAAGGTGGCCACCGAGGTGGCGCAGGCTCTCGGCCTGAGCAATGTGGTATGTAAACAGGAGCGTGCGGAGGAAGAGAAGCAGAAATTTGATTTCGTAGTCAGCCGTGCCGTCATGCCCCTACCCGACCTCGTCAAACTCGTAAGGAAGAATATCTCCGACAAGCACCGTAATGCCGTGCCGAACGGCGTGGTGGTTCTCAAAGGCGGCGACCTGAAAGAAGAGTTGGCACCCTATATAAAAACTGCAGAGGTTACCCCCTGCAGTCAATGGTTTAAAGGTGAGTGGTTCGAGACCAAACAGGTGATTTACCTGCCTCTCTGACCGATTACAACTGACGCCCTACGACGTCGTACGTTTTACCTCCGCGTTGGATCAGTATTTGTCCGTCGCGGAGTATTTTTTGTCCCGTAGTCGATGCGCCCTCGCCGCTGATCTCCTCCAAGCCCTGCGGCTGATAGCCGTCGTCCATGGGCTCTTTATGCGTCATGGCGTAGTCCAGATACATCTCTAACATCGTGTAGCCGCTCGCGTGACGCACATTATTGTCCGCTACGTTCGGGTCACAGCCGTTGGCTGTCTCCCACTCGTCGGGCATGCCGTCCAGGTCCGTGTCCGTCAAGGCCGGCACGACCGGATAGTCATAGAAACCTTCGGCATCCTCTTCGGTGTCAATAATACCTTTCTTCTTGGACTTGCTGCCCGTATAGGTGTAGGTCCCTTCGCGCGTGTCGCTTACCAAACGGAGGCCCACGTGGTCACGCGGGAAGACACCGGCCGTGTCCATAACCGTCTCAAACGCCTCACCGGCCGTCTCGTAGGACGAGACCGCATAGGCATAATTATCAAAATCGTAGCGTCCGTAAATGGAGTCTTCCGTCCAACGCCACCAGGGCGTAGCCGGACGAATGAGCGAATCGACACGGAGGGTGTCCAGCGGATAAGTCGCCGAACGCTCGGACTTGACGCCCAACCAGTTATTCTCCGTCACGGAAGCCACGCCCTCGAATACATTGCCGGACAAGTACCATTGCGCCGGGCCCCAAGAGGTGGCACCGCTGCGGGCGTAAGAAGACATGAAGAACAGTTTCTCACTGGAAGTGGTGTTCGGTCCGGGCTTATAGTAGTTGTTGATGAAATTGCACTCGTGGGCGGAGTTCAGGCCGTTGTATTCGCCTGCCGCGAGTTTGGCGGTGTTCTCGCCGCCGTA
>Ga0310786_10013064_pt1 | contig 10248 bp, 11 predicted proteins | sample AusTroGonzalo_MG_FD_203881 | JGI IMG/M metagenome (GOLD analysis project Ga0310786, IMG submission 203881) | Bovine rumen microbial communities from tropical cattle in Woodstock, Queensland, Australia - Gonzalo_03 (v2) (version 2) | ecosystem: Host-associated > Mammals > Digestive system >... | reverse complement strand
ATTCCTGTTTCTGCAATAGGTGTGTTTACATATGTTGTATAAAGAGATTCGTTATCAAATAAATATGTATACAAACATATGCTGTAATTAGAATAAGCGATAAAAGCCGTTATAATTAATAGCGGTCTGGATTGCTTTGCTTTATATATTGATATAACGCTAAACAGGATGACAAATAAGGCTTTTATACTTGTGCTAATATTAAAAGTGTGTATAATAATCAGAACAAATAGAAGGGCGAGAATATTTCTAATGAATGTAATGTCAAATACTTTAGAAAAAAAACTACTCTTTGCTTTAGAGAGTTCCATATGAGTTAATTCCAAAAATGAGTTTCGAATAATGTGGAGGTGAATATCCGGAAAAAATCTTCTACAATTCTAGGTCTGAAACCTTGCCATACTGCCTTCAAGGGTAGAAAGAACATATCCATGCGATATACTAACTATTTAATTCGAAGATTGCCGGCTTTTCAATAATTGTTTTGACTTTGTTTAAGACTTCAACAATCTCTCGTATATTACAAATGATCATTAATAACAGTGGGATAAAGAGCAATGATTGAATTTTTAAGAACGATATTATCAAAGCTGTGACAAACGGAATAAAGAGTCTTAACGGATAAGCAATCGAAAAACATTTTATCAATCTTATCTTCTTTATATTGCATGCGGCAGCATAAATTGTTGCCACTACATAAAACAAATAGGATAGTAATGTTCCCAAAATAACAAACTCATATGACAAATTCAAAATATGCACGAGACATAGAAGAAGAATACAATTCAAAATGCAGGTCACAAACGTAATTCTAGCTATTGTTTTTTCTTTTTTTTGTGCAATTAGATAAATGTTATACGGACATACAATAGAATTGGTCAATAATGTCAACAGAATCATTATGAGAGCGAATTCTGAAGTCCTTTGTTTGAGAAAGAAACGTATAAAAAGTGAACCCGCAAATATTATCATGTAGACCAAAAGACTAACGGTTGTGGAGTATATTGTGTGAATCCGTTTTATATATATAGTTAGCGCCAAGGGGTCTTTCATAGACATCATTTCGATTAGTTTTGGCTGAATCAATCCCAAAAAACTGTTTATTAAGAGCATTGCGGCATTTCCAAATTGTAAAGCGAAAACAAAGGCACCAAACTCTTCAACTTTGTAGTAATAGCTGATGATAAATTTAGTTGTTAGCATTATCAATAAATATCCGCTACTATAGATAAAAAGAAAAAAACCTCTTTTGAATAATTCTTTTGCTATCCCACTGGATATGAATTGTATTTTTAAGCATGATCTGTTATAGTATAATCCGATGAAACATAAAAGTAATCCTGATATAAGGTAAATATTTACCAACTCAACAAGAAGCACTCTGTCTTTTCCAAAGAACGAAATACAAAAGCATGCCAACGGAAATAAAGACTGGAATAACGTGTATAAAAAGTACTGATTCTTTATTCTTTGAATCAGGGCAAATAAATTATTCAGGTGAAAAAATATTGTGATTACCGGAATATAATAAATCAGATTACCAAGGTTATATTTCTTTACGTAGGCGATTTCCAGGACTTGTGACAGAATAACAAATAATAATGGAATCGAAATCAGAAGAAGGTTTAGAATAATTGATGTACAAATGATAATTTCTTCCCTTTCAGCCTCTTTTTTAACTAATAAAACTTCTGCACATGAATTAATTCCGAAATTGATCGTAAGTCCTATGCTGACCCAAAGCAATATTATTCCCCATATTCCAAAATTATACTGCCCCATGCGCTTTATGAGAATGATTTGAGTAATAAACTGGATTCCAAAAACGATGTAACGTGATAACAAATACAATACTATTGGGTTCTTTATTGATTTGTTTATGATCTGTTTCATAAAGAATTGCGTAGATTTTTGCTGTTTTAGTTGAGTAACAATGCAAATGAAATAGTATTATGAAAGATTATTTTGTGCAACCCTAATACTGACAAATTTTATCGCATTAGCTTTGGGAAGAACTTTTAAACTCGTATGCATCAATGAAAGAATGCTTTGTGCAATTATATATCTGAATTCCTTTTTCTTTTGCATAAACCTCAAGCATATAGTGACTATGAAATGCATCCGCCATGCTTCGAAGAGACAGCTCAAGATTTCCTTTGTTAAAATAATACCTTTCTTTCTCCGGGTTCTCATAGAAATGCAAATCCTTTGTATAAATTCTACCTTGCTCATCGACTCGAAAATCAAGCATCCATGAATGATTAACTCCAAACAAATCAATTTCCTTAAACCCGGACATGATTGCGCAATAAACTGCTGCATTTACGACATTTACCGGTCTAGGCATTCCCATCCCTAACGAATACAAACAATGTCTTACCCACTTCCATCCCTCAATAGGCGTTCTGTTGTATTTTATCAGTCGAATACTGGGATTAATGCTTTTGAAAAGCTTTTCAGGACAATCATTTGGAATATAAAGATTCATATTCCAATCTACCTTTTCAAGGTTCTTAAAAAACCTCTTTTTGCTATCCATAAACTCTTCATATCTTTTTGATCCCGGTTTTAGAACACTGTGTCCTTCACTCCAATAGTTTGTGTCAGCAATTATATAGTTGTTTGGTTTGATTTTAAAAAACACTTCATTGTTAGCCATCATATTCACCACAAATACAGATATCTGCGAGTCATTCTTATAACTTTTCAATAGATCATTCAATGCTGGACCATTACCCAGAATATAACATTTATCCTTTTTTCTTCCATCTTTCATCTTTCTTATTTGTCTTGCGACTTTAAATGAACTAAAGCATAAGCAGCTCATAATGGAAATGCATGTTTTTGACATTTGTTGGCTAATGAGGTATATTTTTTTTAAAAAACTCTTTAACATAATACTGAATTCCTTTTATTAAATTTTGATTTTGTTAATTTAAATTTGATTTCTGCCATTTTCCAGTCATCAGGGGTATCAATATCCTGACATTCGGATTCATCGATGATGAAAGCCGCATTATCCGGGCAGTACAAGGTCTTATACTTTTTCAAAGCTTCAATCGTTACGAAATAAAACATGCCTGCATCGAAATATGCCGGTTTTAAATCCTGCGACCGCATCTGCTGCGCTTTTGCATCATTCGAATGTAAAAGACCATTCTCATCGATTCTCATTGCCCATTCGATGGGAACCGGGTATTTGCAGACCGGCATTAATGATTCATGTCCCGAAAAAGTCATTCCAGCCTTGCGCAGTGTTTCCGCCGTCAAGAACGGAACACAGGGATAGATGCAGCAGAGCGAATCATAGAACACACCGCGTTTCCCGTATTCAGCGATTACTTCTTCCAGCACATCGAAGGTCGTTGCAAAATCGCTAGCAGTTTTTTCAGAACGCATAAAGGGGACTTCAGCCCCCTCCTGCCTGGCAATTGCGGCGATTTCTTCTGAATCGGTAGACACCATGACAGTATCAAAGATGCTAGTTTTTTTGCAAGCGTCAATGGCATACGCCAGCATTGGCTTTCCCATGAATTCCTTGATGTTTTTCTTCGGGATTCTCTTGGAACCCCCGCGTGCAGTAATAATGGCAATTGTTTTCATTTCAAATCAACCTTTTAGTTGATGCGTGCGAAACCAACTTGAGCAGGGAGTCCTTCCAAATGAGCCTCAACGGAATCAGTTTTTTCCAGTTCCACAATCTTGGCGAAAACTTCGTCGCATGCAGCGAGGTATTGGTCGACCTGTTCGAAAGTATGCGCGTACATGGCATAGAATCCGGCGCTGGCGAGGAATCCTTTTTTCAGCATTTCCTGCGTAAAAAATGCACGATTCACATTATGATTCCGGGCAAAGGAGAAATGAATCAGAGGACGGAACCCCCCGACATGGAACCCCAGACCATATTTGTCGGAAAGGGCCAGCCATCCTTTTTCGACTTTTTTCGAAATCGCCAACATATGGGTGGATGCATCGACTTTTATGAATTTGCGAATCATGGCAAGTGCGGCCGCGGAACCGCAGCGTTCCGTCCAGTTGGTACTGGTGATAAACGCCTCTTGTGCATGCGTCATAATCTCTGCTTTGCCGATCACGGCAGAAACCGGGAAGCCATTTCCAAGCGCCTTGGAAAACACTGCTACATCGGGTTTCCATCCCAGTTTCAAATGCGCTCCGCCATTGCACATCCGGAACGCGGCGGTGATTTCATCCATCACCAGAGGAATATGACGGACTTTCACTGCCTCATGGACTGCATCCATAAACTCCTGTGTCGGTTCGTAATTCCGGATCGGTTCCATCACGATAGCTGCCAGATCATCTCCGGCTTCTGCCAGCGAAGCCTTTAAGCTGCTGACATCATTGTAAAGGAATGGAATCGCTGTACCAGTCAATCCCTTGGGGACTCCGTTCGGCGAAAGACCCGCGATCCACTGTTCATCTAAAGCATCCGATTTCCCCAAATTGGCGGCAAGATACCAATCCATCCAGCCGTGATAACCGCAGAAAAGAATTTTATCTTTTTTTGTTGCGGTGCGGACAATGCGTATTGCCATTGCCATTGCTTCCCCGCCGGCTCTTGCAAAACGGGCCATCTGTGCCCAGGGATGCAGTTCCATCAGCAATTCTGCCAGTTCCACTTCTTCCGGCGGGTTCAAGGTCGATGCAGAACCGGAATTGATCACGTTTATGACAGCATTATTGACATCCGGATCAGCGTATCCAAGAACCGTTGCACCAATCCCGCCTATACTAAAATCAAGATACGTATTGTCATCCAAGTCGGTGACTTCAATGCCTTTTGCGTGTTTGAAATAGGTAGGCCACACACCGCGGCAATACATGTCAGGACGTTTGGAGAGCAACTGCGTCATCCCGGGGATAATTGCAGCCGCTTTTTTCTGGAGAGCAAGAGATTTTGTGATCGGGTTCATACTAAATTCCTTTTCAGGTTGTTTTTTATAAGAAAATCTCTATAGTCCGTTATCAACTGACCATAGAAGAAATCATTGACATATTCAGTGTCATTCCAAACAAAGGAACGATCGCGAAAAACCGCCTCTTTCTGAAAGCCGTTACTTTCCAGAACCCTTTGAGATCCGATGTTATTTTCACGACATCCAGCTTCTATTCTATGCAGTTTTAATGTCATGAATCCGAATTCTGTGACGAGGGAAACAGCTTCTTTTGCATATCCTTTTCCCCAACAGTTCTTCTCTCCGATAAAGTATCCGATATCACCCCTTTTATAAATAGAATGAATCCCGCCCAGCTTGATATTGCCGATGTGAAGACCGGTACTTTTTTCGATGATTGCAAACTGATAATCAGACGGTGATTTTCGTATGCTTCGTACAAAATCAAGTAAATCTGGTATGTCCTGTTTATGCCATCTGGCTTCCAGGTACACCGCAATATCAGGGTCATTCATCCATTTTTTATAGGTTTCGTTGCAATCCGATTCTTCTATACAACGCAACAGGACTTTTGAGCCCTGCAAGATATCTGAGAAAACCATACGAGAAGACTCCTTATTTTGCTGTATAGCCGCCATCGACAGGGATATTGGTCCCTGTGATGTATGACGATGCATCCGAAGCGAGGAAAACGACGATGCCTTTCAGGTCATTCCCCGTAGCCAGACGCCCCAACTGGGTGCGTGCGCTGTAGTTCTTTACGAAGTTTTCAGGCAGGGTGTCCTCCATCAACCCGCCCGGATGAATGGCATTGACGCGGACGTTGTATTTACCAAGTTCACTTGCTGCCCAGCGGGTGAAATTGACCATTCCGCCTTTTTCGTAGAAATAAACGGGAAATGGAGTCTTTCCCATTTCGGTGCCATCGTAGTTGGCACTCTCTAATCCGACAAGCCCCATGAAAGATCCGATGTTAATAATGGAACCGGATCCCTGTTTTTTCATAACATCGCCTGCGATGGCCGTGAGATACAGTAATGCAGAGGCATTAATGTGAAAGCTTTTGTCGTAGGTCTCCAAAGGGATCTGCCATCCTGTACAGGCGCAGCGTGTAACTGCGCAATTGACCAGAATATCAAGATGTCCCGCTTCCGCGACGATCGAATCCACCATTGATTTTATGGATTCCTCTTCGCCAAGATCGACGAATTTTGCTCGGACATCCAAACCGCGGGAACGGAAATCATTCAAAAGCGGTTTCATCTTGTCGTCCGCAAGAAAATCCGCGATGTAAACCGTTGATCCTGCTTCCGCTAAAGCTTCTACAAGAAAACGGCCATACTTCCCGGCACCACCGGTAACCACAGAAACTTTTCCGTGTAACTGAAAAGAATGCATGACGTTCATCGTTCAAATGCCCCATTATTTGAATTCACTTAAAAAGACTTCAGTCCCGCCGCGTTTTTTGCTTTCGATTCCCGCGATGACCAACTGCATCAATTCATCCGTTTCCGCAAAGGGGAAAGGGCGTACTCCGGTGCGCAGATAATTGATAAAGCTTACCAGTTGTGTCCGAAACCCTGAATAGGAATCTGTTGTGTGAATCTGAAGCATCCACTGGCTTCCGGCAATCGTGATCGTAGGATCAAAAAACAAATCCGAAATGCAGCTGATCAAGACATCGAACCCTTTCTGGTGTTTCAAATGCACGATATTCCGGTTGTCATCACCGGTATTCCTGACGCTGACGAACCCTGGTCCGGCGATCGGATAGATTGCTTCCAAGGCATGGATCCCGTAAGTTTCCCAATACTTAGCCATATTGATTGTAATTAAACGCAGGGTCCCTACTTCGCGAACGTGACCATTGTGGAACGGGATAAACTCTTTGCAGTAGCGCATGGAACTGGAGGAACAAAGCTTCGCACCGTCTGCCACAGCCTTCCTGAAAAAAGCCAAGTCCTTCAAGTTGTCACATAACGGCTTGTCTATAAAAATCGGAAGTCCGGCATCCAGAAACGGTTTGGCGCGTTCCACATGTTCGCTGCCAATATCCGTGGCGATGATGACCGCATCGATCTTTCCGATCATATCTTCCGGTTTATCTACGACTTCCGGAATCAGGGAAAGCCTGGAAACATGTTCGGCATCTGCACGGTTATTGCAGTAAACGCACTGTACGGATGCGCCGGGAATTCCAATGGAATCGTAATCCTCTTTGTTCAGGTACAGCGGAATCCCCTTGAACGGACATTCTTCTGTCATGGCTTTTTTGTCGTACTTGTTGAAAATGGCGCTCCATGAATACGGGTGTCCGTTGCCGGGTGTCATCCCGATGATCCCCAAACGGATATGATCGGGGTCGCGAACGAGAGACTGCCGCATTTCCCCCTTAATGCTGTCTCCTGCAGAAATAGTTTTCATCGATTTCTCTTTCATTAAAAATCGCTCATTTGAATTATTTCATCATAATCAATATCTCTTTGGGCCACCTTGCCGATAAGGAACTTGTAGTATTTCGGCGGTATTCCTGTGCCGGGCCGCTTGTAGTCAATATCCTCTTCCCTGATTGTTTCTCCCTTCTTTATCGCCCTTGCCGCAACAATACTCCGTTGGAATGCATCCCGTCTTTCCTGATCCTCATTGACAACCTTCACGTACGACCCCAGCATCTGATATCCATGCTCGGCGGCCTCGCAAATCTGCTTCAATTCTTCCGGATTGGCGGATATTTTATGGTCCCAGCCAAACATATTCTTGTCAAGCGTAAAATGCTTCTCAATAATGCAGACACCTTTTGTGATTGACATAATCGGCGCAATGGTTCCAAGTGTGTGATCGGAGTATCCTGTCGGCAATCCAAACGCCATTCTGAGCATGTCAATATTATTTAAATTGACCTGATCGTCTTTCGGAGGATAAATCGACACACAGTGAAGAAGAATAATATGATTGCAACCGTTGGACTTTAATGTGTTTACTGCTATGCTGACATCTTCTAATCCACAAAGCCCCGTGCTGATCACAACAGTTTTTTTCTTCTGTGCAATGTATGCCAGGAAAGGAACATTGTTTAAATCCATGGATGCGACTTTGACAAACGGAACATCTAATTTGTCAACCAGCAAATCAACCTCCGCTTTTGAAAAGGGAGTTGAAGTAAATTCGATGCCGATTGAATCACAATATGCTTTCAGCTCTATGTGCTGTTTTTCTCCGATGTGATACTTGTCAACAATCTCCTCCAGAGTATAATCTGTTCTGTTTCTATAGTCGTCTCGAAGGAAATAATTGTCCTTGTAAACCTTTTTAGAGAAAATAGAGTCTTTAGTCCATGATTGAAATTTCACGCAATCGGCACCACAGTCTTTGGCCACTTTGATCATTTTCTTGGCCAGGTCCATATCTCCATTATGATTCGCGCCGATTTCTGCGATAACATACGGTCTGCCGTACTCTCTCACTTGATTGAATTTCATGGCATTTGCTCTCCTCTAGGGGTTGCCGCGATATTTGTATAAGTATAGTTCCACCAGAAATGGGGATTGTGAACATCGTTTCTGCAATACATTCCTTTCACGTATTCACGATATCTTTTTTTCATCAGATCGGAATGCTTTTCCAAGCTTTTGTAGTGTCTTATTTTCACTTCAATTTCCTTGGCTACAATTGATTCATTCATATCTTGATTGCCAACCAGGTTGTTTCCATGATATCTGTAATAGGTGGGGGCACCGTCAACATATCGTCCTGTTGCGCCGTTGATCAGCAGCCTCGAATACAAATACCAGTCAAATATCGGCTGATCTCCCTCAAAAAAGGAATCCACCTCCTGAAGATCCAGTCTGTCCGTTCTGATAGCTGTATTTGACATTCCCAGGAAATTGTAATCCGCAATATCTTTTACATCATCCACCCTATCCGGGAGAGGAGGGAACACCTTTTCTCCCGAAAGAGTTTGAATGTCATTGTAGAAAAACGTGCAAGTTGTGTCCTGCGTCGCGGTATGCCTGATCTGTTCGATTCTGTTCGAAGAAAAGACATCGTCCGCATCTCCAATAACAAGGATATCCGCTTTTCTTTTTATCGCTTCGATCAGGAGCATGATCCTCAAGCCTGCAGGCGAATACTTTTCCTCATACTGTATGACGTTATACGCAAAATGCGCTTTCAGCAATAGCGAATCGAGTTTTGTTTTGTCGATGTCATCATTGATGATCAGTACTTTGAAATCCTTGTCGCTTTGATTGTTTAGCGAGTCAATAAAATCTCCCAGATACTCAAAAGCCTGATTATAAAAGACTGTTCCGAAAACAATATTCATTATTTCTCATCATCTTTTGGGGATTGAACGGTCACTTTAAATAATCCCATATACTGTTGTATTACCAGTGACATTATGTAGTACTGTACTTCCCGCCCCGATTATAGTGTGGGATCCAATCGTGAGCCCCTGAATAACAGTCGCATTTGCGCCAATGAAAACATGGTCTTCTACTGTTACATCTCCGCAAAGAGCCGCTCCTACCGCAACATGCGTAAAATCACCGATCACATTGCCATGTTCTATAATCGCGCTTGTATTGATGATACACATTTTCCCTATACGCGCATTGACGTTGATACATGCCCCCTTTCCGACGAATGTACCTTCTCCGATGCTGCAGTTCTGTGATAGGACCGCTGATGGATCAATGATCGGCGGCAGATGAAAGCCAATCTTTTTAATCTGAGTATATAGTTTGTCCCTGATTTCTGATTTCCCAATAAAACCAACTCCGATTGCCGCGAAACAGATTCCTTTTCTGTAAAGAGACTCTAAAACATCATCTGTGCCAAGGTAAGGATAATGCAAACTGGTTTCATGAGGATTTGTGTAACCTATGATTTGAAAAGTCTTAGACGCCTCTATGCTGTCTGCAACACTTTGGGCGTGCCCTCCGGAACCAACTAAAACAATCCCATCCATATCAATTCCCGAATAATTTTTTGCGCATTTTTACCAGCTCTGAGATTTGTCCCATGTCCATCCAGTCATCTTCATTTACTGGGAAAACAGCGACTTTTCTGCCTTTCTTCCTGTTCAGCTCAATGATATCCGGAAAACCAACTGGAACATCTTTTTCTATTTCATCAATAACCTCCGGTTCAACGATGTAGATCCCGGTATTTGTCAGGAAAGACATTGTCGGTTTTTCCTGCATCCTATCGATCTTCCCGTTGAGGCCGATTTCGACAATCCCGTAAGGAATATCCAGGGTCTTATATGCGCAGATCATCGTTATGACATTTTTATTTTCCTTGTGGAACTGGAGCATCCTTTCATAATTCG
>Ga0310786_10013063_pt1 | contig 10249 bp, 15 predicted proteins | sample AusTroGonzalo_MG_FD_203881 | JGI IMG/M metagenome (GOLD analysis project Ga0310786, IMG submission 203881) | Bovine rumen microbial communities from tropical cattle in Woodstock, Queensland, Australia - Gonzalo_03 (v2) (version 2) | ecosystem: Host-associated > Mammals > Digestive system >... | reverse complement strand
GTCGTAGGCCAAAAGATACAGTTTTTTTACCCCCTATCCCCCTTTCTGCCGATGGAAGTTATTATTTTCTTTCATCGTCTTCCGACTGTGGCAACTCTGGCACATCGGCTGCAGATTGTTCTCATCATAAAAGAGAGTCAAATCCCCGCGATGCGGAATAATATGATCCGCAATAGTTGCCGGCCTTCCGCAAATAAAGCATATAGGATATTTCTTAAGGAACTCCCTGCTTCGTCTCCGCCATTCTGCTGTTTGATATAGATTATGCCATTGCTTTGACTTGCCTCTCTCCGTGAAAATCTTCCGGCTCGCTTCCTGACAATTCAGATGCTTTTCACAATAATCTTTCCCAGGTAGGGCAGAGCGCCCGCATCCGCTTTTCTTACAGATTTTAGTTTTCATTGCCTGCCTCATTCAAAAGTTTATTTATATATGCAACTCCCTTCTGGAAAACTACAGTTTTAAGATTTATTTTTGTTTCTCCGGTCGGCGTTACAAATTTGCTTTCAATAACTCTGAAATAGCCGGAATCAATATATTTCTGATAAGGAATGTTATCTGACTGCAGCACCTTTTTATTTCTCAGAAACTCAAACAAATTATTCCTGCCGATTTTATGATTGAGCACCTTTGCGCAGTTTCCGATATCGATAGTATCTTTTGAACTGCAAATCTGATATGCAAAAGCTGCAGCTGGCTTAAGTTTTTCGTTTTCCTTTTCTGCAGCTTCTACTCGTTTGCTAAGCTCTTCATTACGTCTCTGCAGAATAGCAAAAGCCTGAGCAATCATCTGATTCTCTTCCAGCTCTGTAGAAACTCCATCTATCTGCCTATTTGCCAGATTATGATGTTTCTGAATCTCCTGCTTTATAGCAGTAGCCTGCCATTCAGAAAACAGATAGCCGCCTTGCGTATTCCTTGCGATGTCAACTCGACGGAGTACTCCGTCGAGTTCTAAGCGCTCTACAGTTGCATTGATTGTATCTTTTGAAACTCCGAGCACTTCTGCAAGTTCTTTTCCGCTCATTAATCTTCTTTCAGCTATTTCGTTCATGTTTTACCTCCCACAAATAAAAACTAAAACGGAATATCTTCCTGGCCATCAAACATTGCAGAATCGTAGTTTTCCGGCGGCATCTGATAACTTTCTGCAGCCTGCTGAGTTTCCTCAGAAGGGCGGAAGGAATTATTTCCGAACGGAGCGAGGGAAATATTTTCCACACGGATTATGACTCTTGAATGTCTTGCTCCGTCGTCTCCGGTCCAGCTCTGCTGTTTAAGTTTTCCCTCAACTGAAATTCTGCGACCTTTAAGCAGATGCTTACTCATTGCTTCTGCATAAGGTCCCTTACACTGACAATCAAAAAAACTCGGAATAGATTGCCATTCACCAGTATCTTTGTTTTTGTAAGAATCATTATGCGCAATAGTAAACTTGATATATGGAGTGCCATCGGTCCATCTGGAAAGTTCTACCGATTGTGTGAGATTTCCCTCAACAATTACATGATTTATATTCATAGTTACCCCTCGATTTTATAAAGTTCTATGAACTTGCGAAGCTTGTTTTCCATGTCGTTTGTTTCGCAGAAAACTGTATATTTATGAGCCAGAACTTCAACCTTCATCCCTTCGCAGATGATGATTTCCTTCTGGAATATTTTCTGCTTCACTTCATGCTTTATCTGCTGAGAAGTTTTATTTTTTTCAGACTTAGGAATATTTCCGCCATATTGCTGATCTAAAAGTTTTACAGCCTGATATTGATTGCATACCCATGTATCTGACTTCCCGAACTTCTTTGCAATCTGAGTGCTGCTCATTTTGTAGCGCTTTTTAAGGTCCTCAAATACCTGCACAAGTTCCCAGGCGCTCATCTGTTTGCGCTGTACATTTTCTGCAAGCTGAGCGAGGATGATTTCCTGCTCGTTCATATCGTCGAAAATATTACATTCAACATGCGGATAACCCAGGCGCTTAATAGCTTCAAATCTGCGATGGCCTGCTATAACCTCATAGCGACCATCTTTTCTCTGATGTACAGCAATCGGATTGATTAAACCTTGGCGCTCAATTGATTCTGCAAGTTCAAAAATCTCGCTGTCGCACTCATTGCGGATGTTTTTACCCTGTACAATCTGCGACACTTCCAGCACTTTCAACATAGTTTTTCCTCCTAGCAAAATAGAGCTTTTGCTTTCTTAGTTAAGTTTTTAATTCCAGTCAAACTCTTTTCTTCGTCCTTCATCGTCGTATAATCCAGCGCATGCTTAACCCCGTTTTTAAGTACGGAAATAAAGCTTTTTGTTACAACGTAACCCTGGCCGCGTTCATAACGGCGGAAGACATACAAAAAAGCATCTGCAACAATCTCATTCTGCTGCTCATCATCGAGCCAGCCGAGACCGCCTTTTTTCATGCGGCACCATAACAGCCGGCGCATTATCTCATAACTCAGCAGATACAACTCTTTCCGCGCCTTTTCATCCCCATTTTTTAAGTATTTATATTGCAGAGTGAAAAGCCGCTCACTGTCATTTTTTGGATTCTCGAAGTAGGGCAATTCCTGAGAATTATAAAACTGCTTCCTAGCTTTGCTTTCAGCCTGTTCAATCAGTTTTTTATTTTCCTGGATGCACTGCTCAATTTCGGGAAACTCTGATTGTATTACCTGATCCAACTTCTGACTCCCATTTTTTGCAATGCTCTGTAATTTTTTTATACAGATATTGCCCGCAAGCATCTTCGCTTGTGCATCCCTTCGACCATCCAAGCTCCTGACAAACAATACAAGAAAAATAAAACTGCAGCCCTCGCTGAATAATCGCTCGTTCTTTCAGGACCGGCGGAAACTCCGGCCACGGCTTACTTTTCTGCTTCATAACTTAATTTTCTCCCCGGCTTTTCATCTTTGCCGCAAATAACTTCGCGCTTCTGTTCGGGTCTTCTGGATCAATTCCATAGCGGATATATTCCGCTTCAAACTGATTCCCGAATTCTTTCTCATCCGCAACAGCATCTGCATAATCTTTTTCAGCCTGTGCAACAGTTCCGAGTGCCCTCGGCTGTTTTACAGTTCCATAAATACTCGAAACCCTCGAAAGCAACTGCGACCAGATTGCATCCTTCGCCATGTACTTCGGAAACAGCGGAACATTATGCCAGCGGTCGCCCTGTGGCGCATCATGCATTTTTTTGAACTCAAAACACATTTTCTTTGCAAGGTCCGCAGCTTTCTCAGGTGTATCTGTTGAGTTCAGAAGTTCTCCGGCAATCAGCTCAATCGTTTTTAGGCCTTTTCTCGCATTATAAGCAGCGTTATTTTCGACAAAGAACTTGTTCAGATACTCGACCAGCTCCCCCCTGTTTTTCTGTTCACTTTTTGGCACAAAACTTGCATCTACACTTTCTACATTTTCAGATGTCAGAGACTCATCAGGCTCATCATTTTCAGGAACAATCTGAACATTCAAGGCATTTATTCGCTCTTTTGTCTCTTGTTCCATCTGCTCAAAGTCTGAATTCATCTTTGAGCCGGCGGCTGGAGAATTATTAAAAGATTCGCAAGCCGCCGGCGGAATCTCTCCTTCCACACCTTCTACTCTTGTGTGTGTGTTCTTTTCTCCCTCTGATATAATCTGCTTTGATCTAGTCTCTCTTATCTGTTCTCTTCTTATCTGTGGATTGCCGTTTTCGCCGGGCTGTATAGCGTTAAAACACTCGTTAACGCGGGGCTGTATAGTGTTTAAACACTCGGCGGATGTATCGCCTATGTTTTTTCTTTGCATGTTAACTTTTGTATACAGACCAAAAAAAGAAGACTCTTTTTGTTTTTTCTGCCATTGTAACTGGGCAATATTAAAACGGTTTTCCAGAGCTTTGCCGTTCTGGCGTGTTGAATATTCCCATTCAGCAAAAAGATAAATAGTAGAATCAGGAACATGCGCAAAAATGCGGAATTTCACCATTGCAGATGCAACAGAAAAAACTGTTTCCGGTCTATCGGCTTTGATAAGGGCGGCGAACTCTTCACCATCACCGATGTCGAAAATTCCATCCTCATCCGCTTTTGTAGCTCCTGCCAGATAGAGCAGGACCGGCGCGGCGCGGAGCTCCGGAGCAAGTTCCTTTTCTGTTCTTATCATTGCCTTATTTTCGAGTAAATCTGTCGGAATCTTGGCCCACGGCTTACTATTGAAAAAACTCATGCAACTACCTCCTTTTTAGCGCTCTTGCGCTGGCGCGGTTTTTGTTTCTGAAATTTTGATTTTGGAACTGAATCTAACCACTTCTGGAAAACTGCCTGCACTTCTTCAGATGGTTTACAGTTGGCGCGGTCAAGCTCATCTGCATAAAACTGCCCGATCTGGCCGTTTGTGTGCACCTGTGCTGTCGCAACCGGCTTTCCTTTCTTCTGAATAAAGATGATGGTGTAATTTCCGTCTGCAGTGCCTTGATAATAACCAGAAGCGCAGATGCACTGATGCAGAGCCTTTGCTTGTCGCTCCCATTCCTTATAATCTGAAGTTATAAAGATGGAATAGCCGTCTACAGTGCCATTGAATTCCTCAAACTTCTTAACAATTCGCTTGAAGGCCTTTTTTCGCTCTTCGTTTTTCTGAGCTTCTGCTTTTTCTTCTGCAAGTCGTCTGGCTTCTTCTTTGATGCGCTCTTCTTCTACAAGTCTATTGTGGAACTCATTCAAATCAGAAGGATATAACCAGTACTCATCATTTTGCGGATGGTCACTTCTCTGAAGCATACATTTATAATCGCGATACAATTCAATAAGCTGCTTCATGGTCTGATCTTCATTTTCATAAGTTGAATTAAACTTTTTACGGGCTTTTTTGATATACTTAAAATCCTCGTAACTTATTGAAACTGAATAAGGATAGCGTTTATCCGGTCTATACCATGACTGCACATGTCTGAAATACTCACCTTTTAAAACCGGATTATCTGAGCGCATTGCATCTCTAAGCTCTTTTAAGTTCAGATTTATAAAGCCAGGATTCTGCCTCATAAACTGAATTGTAGCTTTCCGATTTTTTGGAGTAAGCTTCCAGAAGGTTTTATTCATCCCGATTTTTTCAAAACCTGCAGCAAGCAGAATTTCGAGTTCATGATGCTCAATCCAGATTTCAAGTTTTTCCATTAACTCTGATTTATTCGATATTTCGTATTTATCAGCTAAATACTTAAAATCCGGATAAAGCTCACAAACTTTTTCGATGTCTTCAGGCATCACAACAATAGACCAGCCTACAGTTGATTTTTTCTGTCGCTTCTGCCAGCCTTCCAGCTCTGCAATTGATGGATCATAATACCAGTAGGATTTTTCATTCTTCGGCAAGCCTGGGAAGGCTACACAATGGCCGCCCCACATACTCTGATAAAGATTTTGATCCCATGATTCCCCGGCATCATTTTCTTTGTAAACATCGCAAGTATAAATATCTTCCGGATGATTTTTATGATACCATTCTGCAGTAAGAACCCTTACAATCTGGCCGTTCTCAATTTCGAGACGGTCGTACCATTCTTTAGGAACATGCATTGCACATCCTCCTAAAAGTCAAACAGAAGGCCATTTCCTCCTGCATCATATTTTGGAATGAATGGCTCCGGCTTTTCGTTTTCTGGCTCTGCTTTTGTTTCTGTTTTTTCTTCTACAGTTGCCGCTGTTTCTGTGCCTGCTTCGGTAGCCTCTTCTCCAAAAATCTCAAATCCGTATTTGTCTGTAACGACTCCAGCGGATTCCTCCCCCTCATTGTCTGCCTGATGCTGCATGACTTCCGGCTTTTCGTTTTCTGGCTCTGCTTCCTCGCATGGAGTTCCTGAGTTTTCGTTGTCTGCTGGAGCTTCTTCGTTTTCTGCTTCCAGTTCTGTCTCTGCCTCAGTTTCTGCAGATTCCGCTGTTTCTGCGCCGTTTGCTTTTACCGTTGTAGGCTCGTCAGTCTGCTTCGGTAAAATATCCAGATAGTAATCTCTCGCCATTTTGAAAACGATTGCATCTTCAATACTTGCAGATTGTCCGCATCCTGATGCTTTTACTGCTTCTTTTATGAAGTTATAACAATCGCCTATTTTCTCAGCGCGATAGAGAGCCTTAAGAGCTTCATCCTGTTTTATCTGCTCTTCCAGATATGCCTTAATCCTGTTCTTTGCATCTGTTTCGATTTTGCCGAACTGGGACAAGTATGCTTTATAATCTATTTTTTCTGCCATTGTTTATGATTCCCTGAAACTGTCTCCAAGAACTTCCAGGATAACTGGGAGTTCCTCATCTAAATAATTGCGGGCACTTATATAGCATCTTTTGCTGACATAATTACTTCCGCATGTTGTACTAGCCGCCTTTGTGCCATATTGGCGGACATCACTCTCTGCAAGTTCCTTCATCGCAAGTAAAAGCAGGAGTGTACCTTTTTTATTCATCCGCTCAATCATAGGCTTATACTTGATAATCAAAATAATAGCCAAAAGTCGGAAGCTTCTTTGTTCCGCGACTGAGTACCCGGCTCAGTGTACGGCGATCAGAAAAACCGAAATAACTTGCTGCTTCCTTGACACTAGGAAATAGAAGCGTATTAGCTCCGGCTTTTCTGACTGGCTCGGATGGAATTGCAATAACTGCTTTATTGGGCTGTCCTTTTGCTTTTCCTGGCATCGTTCTCTTCCTTCAGCTTATAAGCTGCTTTTACCTCTTCCTTTACCACATAGGCACGGAAGCTTTCGACACGCTGCTTTTGTTTGTCAGAAATTGGAACTCCTGCATCATTGATAAGTAAGTTTTCTTTTTTTCTGAAAAAACCCTCTTCCGCAGAATCGTATAAATCAATCAATGGCTTATCTTCCGGTCTTGTAACCTTGAAAGCATTACCTAAGCGCAAACAGAGACTCTGCATCTCATCATAATAAACGTACTGAGTCATACACCCTCCTTGTTAACTGTGTGGGCTTCGAGATAAGCCTCCAAATCCGCAACCTTATACAATCGCACACTGTTAATCTTGACATAAGGAATATCAAGAGAAAAAAGTGTAGTGCGACCGATGGAGAGCATCTTGCACGCTTCTGAAACGCGTACACACAAACGCTGTCTTTCCATTTTATTTTTTCCTCCGTAAAGAGCGGGATTGAGAGCTGCAGATTTATCCTTTGCAGTACAGCTCTCGCTCCCAGAAGTTTTTATATGACTAACGCGGGCGGGGACCTGCGGAAAGTCCAATAGGAAAGAAACTAAAAGCGGAGTCTTCTCTCCAGGCAAATTGCCTGGAGAAAAAACAAGCCCGCGAGGGCAGGAGGTCGACTTCCTAGCCTCACGGGCTTTTATGTTATCTTCTCCGCCCGCCGGTAATTACGAACAGAAAAGCAATAACCTGAATTAAAATCGTCGACCTGCTACCAGAAAAGAATTGTCAAGATTCTTTTCTGTACTGTTACTATAGTAACAGTGAAAACTCTCATATGAGAGTTTCTATAAAGTATAATAGTACCAGATGAGAGTTAAGTCAAGAAAAAAATTAACATTTGAGAGTTTTTTTGCGAAAATAACTATGAGGTTTTTATATGATAAATTTTGAAACAAACGGGATGCAGATTGTAGAGCGCATCAGCTCCATCTGCAAACAGAAGGGAATAGTCCGGAAGGAAGTCTCGGAAGCTTTGAAACTGCCAGATAACTGCTTTTCTAACTGGTCAGCACGGGGAACTGTACCAGCTGGAGACATCTGCATCAAGATAGCAGATTATCTGCATGTTTCTGCAGTATGGCTAATAACGGGAAAGGAAGAAGGATTGAGCATCGAAGAAAATAAGTTATTAAGTATTTATAAGGATTTAACACCGGATCAAAAAGATACAATATGGACGCTTCTCGAAAAATGGGATACAGAAAATAAAACTAAGGCAGAAGCCGAAAAAATGGCCTGATTTTTCTCGGCTCCTGGATTCGCTGGGCTTAGTCGAAAATAGAGCCGAAAGCCTCCGCCTGTGCTGCCGTAATCAGTTGAGCCTCTTCTGCAGTCTGATGCGCCGCATAATGTTCGAGCATTATTTGTGTTTTGTGGCCCGTCTGACTCTGCAAGGCTCTTTGATTTACTCTATCGGCCATATAGGTCGTATAAAAATGCCGCCAGGCATGGAAAGTCATTTTCTTTGCATCTGCCGGATTCATGCCTGCGGAAACAAGCGCACGGCGGAAAAACTTCCGGAAAACATTGCAGTCTATAGGCTTATCGGGAAGTTTTCCCCAGAAGACAAAGCCCGCGCCCGATTCATGCGGATTGCAGAAAGCGAGTTTTCTCAGTTCATCCATTATGAAAGGGAAGCAAACAAAAACAATCCGCGCCTCGCCGTTCTTTGTGCTTTTAAGTCCATCCTTCAGATTGTAGGAATGGCGTACATAAATACAGTTTTCGCCAAGATCATCAGCTGTCAGAGCGAGTATTTCACCGCATCGCATACCCGTACACATTGAAAGCATAGATGCAAGCCGCGCCATGTCATTATTCCATTTTACCTGGAAAACATTCCGCGCCATTTCCATTGTTAAGATTGTGCGCTTCTTATATTCGCATCTATACATAACCCAGCCCCGCGAAAGGTCCACCGCTAAAAGCTCATTATTATACGCCCATTTTAGCGGAGTTAAAACAGCCCTTAAAATATGATTCTTTGTGTTTCCGTTCAGGTCGAGAGCATCCAGTCTGTCAAACTGAGCTTTTATGTCTGCTCTTGTCAGTTCTCCAAGTTTCTTACCATCCAGGATGCCGGACCAGTGTCGCAAAATAAAAGCAACGGAATTCTCTCTGTGCTTTTTATGTACGCTTTGGCCCTTGCGATGTTTTTCTTTGAGATAGTCGGACTGTTCCGGATTCCAGAAGCTGCAGAGCCATTCGAGGGCCGGCTCATTCTGTAAGCTTGAATCATTCAAAACATAACTTGTTAAAAAGCCCTTGCGCTGAAAATCTTCTAAGAACTTTTTAACATCCTGCTCGGTATATTCTGATTTTCTGATGCTGTCATAAAATGATAGTTCTTCGAGCTTGCTGGCTTTCTCGTTATACATATCCCAGGCTTTACGAAGCGCCCGATTATAAGATTTTTCTTTTGTGGAAAGCCATGCCATGAATTTGCCGGTCCGCTCATTACGAAAACGGACATAATAAAACGGCGAGTCTACTCGCGTAGTTAAAGAGAATGGAAGTTTCTGCATCGTATAACCTCGTAAAAATATTTACCAGGTTATCGTTTCCGTAGGCTACCGGCGGGCGGAAATTGTACCATTTTATATACCAGTTTACAAAATAACCAGAATTTGACATTTCCGGCAATTTTAAGCTGATACATAATTCTTTAATTTACATAGAATTAAATGGTCTGACGCTTGGCAGAATCGAACTGTCGACCTACTGCTTAGAAGTTCGAGCCGATTGCCGTTCAGTACAATCCGCAAGCGTTCAAATAACCTGTTATTTCTTTATACTACAATGCTTTACAATCCGCAACCGTTCAAACAAGTATATTTTAATACAATCTAGGATGCAGATTTTATACCAGTTTCTTGTACCACTTTTTGAGTTTCGGACCAGCTTGGAAGTTCCTTTCCATCTTCCTGAATAACTGTGAAAGAGTATTTGCTGGGCCATACATCTTCAATGGGAACATTAAAATGCTGTTTGCTTCTGTTATGTAAGTTATCAAATCCCATAGATGCCGGCTGATATATCTTTAATTACATGGTGGATTGTTCTCAGATTTCTTCTTGTGCCAAAATCCCGCAGCATAATCTGCGTTAAGTCGCGCCTGATAAATATTGCAAGCTTGTAATATTCCATGGTGCTCAACGTCCGCAAGTTCTTCAAAACGCTCATAAGATAATTTGTCCCTTTTTTAATTAAGTATTTTTAACTCTCTAAAATAGTCATCCGACACCCCACAAGGGGGTGTCGGAGTAAGGTGCCGCTAAGGGCTACGCCCTACGCTCCGAGTACGAAGCGGGGACGAACATAACTGCCCGCACCGCTGGCGCCGCCGGAGTTCGCAAAGCCACGGTAGTCGACAACGCAGAAGCTAGCCGACGACGCTACATCTTTAAGCCAGTAATACGTAGAGTGGTTGTTCACTGCTTTTTTCGAGAAGGCGAAGAGAGGAAGCTGCACGCATCCAGTTCCGGTGTCGTATCCCGAAGAGCTCCAGACTGTCGAGCCGTACACTTCAATTTCACTCATCAAGCAAGCCT
>Ga0310786_10013062_pt1 | contig 10251 bp, 5 predicted proteins | sample AusTroGonzalo_MG_FD_203881 | JGI IMG/M metagenome (GOLD analysis project Ga0310786, IMG submission 203881) | Bovine rumen microbial communities from tropical cattle in Woodstock, Queensland, Australia - Gonzalo_03 (v2) (version 2) | ecosystem: Host-associated > Mammals > Digestive system >... | reverse complement strand
CGGTTATAACGTAATTTTTGCAAAAACAGTTGTATTGTACGGTGGTACTGATATTACCGACGAAATTATTAAAATTGTAAAATAGTCACTCATGAATACATTATTGAGAAAAGAGTATTACGATAAAGCATATATGCTTCACGAGAACGGCTGCATCGAAGAAGCCATGAATTATTACGGTAAAATTTTGGCCGAAAATCCTGATGACAGCGAAGTTTTAAACCTTATGGGCGTGGGGTATTATATGCTTTCTCAATACGATAAGGCGGAATATTACACTCAAAAGGCCGTAAGCCTAGAAAATAACCGCTACTATTATGATACTCTTTCCAAAATTTATTCAAAACAAAACAGGCTTGATGAAGCTCTTATGGTACTTAATGCACAACAAGAAGTATTAGGTGAGGATTTTGAGTCATGCTTTAATATTGCATATCTGTACAAACAGATGAAAGACTACGAAAAGGCAATAGAATACTATAATAAAGCCCTCGAATTTATTCCGAATTCAAAAAAATCTTATTTTAACCTGGCAAATATTTACCTCCTGCTGAACGATTGCGAAAATGCAAAAAAATGCTACGAAGAAATGTTAAAAATTGATCCTGAGGATAGAGAGGTCAAGTATTTCTTAAGTTTATGCTATTTTAGGCTCAAAGATTACGAGCATGGTTTTCCTTATTTTGAAGAACGTTTGTGCAGAGAAACAGCTTATGTTACGCATAATCACACATATCCAAATTTAGTCAGAGAAGACAATTTTTGGAAAGGGGAAGACATATCCGATAAAACCCTTTACACATATTTTGAAGCAGGTTTTGGCGATATGCTCATGTTTGCAAGATACATTCCTATTTTAGCTAAAAGGTGTAAAAAATTAATAATAAAACCTCAAGTAGAGCTTTCACAGCTCTTTAAGGATAATTTCCCCCAAGCAGAGATTATGGACTATTTTCGTCCTGAAAGCGATATGCAGTTTGATGTTCATATTCCATTCCTAAGCGTTCCTTATGTTCTGGGCTTAAAAAACGATGAAATATTCGTTTCTAAACACAAGTATCTTGACGCAAATATACAAAAAGTTAGCGATTATAGATATCTGTATTTTTATAATAAAAATCTTAAAATTGCCATCAAATGGCAAGGAAATACATATTACGAAACAGATAGAGTTATAAATGTTGATGCTTTTGATGATTTATTCAAACTTGAAAATACAAGTATTTATTCAGCCCAGACATTTGAAGGCTCGGAAGAATTTGAAAAATTATCTCAAAAGTACAAAATAACCGATCTGAGTAAGAGTTTTAAAGATTTTTCATATACGGCTGCAGCACTCAAAAATGTTGACCTTGTGATATGCAACGATACCTCACTGGCGCATTTAGCAGGTGCTATGCACGTACCGTGCGTTGTTTTATTACCATATAATACAAATTGGCGCTGGCACACTGATTTTACGAAATGCGATTGGTACGACAGCGTAAAATTATACAGAGCTGACAAAGATGAAAGTTGGAACTCGCTCGTTCATAGAGTTGTTGAAGACTTGAAGAACGGCAAAATCATTGACCTTTAATCTGCTTTACTATATATTTTGCAACACCTTCACCCATAGAAAGGCATGACCTTTGCACCCTGAGTGCTGACTGCGCTTTAAAATCCGCAGATAAACATCGTCCGGCAACAAAAAGATTTTCAATATCATCACTCATAAGGCTCTCTATTGGCAATTGATATGACTTAAATACTCGCTCAACGCCCGCATCTTTACCTCTTTTGTGCACATCTATCGGATAATTTGCCTCTAAAACAGGATTATCAAATGTTTTAGAACTTTTTAAATCATTTTCAGTATAAATATATTTTCCCTTAATCCGCCTTGAACAACGAATACCAAGACCGTCTGCAACCTGTGATATATATGCATTTTCAAACCCTTTAAAATATTTTTTACAGAAATTTACAATTCTAATAATGCTCTCATTTAACCACTCATAAGTGGCTGATAATACTTTATCGTCATAAATATCAATAAATTCAGGATATCTCGGACAATTAAAAGCGATTTCATCATCTGCTCCTGCGACAGTAAATAACTGAAAATAGTTACAATCAGCCACTGATAAATCACCCGCGTCAACTGCCTTTTCAAATATCGGATACAGCCCCCACTCAGCACCTTTGTCCCAGGTAAAAGCTGTAGATAAGTGCGTTTTACCGTCAATAACGTCAATAGGAGATACCTCGCGGTTCTTATCATTAGACTTTAAAAACTCAGCAAAAACATCAATATTAACACCACGCATGCAAAAACGCAAACTAACTAATTGATTTTCGTCAGATTTATTTCCTAAAAAATTACAATTACAAATTTTTCCAAATTCGCAATTTCCTGTCGCATCAATAATATATCTCGTTTCGATATGTTCTGATAATATCTTAACGTTTGGAGCCAAAATTTTATCAGAATATATCATATTGTTATATTCTGATAATTCGTTATTAATGGGTACAGAATAAGAAATATACAAAGAGGCAATTTTATCGTCTTCTGACACCTCAACACCTGTAGGAATGGCATTATACAGCACTTTTACACCGGATTTACACATAATTTCATCCAAGACAGCTTTCATAATATGCGGATTGAACCAGCCTTTATTACCTTGAAATTCAATTTGTGCCTTGTTTTTTGACATTTCATAAACCAAAACATTAAAAAAATCCTGATTAATAATCGAATTTCCTATATTCATCATAGGAACAACAAGTCCACCGGTCATTTCACCGCCTAAATACCCTTTTTTTTCAATTAACAGAGTGTTTAATCCGTTAATGGCCGCTATATAAGCCGCCGCTGTGCCGGCCGTCCCACCGCCTACAACAACTACATCATACATCGGATGCCACCTCCACACTATGCTTTAACGCTTGAGAACTCGATACGAGAGAACTGTTTTTTACGTTATTTTCACGCTCAACTAATATAGCACCATTTTCCGCGTTTAAATTTGTATCACGATAAACAATGCCTGCTTTCGATTTTATAAGGCTTAAATCGTCTTCTGTGAGGGGATATTTAATTAGTGTTTCATCTTTTACAGCAATAGTGCCTGTAAATTTATTTTCACTTTTATTATAAATCTTTCCAACTTTAAATCCTGCCATAAGCATGGCATTTCTGACGTGTGCCGCATTTGAGTATGTAATCAATTTTCCGTTATCATCTAAAAGTCGAAAAAGTTCTTTAATAAAATCATAAGTCCATAAACATGGACACTTATTAGTAGTAAAAGCATCCAAAAATATCAAATTATATGTATTTGGGGTACTTTTTACATATTCTCTTGCATCACAGATATTAAACGAAATATCAATATCATTGTCTCTAAAGGCTTTCAGGGCCTTTTTATAGCAATTTGATATATAGCGATAATATATATTATGTACAAAGGTTGATAAACTCCATTTGAAGGTATCAGAATACCTCTGAAAGAGCAAAAATTGCAAATATGCCCATTTATTTATGTCAAAATATTCGCGAAAATCACTAATAATAAAATCATCTTTTAAAGCTTTAAATTCTTCTTTAAAATTATCGGAATCCGCTAATTTCATCAAAATGAAAAAATCTATAAAATTTTCAAATTTATATTTATTTTTGACTTTGTTTTCCAAATATTTTTGATTTTTTGAATTTGGTAATTTTTGTGATTTGGGATTATATTTTTTAAAAATTTTAAAAAGTGGTGAGCATGCAACTAAATTTTTATCAGTTTCAACAGCATCTATAAAAAGTTTTGATAAAAATTTCGACTTAATATTATCGGAATGTATCGTATCGATACTACTATTTTTATTTTTATTTTTTTTTAAATATTTTTTGGAATTTTTTAAAATTTTTTTTTCATATAAAAAATATTTTTGCAGCAAACTTTTTGTGTTATATCCTATACCGTAGCAAATATCGAGAACCCTAACGGTATCTAAAGAGTCAAGGTAGCACTCCGGTTCAGCAGCTTCTGTAAATTTATCCCATGCTTCCGTGTATGCACCCTTTACTGAGTGGTAAATATCGTCATATTCAGCGTTGTAAAGGCCGACAGAACCATCATTTGTGACAAATGGATACACATTTTCCATACCTTTATATTACCACAATTAGCCTCAAATAGGCAATAAAATAGGGAACCGATGTTCTCGGTTCCCTATCTTATTCACATAGTTATTTATTTAACTATGAACGCTACAATATGATTTACTTGTGGCTGAGCTTGCGTAAGGTCATCAAAATCTGAGAATACGTTATGCTCTTTTATTTTTATCTGTTTTACTTGTTTATTTTTATTAGCACCGCCATTTGCAATAGCATCTTCTATCAATATATTCATATACAAGATATTATTTGCTGTTGCCTCATCGAGGTTAACGAACTCGGCTCCTGCTCTTTCTTTTGATGCTGATACGATTTTAACATCTGCGTTAACTTCAATATCACCATATGTAATGTGAACAGGTACAACATCTCCAACGTTCAGAGTATTGTTGTGTGTTACTGCGATACCGCCTCTTGATATATCTAATACAGAAGATATTTTACCGTTTTCTTCTAGGCTAAGAGGTATATTGTTTGCATTTACATCAAATCTCATTGTTTGACGTTTATCAATAGCCTGGAATGTGTGTTGCATTGTTCTGTCTTTGTATAGATATTCAGGACCAGGAGGTACAATCGACGGTTCCGGTGACGGTTCAACAGATGGTTCTGTTGAAGGTTCCGTTGAAGGCTCTGTCGAAGGTTCCGTTGACGGTTCTGTTGAAGGCTCTTGTGAAGGTTCCTGTGAAGGCTCTTGTGAAGGTTCCTGTGAAGGCTCTTGCGAAGGTTCCTGTGAAGGCTCTTGTGAAGGTTCCTGTGAAGGTTCCTGTGAAGGCTCTTGTGAAGGTTCCTGTGAAGGCTCTTGTGAAGGTTCCTGTGAAGGCTCTTGTGAAGGTTCCTGTGAAGGTTCCTGTGAAGGCTCTTGCGAAGGTTCCTGTGAAGGTTCCTGTGAAGGCTCTTGCGAAGGTTCCTGTGAAGGCTCTTGTGAAGGTTCCTGTGAAGGCTCTTGTGAAGGTTCCTGTGAAGGCTCTTGCGAAGGTTCCGTTGACGGTTCTGTCGAAGGTTCCGTTGACGGTTCTGTTGAAGGTTCCGTTGACGGTTCTGTCGAAGGTTCCGTTGATGGTTCAACAGAAGGCTCAGTTGATGGTTCAACAGAAGGTTCAGTTGATGGTTCAATAGAAGGTTCCGTTGATGGTTCAACAGAAGGTTCTACTGACGGTTGAGGACCCGGTTCATCTTCTTCAAGTGCTAAAGGAGTACTATCATAGATTCCGTTACCATCATCATCTACGTCAGAATATATATCGCCTTGATCATCTGTACCGTAATAGCCATCACCATCACCATTATATGAATAGTAATTTCTTTCATGGACATCGTGACCAATACCATCAACATCTCCAGGTCTTACAGCACTTGCTTTCAATCTTTCAACAACTTCTCTGATTGTTAAGCGAGTACCATCCGGATTTGTCAAAGGTTGAGTTTGGAAACGTTCATCTCTTTCTTTATAGATTGCACCGTCACCCAAATGAACGTGGATGCCGTTTGCATATACATCATCAGCTACAACGTTAAGATTACCGCCTAAACGTCCTTCGTTGATAATGACTTCAGAACTTGCCATTCCTGCATACGGTCTTGGGTCATCACCCAAATATACGTCTACTATATCACCAAGTCTTGTTCTTCTGTTGATGTCAAGAGCTTTAACTGTTACATCATTCGGCGCAATATTGCCGTTCTCTCCGTACCAATCTTTTGGAGTAGATGGTACGCTGCCGAGTTTATTAATCATAAGCTCACGGCCTCTGGTTACAACATTGATATCGCCTGCAGCTGTAATTTCATCAATATATGTATTGCCTGAGAATTCAGCATTGATATTGCCTTCTCTTGAAATCATTGTACAAACATTTGTATCATAATTGTCATCAAGACCTTTAATATAAATGTCATGTATTGCTAATACATCCATACCAGGTTGACGAGAAAGGTATTCATTAGTATCACCTTGAAGTTTATCGTGGAATAGGTTTTCATCCATAGCATAGAACTGACCTTGATCAAATGTCAATGCTCTACGCTCAGAACCAATATCTTTGCTTGCAATCATGGATATCCTGTAACCTTTGACATTAGGTCTTGACGGATCCAAAGCTGCATTCAAAATGGATGCACTTGTATTGGTATCTTCACCGGCTAAAAGCCATACATCACCTGCAGAATCAATATAGTCAACATTTAAGTCTTTGACTTTACTTGCAATGTTAATAAGATTATTACTTTTTGGATCCCAACTATATCTCGATGTGGTTTGTGCTCTAACAAGACCTGTAACGTCAACGTTGATTGATTTTGTTAAATCACGAGACGTTTCAGCTTCTACACCGAGACAAATTGAATCCGAACAATCATTTGCTCTTTCACCGATTTGACCATTTGTAGCAAAAGCCTCAAAATCGTTACCTGCTACTATAAGTGTCTTATTGACTCCTGCATTGTATATGCTGGCATTGGTTGTTGATAAGCTAACATCATGATCTGCAACAATATTAGGATCTGGAGTTGCATCGTCAGATAATGAACCTATTCTAATGTGACCGTTTGAATGTATTCCTATGTCATGTGCGGATTTTAAAACACCTTTAACAAGCACCTCGCCGCTGGAAGCATTTGTTACACCAATATCACCTGTACCATGTTCAAAATCACCTGCTGTAACTCTTGCATCATCGTCAAAGAGGATGCCAACACCATCAGTTATACTATTCTCACCGTTAGAGAAGGTTGCATTAGTGTCAGATGTTATTTGTGCAGTTACATTCATATAACCTGAACCGGTATTAACAACCATTAAATCATAAGCTGTATCGATAGTTCCGCCGACATTTTGAATTCCGCCTTGGTTTTTAATCAATGTCTCCGCATTTGTGGCTGAATTCGTAATAGTGCCGGCAAGGTTCATATCGCCTGCTGAATTACCCATTGTTAAGCCAGCAGCTCCACGAACAAAACTATCAGCGGTCATATTAAAGCCGCCAGCACCTCTGTTATCAAAATCTGTATTACCATTAACCGTTATATCTGCAGCTATACCATCCGTGCCTGTAGTACCTATATTCAAAGCACCATCTTCGGAAAAGTTAGAAATTGTAGTAGTGCCACCATTATTACTTTGGTTAACAATAATACCTTGTATATTTAAAGAACCTCCGTTTAGATTTTTGATATTTAAATTACCGCCATTTTCAATACGTCTTTGGTCAACAGGTACATCCAATTGATTATCTTGGTTTTGATGGATGAATAAATTTAAATCACCGACACCTTCATTTGTAATTATCATATCACCTTCGTTTATGAAACGAACTTTTTCAATATTTAAATTATTGGAATTTTCACTGTTGAACAGTTTAAAATCTCCAGCATTAACAACTTTTCCTTGAATATTCATATTGCCAGTACTAAAGTTGTCAACTTCAAAATCTCCACGGTTATTAATACCTGTGTTACCGACTCCGCCGCCAGCCCTCAGGGTCAAATCTCCGGAACCGCTTTGATTTTGAATAAGGATATCATTACCGTTATCCCAACCGGTATTTGTATTTACAACCATATAACCGTTAGAGTTGTTAAGCATTGTAACGTCATGTGAATTGGTTACATCAAGAGAAACATCCATTCTTGAATTGTTATTTGATGCACTGTTAGCTATTAATAAATCATGATCCATTGTCGGTGTTGGGTTAACGCCGGTATTATAACCACCTGTAATATCCGTATCTGTAATCAGCAAATGACTTTGTAAGTTAGGATCAGTAACTGTGACGTTATTTATAATTTGGGTTTCATTACCTCTGTTAACAATATTAACACTATGAGCAGCGTTGCCATCTATCCTAAGAGATGTATCTGTAAGCGCAGATTCGCTTATGTTATTAATGATAGAAATATTGTTACCGTTATTGATTATATCAACACCCGCATTATCACCACTTTGAATTCTCAAACCTCTTTCAGAAGAGATGTGAATGCCATTCGTAGCATTAGCATCTCCATCATGTAATGCAGCGTTAATCAACTTAGCGCCGTCTTCAATTACAACACTGCCGGCACCTCTGGAAACAATATCGATTCTGCCTGAATCATTACGGAATGTTCCGTTACTAGCAGATGTTAAACCCTCCGTGTTAACCAAAGAATCAAATACATTTCCAAAAGTAGTTGCATTTGTAAATACTTGCTCTACACCTCTGACACCTGTTAATATTTGGCCTCCGCTAACTGCAACACCAGAGCCGTACAACTCAACGGCATCTCTTGCCAAAATTTTACCGTTAACTTGTATGCTTGCAGCTGATGCATTATCGTACAACACCTGTAACGGAGTAGTCAGATCAACTCCCGGAGTCCTTATGGCATTTGTAAAATTAGCAAAGGCGTCAGTTGTAGGTGCTATAGCTGAAAAAGAACCGACATTTAATACACCGCTTGCCCCGACAACAACACCATTAGGTGAAATAAACATCAAATGTCCCGGAGCAAAACCACCGGAACTGTTAACTGTATTAACTATACCATTTAAACTTACTTGATTACCAACTACGTTAACAAACGTATCAATAGGATGAAACTCTTCATCATGCATAAGGAAATTAACAATATCACCTTGAGTTAAGATGAAATTTCCATACTGATTATCCGTGTTGTAGTTTTTAAAGCCTATTTTCCCGGTATGGTCAAGTCCTGTCGGCCCGATATTATATGTTGTAACACCGCCTGATGTTGTCCCTTGAACACCTGAAATATTTGATGCAATCGCCGGAACAAACATGATTTGCTGCATCAAGAACGATGACATAACCGTTGCTGATATCAGCTTTTTGACATTTTCTGCCTTTCTTAAGTTTTTCATAAGTAGCGTCCTTTCAAATTATATCTATTATCTATAATACTATCATCTAATCGCTCGACATTCCACTGATTATTACGTTTTTTTAAAGTTTCTTCACAAATTATAAGCATGAGAATATACGCGCATACCATTATAAAGTATTGTAATTTTGAAATTTTGCCATATTTTTAGGCAATTGTAACAAAAGTTTACAAATAGTCTTGAGTACACTTGAATAAAGCTATTTCCAAAGTGAAAACTGCTTTATAAAATACAAGTTACCTCAAAATTTTTATCGGAATTTTTTCAATAAAACTTTAATTTTTAAAACGAAAATTTAACAAATATTAATTAACTTTTTTACTCGCTGATTTCAAAGCAAAAAACCAGTATGAAACATAGAATACGGCAGGCGCCAGCACCAACTTAATCCAAGCAGGAATATTTATATTATATAAAACCAATATACAACAAACAAAAGGTATTACCGAAATCAAAATTTTGTTCATAACAGACTTCTCGTAATGTAGCCTGAGCCCCGGAAGAACAATAAGCATACTAAGCAACAGATATAAAAGATTTGCAGCTAAAGTCGCAATTCCGACACCAATCAGTGAATATTTTGGAATTAAAACAACATTCAACACAATACACACAATGCCCGAAATGAGCTTTAACACAAAGTCAATATAAGTCTTATTAGCAAGATGGTACTGCAAAGTTGTATAATCCGTCATCGACAAGAAAAATGTACCAAATGCAAAATACGGAATTATTTTAAAAGCAGCATAAAAGTTAGAATTTGCCGAAAATACATGAACATAATCCTGTGAGAAGACAGCCATTGTCGTAACTAACGGCAAAGCTATCATAATATAATAGCCGACAAACATTGAAATTATATGAGTAACATCATATTTTTCTTCATATAGATTATAAATCCTTGGAATAGCTGCAACCGTAATTGTCGCAAAAATCGTCATCAATAACGGCAACGTTAAACCATAAGCAACACCAACCATACCAACTTCGTTAAAACCACTTATGTTATTCATTATAAATTTGTTACTTTGGTTTATTGTCCATGCTGCCAAGGATGTCGCAGCTATCGGAATACCATATTTCATTATCGGAAAAATAAATTTAAATTCAATTTTACTGAATAGATCAAGCTCCTTCAGTACTGAACTTTGGAACAACAATATAAAATCTGTTATCGTTATAGAAACTGCCATACCTAAAAGCATAGATAAAG